>Ga0180007_10002290_pt1 | contig 23188 bp, 15 predicted proteins | sample MM_PC_MetaG_FD_121122 | JGI IMG/M metagenome (GOLD analysis project Ga0180007, IMG submission 121122) | Groundwater microbial communities from the Aspo Hard Rock Laboratory (HRL) deep subsurface site, Sweden - MM_PC_MetaG | ecosystem: Environmental > Aquatic > Deep subsurface > Groundwater... | reverse complement strand
GCTATGCCGACAACAGAACTCTCCGATTCCGAAAAAACACTGCTGAAAGCGAGTCCTTCCAGAGAATTTTTTATGCCGGACAGCCTTGTAATTATGGATGCTGCTATGGGGTTCAACGGCAAGCTTTTTGAGTATCCGCTTACGGCGACCACCTCCGCAACCGGATCGACTTCGGCGGCAACTCCTGCGACCACGACCGAAAGGCCGCCTGCCGATCCCCTGAGCGATTTCCCGTTCGTAGTGTCCCCCTGGCAGGACTTGTCCGGCTTTACTGCTGTGCAGAGTCCCGGAAACAGTTCCGTCATAATGGCAGAACCGGATTTTCGGCCCGAACCGCCGCTTAAGCAGCCAGCCCGGCCGCAGCGCAAGCCTTTTTCCACCGCATTAAGCTGGCAATTCAATCCGGCCTTTAAGTGGGATGGCCGTTTTGCTCAGGATTGGAAGATTCCTGAGGATGTAGACTGGTCGCTGCAGTATGGTCTGCAATCGACAAAACTCAGCGGCAGCACCGCACTCACCGTTGCGCTCTATGATGCCTTGTTTAAAGCCGACGCCTCGCTTAGCGCCAGCGCCAGTTACCAGCGCCGGCCGACCCAGGATTCCGAGGTTAGCGAAACAATTGCAAGCGCCTGGAAAACACAGGATGCCCAGGCCCGCTATGATCTGGTCTCTGGAAGCCTCAGGCTAACCAGCTCGCCGCTGCAGGATTTTTGGCTGCTGGCTCCAAGCAGCCTGTCCTGGTCCCTTGGGGCGGCCTTATATAATTATAAATTTGACCAGCTACAGGATGACGGAACGGCTCTGTACACCACCGAACTGGTGGAGTGGACCAAGGAGCGCATAAAAGAGCATAACCTGCGTGCCTCCCTGGTGCTCCGCCCCTTAAACCTGTCTCAGACTATAGCCGTGACGGCTACCCTGCCGCCGCTTTTGGAGTCGTATTCCTGGAGTGTAAGTTCACAGCTGCCTTATGTAAATCTGAGCGGACAAACCAGAATTTTCAGGCCGGCCGAAGCTGAAGCTTTTACCTGGGCTCCGCTGTCGGCAACACTGGTGCTGGGAGCCAGCCCCTGGCCGGTACTTACCACCAGTTATACCCACGATCTTGAAGAAAACCGGGTTACTGCGCTGGCTCATCGCTTAAGCTGGAACAACATGAGTGCCAATCTTCAATTTGCCTATACCAGCGCATACTCGCTCAGTACCAGCGGCTGGACGGCACTGGAAGAAAAATTTCAACCTTCATTACTAAGCCTTGCCTGGAACCAGAAATTTTCACCGGACGCTTTCTGGTACAATCGTATCAAGCTTGGCTTCGGTGTCTCTCTCGAAGCCAGACAGAATCTGTTGCGCTTTGTTGAGTCAACGCTGAGTTTCTCACTCGACTTCAAGATACAGGTGCATGAATTTATTGATATTACTTTTTCATCGGAATCACAAAACGCCGCTTTATGGCGTTATTATAGGAACCTGTTTGAGCTTTCAGACGATTTCGCCGGGCTGGAGCCGGTAAATCCAATTACAGACATCCTTAACGGTTTTCGTTTTTTTGACGAAGACGACAGCCTGCGCCGCTCATCACTCTTTAAACTAAAATCACTTTCTGTGAAAGTTGTCCACTATATGAGTGACTGGAATTTGAGTTTTGAGCTCAGCTCTGCCCCTTATCTTAATCGGGATACCCTGGACTACGAGTTCCGTAATTCCTGGAGTGTTTTTCTGGCCTGGAAGGCTGTTCCGGAGATCAAGACCGAATTCAAAAAAGCGGATGATGTGTATACCTGGTAAAGTGGCATATGCGCTGTTGATTTTTTCAGCAAGTGATTGTACGATTAAGCGATATATATTTTTTCTGCACAAGCAAGGGGATTGATTGCCTAGCACATCGGGAATTGTACTGGAAAATACCACGGTTCTGGCAGACATCTGTGGTGTCAATGACTATAACCTGCGCATCCTCGAACGTCTGCTGGGAACTCCGGTTTACAGCCGGGGTAACGAGTTGTCTATTGAGAGTCCTGATGCCTGCATCCAGGATCTTTTCAGGGGAATAGTCGAAGAACTGGTTTCGGCTCTGGCTGACGGCTTGCCGGCCTCGCCGGACTTGATTACCGCCATTCATGCCTCACTGACGCCGGACGGCCAGAATCATCCGTCTGCCCGGCCGCGCACCCGCTGCAGTGATCTGTTCAAGGAAGCATCGCTTCAGGTTCCCGGTGCCTTTGGCAAAGTATTCCCGCGTACTGCCAATCAGGCCCTCTATCTGCGTGGTCTCTCTTCGCATGACATCAGTTTTGCTGTCGGCCCGGCCGGCACCGGCAAAACCTACCTGGCAATTGCCTGGGCCCTGCGAGAAGTTTTGTCCAAGTCCCGCCGCAAGCTGGTACTTACGCGGCCGGTTGTCGAAGCCGGCGAAAGCCTCGGTTTTCTGCCTGGCGATCTTGGCCAAAAAATCAGCCCGTATCTGCGCCCGCTGTACGATGCTATGGAAGCAATAATTAGTTTTGAGACTATCCGCCGCATGGAAGACAATCATACTATCGAAATAGCGCCACTGGCTTATATGCGTGGACGCAGCCTGAATCATTGTGTGGTCATACTGGACGAAGCCCAGAATACTACCAGAGAACAGATGAAAATGTTCCTTACCAGGCTGGGCGAGGGCAGTGTTGCCGTAATTACTGGAGACATGACCCAGGTAGACCTGCCGCGAAAAGCTGATTCAGGCCTGGCACACGCACTTGGCATAGTTGCACAGCTGGACGATATTTTTGTCTGCCGCCTTGATGGCCGGGATGTTGTGCGCAATCCGCTGGTCAGAAAGATTATCGAAGCCTATGAATCAGAGCGATAATGGCGGCGGCAGTCAATCTGCCCCTAAAAATGGCCAGCACCGTAATTTTAGTTTCCGCCATATGTGGGAACAACTGTTTGACCGGTTTCGCTCTTTCCTCTCCCGGGCCGGACTGGGAAACGCTGCGCTTTCTCTCTCAATATTAGCCGCTCTTCTGCTGTGTATCGGCCTTTTTATTGTTTTTGCCGGAATTTCCCATTATTCGGTTAGCGATGTCTTTGAGGTCGGCAAGGTTGCTGACCGGGATATAGTTGCCAGCCATGATATTGTGTATGTCGATGAGGCTGCCACCGCGTTGCGTGTCGATCTGGAGCGCCGGCGGGTTCCGGCCGTTTTCGTGCTGGATGATCTGCTTACTGCGCGCACATTGCAGTCTTTGCGTGATTTTGCCGCCTTTTTTACCGAACAGCGCGAGAAGCTGAGCGATAATGATGCGTTTCAGGCGCTTTTGCATGAACGTTTCCCCGGTCTGCTGCCAGTAGATCTCTTGCAGCGCCTTATAGAATATTCCAGCCCGGCCGCCGTCTTCCGTCATGCCGAGTCCCTGCTCGAGGCTGCTCTGCTGCGCGGCATACTTTCTGTTCCGGAGCACGGACTGGAGCCCTATAATCCGCAGTTGATCGAGTTGCGCAGCTGGAAAAACGGATCATTGGTATATGAGCAGCTGGATTATGAATCCATATTGACCATTTACATGGTACCTGATCATTTTTCCTCCAGTCTGCGCCGGCAGGGGCTCACTGGCGTCATCAGTAGTCTGGTCGCCGATCTGGCCGGTGTTTTTGTCAGCGCCAATACTTTTTTTGATGAAGCACTCAGCCTGAAACGGCTGGAAGCTGCCGGCGCTGCCGTAGAGCCGGTCATGAAGCGGCTGGAGCAGGGAGAACGGGTTATTCGCAAGGGTTTTGTGGTAACCGAACAGGATTTGCTGCGGCTGCAGGCCCTGCAGAAAACCGGTTCGCAGATCAGTTTTCCCTATGTACTTGGCGGCTCGGCCTATATCATGCTGCTTTTTTTGGTTTCGCTGTTCTTTTTTTCGCGCCGCATGATCGGTACTACCCTGACGGGGAAGAGCTTTTTCCTGGTTCTGGCCCTCGCCGTCACTTATTTTGTCTTGGCCGCTGTTTTATCGGCTTTATTGCCTCTTTCCATGCAGACCCACCTGGGAGCTTTGCTGCCCGGCGCGCTTTTTGCCATGTTGCTGGCCATTCTGGTTAATGAGCGTTGTGCCATTTTGTTCACTTTGATACTCTCGCTGAGCCTGTTGCCGCTCAGCGGTTTTAATACCTATCTGTTCGTCCAGACCTTTGCCGCCGGCAGCGCCGGAGCCTTCTTGGTGCGGCGTACCGACAAGCGCATCGATCTGGTGCGCGCCGGAGCCCAGCTTGCATTGGTTCAGTTTGTGGTTGTCGTTGCGCTCAGTGCCATGTTCGGCAGCAGCCTGCGAACTTCTCTGGGCAATGCGGTCTGGCTTGCCCTTAATGCCTTCTTCTGCGGCACGCTAACCCTGGGTTTTCTGCCTATACTGGAGCATGCGCTTAACGCGGCCACCATATTCCGCCTGCAGGAACTTTCCGACCTGAATGCGCCAGCGCTCAAGCTTTTGCTTAGTGTTGCGCCCGGCACCTATAGTCATTCGGTAACCGTAGCCCATCTGGCCGAATCTGCCTGCCGCGAGATCGGCGCTTCCGCGCTGCTGGCCCGGGTTGGCGCTTATTACCACGATATTGGCAAAATTGAACAACCCGAATATTTTATCGAAAATCAGTCCGGCTATAACAAGCATGACGACATAAATCCGCGGCTTTCGGCCACGGTATTGCGCAGTCATGTCAAATTCGGCCTTGAGCGTGCGGAGAGTCTGGGGTTGCCGGCACCGGTGCGCGATATAATCGCCGAGCATCATGGAAACAGCATAATCGGCTATTTCTTTGCCCAGGCCCAGAAAGAAGACAGTGAGACCAGTTCCGAGGATTACCGCTATCCCGGTCCTCTGCCCGGCTCACGGGAATCAGCGGTGGTTTTGCTGGCGGACTGTGTAGAAGCTGCATCGCGCACACTAAAAAAGCCTACGGTGGCCAAGCTGGAGCAATTTGTAAAGGAAATGATCACTGCAAAAACCGAAGGCGGCCAGCTTGCGCGCTCCGAACTGACTTTTCATGATCTTGAGCAGATAAAAAATACCTTCGTGCGCATTCTGGCCAGTCATTTTCATTCACGTATCGAGTATCCCAGGCTTAAAGAGGCCAGTAAATGAACCGGATTTTTGTCAGTATCCAGACCGGTCCGGCTGCTGAAGCCTGCGAGAGCGAGACTTTCTCCGGTACGGTATTGGAGGCTTTTTCTGCCGAACTGCCGGATTTCTGTACACAATTTGCCGCCCGGGTGCTGGAACACCGGGGTAAAGAAGGTCTGGACGTATCAATAGTCCTGTGCGATGATGCTTTTATAGCCGATCTAAATAGTATGTACCGTCAGAAGGACGGTCCGACTGATGTACTGTCTTTTGAACAAGGCGAAAGCTATGTTTCAGCAGATGGCGTAAAGCGGATTCTGGCTGGAGATATTGTTATAGCCCTGCCTTCGGTTCAGGCCAACGCCGGGGCATTCGGCGTTGCATTTACCGAAGAACTGCAGCGGGTTATTGTGCATGGACTGCTGCATCTGGATGGTATGGACCATGCCACCAATGAACCGGCTGAGGCCATGCTGCAGTTGCAGGAACAGTTGCTGAAAGAATTGAACTGATGATAGTTGATGGAGGATGGAATACTTGAAAGCAAAAGGTTTTTTTGCGCGATTTAGAAAACAGGAAACGTATACCCGCGGTGACAGCGATTCGGAGGATGCCAGTTCCGAGCGACGAGAAATGATTAAAGGGGTGCAGGAACTATCTGAGACCATGGTCAAAGAGGTTATGGTGCCTCGTATCGACACGGTTTTTATCCCGGTCGATGCTGAACGCGATGAGTTGCTGGATATTGTAATGAACTGCGGTCATTCGCGCATTCCGGTCTATCGTGAGAGTATAGACGATGTGGTCGGCGTACTGTATGTAAAAGATTTATTGCGGACAATAGTACGAGGTAATGTAATTAGCATCAGTGAGCTGATTCGCAAGCCCTTTTTTGTACCCGATTCCAAGCGGATTGATTCACTGCTTCGGGAGTTTAAACGTCGGCATGTCCATATTGCCATCGCCATCGATGAATATGGCGGAGTTTCCGGTATAGTCTGCATGGAAGACATTATCGAGGAAATTGTAGGCGACATTCAGGACGAGTTTGACAACGAACGCGAAGATATTGTTACAATAAGTGAAGGTGCCTGGCTGGTGGATGCCCGGCTGAATATTGAGGACTTAAACGAGGAGCTTGGTCTGGAATTGCCGGATGAGGAATTCGACACACTGGGCGGTTTTGTCTTTGATCTTTTTGGTAAAATACCGTCACGTTACGAAAAAGTTGCCTGGCGTGATTATGATTTTATCATACAGGAGATGGACGGCCACCGGATCAATGCGGTAAAGATACTTGAACGCAAGGAAAAGCCGGGAGAGTCCTGATGCCTGTACCGTTCAGTCGCGGCGTTGCCGTCCGTTTCTGCAGTCTGCCTTTTCTGTTGCTGCTGCTGGTTCTATGTTTTGCCCCGCTGCTTCCGGCTCAGTCCGTTCCTGCCGCCAGCGGCGGCAGCGTGCTTTCTACATTGCCAGTCCGGCTGCAGCAGGCCCGCGATTTGCGTTTCAGGCAGGATTATTATAGGGCCATCGATGTTCTTCAGCTTCTGGTTGCTGAAAACCCGGTATACCTGCCAGCCTGGTACGAGCTGGCTCTTTGTCACTATTATCTGCAGGAATATACCCAGGCCCTGTCCTATATAGCAAGATCCTATGCTGTTGGTCCGCGCACACCAGATTTGATAAACCTGGAGGCTTTTTGTCATATCAGCAATGGCAATTCTGGTGCGGCACTGCTCTTGTTCCAGGAAGTGCTGACAAGACAATCCAATAACCGTGATGCCATTTTCGGCCTGGCTTTATTGGATACGGCCAATGGCCGGCCGGCTGCCGCCCGCCAGGGCTTGAATGAAGCCCTGCGTTCTCATCCGCGGGATGCCCGCCTGCTTATGGCTCTGGCACTCGTGCTGAATGCCGAAGGCCGTACGGCCGAGTCCTTATCCGTTCGTGCCGAAGCGCTTCGCTGGGCCGGCACCGATTATACTATTCATTATTCGGCTGCCTTGCTGGAGCAGGAAAACAATAATGTAACAGAAGCGGTACGCTTGGCCAGGGTAGTATTGGCTGAACAGGCAAAACATACTGGTGCACTTAATCTGTTGGCCGCAGTGTATTACGATCAGGCGGCGTACGAAGCCTCCCTTACTGCTTTGGATCAGACTTTGCAGCATGATGCCGATAATGTGCAGTCCTGGTTTTTGCTGGGGCAGGTGTGTGCGGCTTACGGACGGGCGCTGCAGGAGTCCGGAGATTCCGAACAGGCAGCCCTGCTGTATGGAAACGCTGAGGACGCTTTTGCCTATCTTTTGCAGCTTCGTCCGGATGACGAATTTACCAGGTTAGCCTTAGAAAACCTGATCATGCAGACTACCGGCTTTGAGGATGAACGGCGGGCGGAATATGCGGCCTGGCGCTTCGAACGCGCTGCCGCCTTCGAAAAATCCTGGCTTTACGACAAGGCCCTTGAAGAATACCAGCGTGGTCTGGCTCTAGATCCCTATGCCGGTTCTGGTCGTCAGCGTTATGCCATGTTGCTGAAAAGTAAAGGTCTGCCTTCGATATTTCTGTCCGAACTGAATTTTCTAAAAAGCATCGGTAAAACTAATCTGGCTGTAGATGACGCACTGGAAATTTATACCAGCCTACTGCAGGGCAGTGTAGCCCGCGAATGGGGGTATAATCCGGTTCAGCAAAGCAGTAACCAGCCCTACAGTCTGATGGTCTTTTCGACCGGTCCGGGAGGAATCCCCTGGCATTCCGGCAGTGACATGGTCTTCAGCCGCTATGTGCGCGATCTTCTGGCTGCCTCCAGTCAGCTGCAGCTGCCAGCCACTGCTCCCCGCGTGTACAGTTTCGCTGATGCTTTCCGCCCGGCCCGTGAGAGCGGCAGTGATTATTTCCTATTGCTTGATTTACGCGAGAGTGAGCGGGAGATCTATGTACGGGCAGAATTAAGGGTAAGCCGTACCGGTACTCTGGTACAGTCGATGGAAACCAGCCGTTTTGGCAATGACCGGGTTCAGCAGGCTGCTTCTTATATTGTAAACAGCGTTCAGGCTGCTCTGCCGATGCAGGGTCGCTTGCTGCAACGCCGCGCTGACCGTGGACTTATTAACCTAGGCCGCCTGCACGGCCTCAGTGTCGGAGATGAACTTATATTGCTTCGGCCGGAAGTGCTGCAGCTTAGGCTGGATGCTCCCGGCTTTCTGTACAAAGAAAGTGATATTCTGGCTGACTTGACTATTGTCCGGCTCGATGATGAACTGGCTGAGGTACAGATCAAGCGCCGGGGCTTTTTCGACCGCAGTAATCCCGGCGATCTGGTGCTGCACCGGCCAGCCCCGGCCGAAATATCCGACACAGGTTCTGTGGTAAGTTCCGGACAATTGGTTGATGCTGCTGCTGTAGGCGACGCGAGTGCTGTGGGCAGTGCCGGGGTCAGCCCTGTCCGTCCCAGTTCACCCTTTCTTTTTGATCAACTGCGCCGGCTTTTCTGAGCAAGATTGTAGCGCTCCGCTGTGTTTGCCGCAAAGGGCTGCACCGGACTCTCCAGGCAAAGTAGCTGGTTGGCAAAAGGGTGCTGCAGCTCCAATAAAGAGGCATGCAGACAGAGCCGCTGGTAAGGATCCGATACTGCAGCATAACGTTCGTCGCCGGCTACCGGACAGCCTATACTTGCCAACTGTACCCGTATCTGGTGCCGGCGGCCGGTTTCCAGCGACAACTCCAGTAGTGTAAAGTGTTCACTTTTCCCGATTATCCGGTACCGGGTAAGGGCGCGCTGTGCTCCGCGGCTGCCGGCGGGTACTTCCAGCACCCGTGACGGGCTGCTTTCCAGCAGCCAGCTGTCCAGTAACCCTTCTTCGTGCGGCGGGCAGCCTTCCACCAGGGCTGTATACAGTCGGCGGGTAAGCGCTTCGTTCCAGTGTGCCATGAGTGCGGTTTTAGTGCGGGCATCGGTCGCAAAAATCATGATGCCGGAGGTGTCACGATCCAGACGGTGTACCAGGGCGGCCCGGCCGCGCGCATTGCGGCGCTGGATATGGGCCGTAACCATATCGTACAGACTGCGCCCCCGGCTCCCTTCAGCTGCAATCACCGGCAGTCCTGCCGGTTTTTCAACCGCGATTATATGACGATCCTCGAATATGATTTCCAGTCGGCCGGGCCGCCCGGAGGCTGCTTTGGGTCGCTGCACGGGGTGTGCAGGAGCTGCGGAGTGCGCCTGCCGTCGACCGGGTGCATTCCACCGTGCGGTCTCTGGCTTCCGCCCATGCGCAGCCTTCGAATCAGATTCATGCGGCTGGACCTGCCCAATATGCTGATTGCGCTCGTTTCCGGCCGCCTGCCCCGGGGTGCGGCGGCTTGATTTGCCAGCCTTGTTCTGCGTACGTGGTTTCGGTTGCCGCGGATCGGAATCGGCTTCCGACCGTGGAGCGGAACGGCGCATGCCTATACCAGCTTAAATCGTTCAACCTGGCTGTGTACCTGGTCGATAGCCTTGGAATTACTGGAAATCATGCCTACGATATCGTGAACCGTGCGGTTGATGCGCTCCACATCGGTATGGATGGTCTTCATTTCCGCGTGCATGCGCCCGGACAGTTCCTGCAGCTGCTGCATGTTTAGAATTATATTTTGTGTGCCGCTGGTCATTTCGCCAGCCTCGCTTTTTACCTTTTCGCTTACCCGGTTCATGATGCCCAGGGCTTCCAGCACTTCCTTGGAGCCGACCGCCTGTTCGCGCAGGGCATTGCGGATCTCGTCTTCGAATCTGGTAACCGTATTGATCAGATCACTCACATCACTAAAGCCATGTTCGGCTTCACCCGCCGCTGCCACTGCTTTGTCGATCGAGTTTTTCACTTCCTTCAGGTGTCTGCCAACTTCTTTAGATTGCACGGCAGATTTTTCAGCCAGACCGCGTATTTCGTCCGCCACCACCGAGAAGCCAGCTCCGGCGTTGCCGGCATGAGCCGCTTCTATTGCGGCGTTCATAGCCAGCAGGTTGGTCTGGGCAGCGATGGCTGCTATTACCTTGTTGGCATCAGCCAGCAGGCCGGACATCTCGGCAACCTTGGAGATAAGACCATTGGCTTCGTTTACCTTCTGCCGTCCGGAGGTGGCCGATTCCTGCAGCTGATTGTAATAATTCTGCACCTGTTCCACATTGGCGGTAACCGACTGGATATTGGAGATCAGCTCTTCAATGCCGGCGCTGGATTGCGTGACCATGGCCGCCTGCTCATTGATGGATTCCTGAAGCTCGCCGATGCTGTGCCCAATCTGCTGGATGCTGGCACTGGCGGAATTCACCGATTGCACCTCGGTTTCTACCAGACCATCAATGCCTTCAACCGAGCCGGCTATCTCGGCTACTGCCCGGCTTAATCCATCTGAACCGCCGGAAAGAGCCATATTGGTGGTGCTGAGGATGCTCATGGAATTTATTATCTGGCTGATCATGCCGCTTAGCGATTCTATGTATTTATTAAAACTGTCAGCCAGGTCGCCAATCGCATTAAAGTTGATGATGGTGGCGCGGGCGGTAAGGTCGGCCGCCTCCATTGAGGTCAGCTGTTCGATACGCTCACGCAGCAGACTAGTTTGGGTTTTGTCCTCATCACGCGAGAGCAGTACCATGAACAAGCTGACCGCGCCGATAACCAGTCCTGTGACCAGCAGCGATACTACCGTATTCTGCGGACCCTGGGCTGCCGGATTTCGGCCGATGAAGTAGCGGGCAATATAGGCCAGATGGGCGATGGTTGCCGCCATAGTAGCAATTACGTTGATCAGGTCGCGCGATTTATTGAACCAGTCCACCTCGCCAACCCGGACATGTTCCATATTCAGCTTTTCTTTTGCTCCGATCAAAAAATGATTTATGATCAGGGCATTAAGAGTGGCCGACAAAAGGCCCTCGCTGATTTTAAAGGACAATACCCAGCCCAGCGGAGTGCCGCCCGGGCTTTTCCAGCCGTTAAGGGCATAGAAAACGATGGTGCCGGCAGCCCAGAACCCTACGGTAATGATGATCAGCAGCCAGGGCAGACCCAAAGCAGCCCGGCGGGCCGCCAGCCAGGTCTTCTGGTCATCGCTTCTGCCCTGTTTCAGGAATTTCAGAAGCGGACGCAATACCAGCAGCACGGTAGCAACCAGAATGGCTTCCATTACCACTACCAGTACAAAAATGAGCGGCTTCTGGAAGGTAAAAATAACCCGGGTCGCTACCGGCACATCCAGCATAATATTAAAGAGGTGGGTAAAAGCCTCTCCGAGCAGCAGGGTGCATATGGGCAAAATGATTATCGACAGGATAACTTTTGTCAGAAAATGGCGCTGTGTATTCATGTGCGATCCCAAAAAAAAGCAGGATGTGGAGGACAGAGATCCTGGCTTTAGTATAGGGGCTTGGCTGGCGCTTGGCAAGCCGAAAGCTCGATAAAAAGGCTTTCGGAAATGGTTGCGTGAGCACAGGCTTCCGGCTACAATAATGCCGGAAAGCGGAGTGGTCTGATTCCGCATGGTGTTCATAAAAGGAGTGAATATGTACGGCGCATTACAGCAGGATTTACAGGAAAAACTGGAGCAGATCCGCAAGGATGGTTTATACAAAGATGAACGGGTCATCATGACCCCGCAGGGAGCGCTCATCGCGGTCCGCAACGGCAAAGAAGTGATCAATTTTTGTGCCAACAATTATCTCGGACTATCCAATAATCCGGCCATCCGCGAGGCCGCGGCCAAGGCTCTGGACGAATGGGGGTACGGCCTTTCCAGCGTGCGTTTCATCTGCGGTACCCAGGCTCCGCACAAGCAGCTCGAGGCTGCCATGAGCAAATTCCTGGGGGTGGAGGACACCATTCTGTTCGGTTCCTGTTTTGATGCCAACGGCGCGGTGTTTGAGCCGTTGCTGGATGCCGATTGCGCTATCGTTACCGACAGCCTTAACCATGCCTCAATTATTGACGGCATCCGTCTGTGCAAGGCCGAACGCTTCATTTACGAGCATAATAATTTTGCTGATCTGGAAGCAAAACTCAAGGACTCGGCCGATAAACGGCTGCGCCTGGTGGTTACCGACGGTGTATTCTCCATGGATGGCGATATTGCCGACTTGAAAACCATCTGTGACCTGGCCGAAAAGTATCAGGCCCTGGTGATGGTTGACGACAGTCACGCCAGCGGTTTTGTAGGCAAAACCGGCCGCGGCACACCGGAGCATTGCGGCGTTATGGGCCGGGTGGATATCATTACCACCACCTTCGGCAAAGCCCTGGGCGGTGCTTCCGGCGGCTGTATCTCCGGCCACAAGGAAATAATCGAGTATCTGCGGCAGAAAGCCCGGCCGTATCTGTTTTCCAATACCCTGATGCCGGCCATCGTCGGTGGTACGCTGAAAACCCTGGAAATGCTGTCGGAATCTACCGAGCTGCGCGACCGCCTGGAACGTAATACCCGCCGTTTCCGCGAAGGCCTGGCAAAAGCCGGTCTGGATGTGCGTCCCGGTACGCATCCGATCTGTCCGGTTATGCTGTATGACGAAAAGCTGGCCCATGCCATGGCCGATCGCCTGCTGGACGAAGGTATTTACGTGATCGGCTTCAGTTTCCCGGTGGTACCGCGCGGCAAGGCCCGTATTCGGGTGCAGATTTCTGCCGGGCATAGCGAAGCCCAGATTGACCAGGCCATCGCCGCCTTCGAGAAGGTTGGCCGCGAGTTGAACGCGCTGCGAAAATAACTGAAACAAGCACCGGCCGGGTAACAGCGGCCGGTTCGCCGGTTCCGGTGTTATGATGTTTGTTAGGTGCTGCCGAATTTGCTGTGAGTCTAAATGTAGTTGCGGTGCTTACAGAAGTATCAGTAGCTGGCCAGAGCGTACACTGCTATCAGCAGCTGTAGCTGGGCGAGTTCCTCGCAGGGCAGAGCCGGGCCGGGGTGGCGCAATTGGTCAATATACCAGTAAAAAACTCCCAATTTGGGGTCTATACGCAAAACATAGTCGAAAAAATCATGATTTGCCGGATCCTCGCCGAACATGAGGCGGGCTATCATGTCACAGATATTTACCAGGTGTACTAGAGCCCGGTCGTATTCAGCCCGGTGTATTTCGTCTATCAGATTCTGTAATTCACTGATTGCTTCGTCTTTTTTAGTGCTGTCGTGGTCTTCTACCCAGGTTTTGGTAAGCAGCAGGCTCACGTTATCCCGGAAAAACTTCATCAGGTGATCGCGCCGGTCTTCCAGATCCCCGGAGTTTCCAAAGATATATTTCTGAAATTCTCCTGGAGAACCCAAAATATTTGCGATGGCTACCGCATACTGCTTGCGCAGGAGCTGGTTTTCGGTTTCGGTCAGAAGAGGATAGATGCCTCTGGCCGCTTCCAGCAAATCGGTTTCGATGCCTGTTTCGTCTAGGTATGCCAGTTCGCTCATGCTTTACAATGTCACGTCAGCATTGTCTTTGTCAATACAAGCAGAATATCAGCGCTTCGGGCACTGTCTAGCGCTTGGCCGCGGCTAATTGCAGGATTTGCCGCGATGGTTATTCTGGTGTATAGTGCTTTACGTCTTGTTATTGTGGTCGTACAATAGTATGGCCGTGCGATTATGAGGCTCAGTTTTATTGTCAGGTGGTTTCCATGAATGATATCAGTGTACATACCGAAAAGGAAATCGGCTATGATTTTATTCCGGCAAAATTCCTGCGCGCTGACGAGGATGAATATAGTTTCCGTAATAGACAGCAGAAGAAAGCGCCTGAGTCCTGGCGCGCTTTGCGTTCGGATGAAATTTCTATACTTGAAGCAAACCACAACCGCTGCCTTAACTGGGCGGATGTTCTGGTTTGCGATCCGTTTAGTCCCGAACTTATACAGCATTGCCGCTTTGCCGGGCTGGTACGGCTGGGAAGCTTGGAGCGGCTGGTGCTTGAACACCACGACATGACCATTCCGGTTGGCCTCAGCCGCAGCACCCTGATTGCTTGTGATGTAGGCGACAATTGTGCAATCCACGCCTGTTCTTATATTTGTCATTATATCATTGAAGATAATTGTATACTCATTAACAATAACGAGATACATGCGTCCAACCATGCAAAATGGGGTAACGGAATTCTAAAAGACGGCGAGCCGGAATCACTGCGGGTCTGGCTGGACGTGATGAACGAGGCTGGCGGCAGGTCTATTTTAGCCTTTGATGGCATGGTCGGTGCTGATGCCACCCTTTGGGCCCGCCGCCGTGAAGATACCTTGCTCATGGAGCGTTTCAAGGAAATGACCCAGCATCAGTTTGACAACCGGCGCGGTGAATACGGCTATATCGGGGCAGCCAGTGTGCTTAAGAGTAACCGCATCATTAAGGATGTAAAAATCGGCGAGGCGGCCTATATCAAAGGCACCAACAAGCTGAAGAATCTGACCATTAAATCTTCGGATCTGGCCAGAACACAGATTGGGGAAGGCGTGGAGCTGGTAAACGGTATCATCGGTTACGGCTGTCATGTGTTCTATGGTTGTAAGGCGGTACGCTTTGTTATGGGTACCAATTCTTCATTAAAATATGGGGCCAGGCTTATTCATTCGGTGCTTGGCGATAACTCTACCGTATCCTGCTGCGAGATACTCAATAATCTGATTTTCCCGGCACATGAGCAGCATCACAATACCAGTTTTCTGGTGGCGGCCCTGATAAAAGGGCAGTCCAACATGGCTGCCGGCGCAACCATCGGCTCCAACCATAACTCGAGGGCCAATGACGGCGAAATCGAGGCTGGACGCGGTTTCTGGCCGGGCTTGTCTACCTCGGTAAAACACAGCTCGCGTTTTGCCAGTTATTGTTTGCTGGCCAAGGGTAACTACGTAAACGAGCTTGATATTCCCTTCCCGTTTGCCCTGGTTAACAACAACACGAGCAAGGACACACTGGAAGTGATGCCGGCGTATTGGTGGATGTACAATATGTATGCTCTGATGCGCAACGAAGCCAAATTTCTGACCCGTGATACCAGGCATATCAAAAAACAGCCGGTGGAATTTTCGCCTTTTGCCCCGGATACAGCCGAGGAGATGCTCGATGGGCTGGCCCGCCTGGAACGCTATACCGGCGAGACCTGGTACCGGGCCAGCGGCACGGCCCTGCCCGACGGCCTGGAAGGGGCGCATCAACTACGGTCAAAGGGTCGGGAGCTGCTTACCGGACCACGCGACCTGATAGACAATTTCTCGGTGCTGGCCGGCGACCTGGAGAATTCGCGCCGGCCGACGCTGATATTGAAGCCGCGGAGGGCGTACAAGGCCTATCGGCATATGTTGCGCTGGTATGCCGTAGGCACCCTGATTGCCTACTTCTCGGACCGGCCCGATTTGTGTTTTGACGACGCGGTCGAAGTCTTGTCCGGCGAGCGGATTCAGGAATGGGACAATCTGGGCGGGCAGCTGGTACCGCGGGCAAAGGTAGAGCACCTGGTAGCGCAGATAAAGTCTATGGAGATACTGGGTTGGCCGGAGCTGCATGAGCGCTATCAGCAGTGGTGGAAGGAGTATCCGGTCGACAAGGCCCAGCATGCCTGGGCGGTTCTCTGTCTGCTGCTGGACACGGATCAGCTGGATTTCAAGCATTTCGCGCACGAAACAGCCCATTTCGTTGAAACCAGTCGTTTTATCGAAAATGAAGTATATATTACCCGCCGTAAAGATTATACAAACCCTTTCCGAAAATGTACCTTCCGTGGCGAGAACGAGATGGAAGCTGTGCTCGGCACTGCCGAGTCAGCCAAGTTCATAAAGGATGCTCATGCCGAGATGGAACGTTGGCGGGCAAGGGCTGACGATCTGCTTACCAGATTGTCAGAAAATACCAGCTGCTAATTCGGGAGTCGTATAATGCGCAAAAAAAGCAGTATAGCAAAAATCATGTATCTGGGGCTTGCCGCCGCCCTGTTCGTTTGGGTGGGATTAATGCAGATATCCTGCGCAAAGGGTGGTGATGCTAGTGCTAATGGCGCTCAGCCCGGGCCTGACGGCCAGAATGCATCGGCTGTAACCGGAGCCGATGCAGCTGCAAGCGATTCTCTGACCGGATCCGTCACTACGGTCGATCAGACTGGTACCGATGGAACGAACACGGATGGCCAGGCTGCCGGGGGTGATGCTACGGGGACGGCGCTAGATCCGGCTGCGGCAGAAGCTGCTCGCCAAGCGGAGGCTGCCAGGCAATTGGCCGCTGCCCGTCAGGCGGAAGCCGCTCGTCTGGCCGCCCTGCCGGTACCCGATCCGGTGGCCAGTGTAGCTACCGGAATCTATACAGAAGCCTTTACAGTGGCCCTCTCGGTTAATCAGAAAGAGGCGCAAATTCGCTACACCGTGGACGGATCTACCCCGAGCCGCACTGCCGGTCTTATTTATCGTGGGGCGATCAGCATCAATGCCAGTACAACCGTCCGTTTTGTGGCCTTTGTAAATGGTGGTAAAATATCACCACTTATTATTGCCGACTATGCCCTGAATGAAGTTTTTGCGCAGCCTGGTGCCACTGGCAGCGGCACGCCGCATCAGCCGTTCGGCAGTATTACACAGGCACTGGAAGTAGCTAAAAACCGGAAACTGCCTGTGCTGAAACTAGGTACAGGACAGTTTACTGAGAGCCCGCTAGTTGATTTTGCCGTCTCCATATCCGGCGGCTGGGCTCCCGGCTTTAAAGAACGATCCACTGCGGCAACCATGATTCGCGGGCGAGAGCCGGATAGGTCGGCCAAGCAGACCCCTGGCTATGCTCTTAAGTATTCCGGAGCTGTTGTAACCAATGCGGTATACCTGGAACAGGTTCAGTTGGAGGGCGGCGAGGCTTCATACTCCAGTGGCCTGCTCATTACCGACCGGGCCGCGCCGCTGATCCGGAACGTGCAGTCTTCCGGCGGTTTCGGCAGTTATGGTTATGGAGCCGTGGTCTTGAGCAATGCCGCCCCGATTTTCCGCTCCAGCCGGCTGTCTGGTGGCGAAGGTGCTACCGGTTTCGGTCTTTCGGTTGATTCGGCTGCGGCTACAATCGAATATTGCTGGCTGTTGGCCGGGAACGGAACGGTCAGCGGAAATGGTGCCAATGCCACAAATGCCCGGCTTAAGCTGGTAAGCTCTGTTGCTGCCGGTAACTCGGCCAATACCAGCTACGCTCTGGCTTTCTACAACTCCAGCGGATCTACAGTAGAGAATTGCACACTCATCGGCGGTTCCGGCCGGGAAGCGGCGGCGGTTTTCAGTTCGGTAAGCAATCCTTCTCTTACTAACTGCATCCTGGTAGCGCGCGGATCAAACATTTCCTATGGCTATATCGCCAATTACGGTAATTCCGCGCCGCAACAGTTTCATAATAATGTGTTTGCAGGCTGTGCGGGTGGCTTGTATTTTAAAGCTGACGGGCGCTTGATTTTTCCCGGACTGAATACTGACGGGAATCTGGTCAGTGCGGATGGTAGCGCTGCCGGCGCTTTTGCCAAAGCCAACGTTGTATCTTCAGTAGCCCCTGAAGCTGGGCCGGATTACCGCAGTCCGGCAAATAACGACTGGCCAGCCGGCAAGGTGTTGGCCGGTGAGGCTGCTCTGGATATTCTGGGTAAAGCTCGCGGCAGTACCTGGACCAGGGGTGCTTGGCAGCTGCCCTGAGCGTAGTCGCAGCACTGGCTGCGCTAGTATCACTCCGCCAGCAGGCAGCTCCACAGGGGGGCACCCGCAGGCGGGCAGCACCCGCCCATGGCCATCCTCGGCAGGCGGGCGCTGGTGTCCAGCTTATTTTTCTGTAAGGTTGAACACACCGTCCCAGGTATCACTCGGAGCCTTTTGTATGAAATTCTGGCTGCGCTTGCGGTAAGCGGCCGAAGGTCCGTCTTCCGGCCAGCGCACCGTAAGCTCGCCAAACGCTTTTTCGGCAGACGCATAGTCGCGTGCTTCAAACAGCTCATGTGCCGCACTGAAGGCCTCCAGCATAGCCATGGTTTCGGTTCCGGCTTCTTCGCGCAGGCCGATTATCTCCCACAACTGAACCGGTGTGTTAATACCAACAACCCGAACCCTGTCAAACTTGCGGCCGATGATCGATGGGCCGGCGGTGTTGATAGTCTCGTCAGTCGCCAATATCCAGCTGCCGTATTGTTTGTTTACCCCTTCCAGGCGTGCCGCCAGGTTTACCGCGTTGCCCATGATGGTGTAGTTCATCTTTTTTTCGGTACCCATGTTTCCGACCACCATATCGCCGGTATTCAGGCCGATGCGGGTAAGCAGCGGAGTAGGTGATTGCTGGTCCCGGATGAACTGCTCGTTCATGGTTTTTTCCAGCTGTTTCATGCGGATGGCCGCCGTGCAGGCTTTCAGTGCATGCTGCTCGTCGGTCAGCGGCGCGCCGAAGAAGGCGATGATTGCATCACCTTCATATTTGTCGATGGTTCCCTGCAGGTTAAGAATGGTATCGCTCATGCCGGACAGGTAGATATTGAGCAGGGCCACCAATTTTTCGGCATCCAGGGCCTCGGAAATTGTAGAAAAGCCGCGCACGTCGGTAAACATTGCGGTAATGTATTTTTTCTGCCCGCCCAGCTTAAGCATCTGGGGGTCGGCTACTAGTTCGTTGATGATATCGCCGGACAGATAGGTGCTGAAAGCCTTGCGCAGGAAGCTTTTTTCCCGCTCGCTGATCAGGAAGCCTATCAGTGTAAAGCCAAGGAATGAAATAAAGGTGGTAAGCAGTGGCGAAAGTACGGCCAGATACAAACCGCTGAAATGGAAAATCAGATAAGCGACTACCAGTACCGAGGCTGTCGCAGCCAAGCCTACTGCAATCTGCTGCCCGGTTTTAAGATGATTAATCAGCAAAACGATGCCGAAAGCCAGCAGCACCGAAAGCAGGCTGGATATCCACAGCGGTCCTTCGCGCAGGAAATCCTGCTGCACGATGGTATTTACCACAGCAGCATGGGTGCCGACATTGATGTATTCTTCGAAGAACGGATTTACACCGATATCGGTGGTTGCTGTGCCGGTCCAGCCAATGATATTGAAGGATCCTGCCAGCTGCTCTCTTAGCAGCTCGCGGCGGGTGTCCAGAAAGTCCATGCTTTCTTTGATCCCATTGTATAGCTGGCTGAACTGGTCACGCAGCTCATCATAACGAGGCGCCAGCGCCGGATCGTCGGCATCGCGGGCGGCATTCAAACCGGCTGGTATCATTTCGCCATAGCCTATATCCAGAAAGGTCTTCATGGTTTGCCGGAAACTCTCTTTGGCTGCCAGCCAGGCGCTTCTATCCGCCTCAGAACCACTTCCCAGCGCCTGCAAACGCAGCGCGTCCATTGTGGTAAACGCGGTAATGCAGTCATCAATCGCCCGATAGCCGATGCCCAGGAGCCATACCTGGCTGGTGCGCAGATTGCGCAGATTGGCCAGCAGACTGTCCTCCATATCGCGGTATTCCAGCAGGCGGTAGAAAGAAACATGCCGGAAGCTGTCCGCATAGTTTTTTTTAGGCCAGTTGATAAGCATCAAGCCCTGTCTGTCCAGTGGTATTTTTATACTTAGCCGCTGACCTTCCCACTGGGCATCTACAATGGAAAGGCTGTACTTGTCCAGTATCAGTTCCGGTCGCCCCATCCAGTGCAGCAAAGGGGCCAAGCCCAATTGCAGGTAGTACTTGTCATCCAGCCAGTCAACCAGGCGTATCCGGCGTCGTACTCCATCCGCGTCAATGCTTACATTTGTGAAACCGGCGTTGTTGGCCTGCAGACTAACTTCCGGGATGGGAACCAGAAAATCGGTACTTTCGCTCGGTGCTTTGACTCTGTCCTGGATAAGGGGATAAGCGAAGCGGTTTCGGGCAATTTCCTTGCGATCGGCCAGCGCAGAACCCGTCGAACCAGTGTTCATGTTCAGTGTGACGAAGGATTTGCCGAACAGACGCATGGCCTGGCCCAGATAATTGTCGTTCTCGACTGCTACCCGCTGGGTCAACCCGTACAGAGCCTGACCCTTGTTGTTCAGGTCGCTAACCAGGTCGTCGGCATACAGCAAAGATTGATCCAGGCTGATCTGGCGGCCGGTGAGGGCTCTGAACAGTTCATTAATGTCCGAGCCGAGGCCGCCGAACGTTGTATTAAATTCATTTTTAAGGTTGTTGTCCAGAAAACTTTTATCGACACTCATCGGACTCTGTTCAAGATACTCGATATCGAATACCACGTATTCCGCACCGATTTCGGCCAGAACTTCCATGCCTCTGGCTACCAACCCGCGCGGCCAGGGCCAGTTGCCGCCTTTTACGATCGATTCTTCGTCTATGTCCAGCAGTACAATAGATGGATGTTCCACCACTTCCGGCTTCAGTTTCAGGAACTGGTCATATAAACGATTTTCCAGCATCCGCCAGCCGGGAAAGGCATTCAGGGCGGCGAACAGTAGCCCTGTAATGGCCGGTATCAACAGCAGGCGCTTGCTGGTGCGACTGAGTGTACGCATTTTCTTCATGCAGGTCTCCACATTTTGGCTGATTTTTCGGACAGCTTGTACTATACTACATTACACACATAATACAAGGATTCGGCATGAAGTCTAAAAGTCTAGTACGAAAAAGTTTGATGATTGTGCTACTGCTTGCTATGGCCGCAACTGTTTCGGCACAATCCAGCGAGTTTATGGCTGTACTCCTGCAACAGGACAGCCTCACGGTAGGGCAGGCCGCCTATCTGGTTTTGGTGGCTTCAGAAAATCTTGGCGACGATGCCGACGAGCAGCGTTCCTTCGATTTGCTTGAAAGTCTTGGCTGGGCTCCCCGCAACAAGCAAGCCGACAGTATGGTTACTATGTCGGAGTACGCCTACATGCTCATGAAGGCTTTTAACCTGAAGGGCGGGCTGTTCTACAGTCTGTTCCCCTCGCCGCGCTATGCGTATCGCGAACTGCGCTACAAAATGATCATGCAGGGGCCAGGCGATCCGGCAATGGCAGTGGATGGGTCCATGGCTATCCGCTATCTCGGCCGGGTTTTCGATCTTCAGGGAGTCAGCTATGAGCTTTAAAAGATTTTTTTCATTCCGCGCTGCCTTGACGGCCCTGTTATTGATGCTGCTGTCGTTTGCCTTGCCGGCAGCAGATTATGGTGTAACGCTGCAGAATGCCACTGGCATCAGTTACAGTTCGGATGCTGCCGCCCCCGGTTTTAACCAGTTTAACCGGCTGCAGCTTTGGCTGGATACACCGATTGGTCCATCCTTTTCTTTGTATGCCTCCGGCTTTTATGAATTTTCTTTGGCACTTAATCCTGATTCACTGACCCCTTACCGTTTCGATGCCGGCAGGATCGCCTTTTCCGGTTTAATGCCGGGCTTGTTCGGGGCGTCAACTGTCGGCAGCTTCTCGCTAGGGCGTATACCCCAGCAGGATTTTGCCGGCCGCATTGTCTCCGGATTGAATGATGGATTTACCGCCAATCTGGCCTTTGATAACAGCCAGGTAAAGGTGGGAGCGGCTTATCTCGGTTTGCAGGCCAAGAATACGGCGCTCGTGATGATAGATGCCGACGATCTGGATCGCCTAAGCGGCCAGGATAAAGCCGCCGAAACCGACCCTGACTTTCCATCCTCATACTTTGCACTGCCCAGAATGTTTTTTAATGCCGGTTACCGCATCAACGAAATCCTGAATGGCCATGATATGGGCTTCGATATTTTCGGTCAGATCGATCTGCTTGCAGGAACTGAACGAACCCATACCTGGTATTTTGAGCCTTTCGTAGCCGGCCGTATCGGTCGACTTTTGCGCTGGAATGCCTGGTATATTCTGGAAATGGTGCAAAAAGCCAGCATTGACACCGCAATGGCTGCTGGTGGCCGTCTGCGCTTTACCGTACCCGAATTCATGTCCTTTAATGCTGCTCTTTCTGTAGAATGGGCCAGCGGTGTGGCCGGCGATCAAATGGCCGAGTTTGTTCCTGTACGCCAGAGTATGCCCGGTTCCTATAGTCCCTTTCTGTTTGCCAATAACACCACCATCGGCCTGTCTGCCGGGCTTGCTCTGTTGCCGGGGATGTTTCTTGATACCCAGGGCCTGTTTTTTATGCGTGGCGGGGCCAGTCTTCCAGCACTTTCTACAATAAATACCGCTGCAACAGAAGTGTATATGGGTACAGAAGCATCATTGAGTCTTCGTTATATAATAGCCAGCGATGTGCAGGCTTCGCTTTCCGGCGGTGTTTTTATTCCGTATGAAGCTGCTCATGAGGCCGCTGCGCCGCTGTCCATGCGGGCAGCCCTGGTTTTTGTCATTAATGGTTGATCTTCGGGAGGCTTGTATGAATAAAGTAAGAGTTCTGGTTTTACTATTGGTAGTTGCTCTGGCTTCTGTTCTCTTCGCGCAAACAGCGGAGGTGGTCGAGGTAGCCGGAAAGGTTGAGTATCAAATTCCCGGACGGGACTGGCGGCCGGCCAGGGTCGGCGATCTGATTCCTGCCAAAACGGTAATATCCACTGGGTTTAAAAGCAGTGCAAAACTGCGCATTGCCAACAGTATCATCAATGTAAATCCGGTAACCTGGCTAACACTGGAAGATCTGATTCAGACGCAGAGCGGTTCCCAGACCCAGCTGTTTTTGATTTCCGGAAGAATATCGGCCGATGTTACGCCGCAACCAAATCTGACCACCGACTTCAAGATCAGCAGCCCTACCGCAACTGCATCGGTGCGCGGTACCAGTTTTCAGTTCGACGGCTTGAATTTGCTGGTGGAGCGAGGAATTGTTGATATCCGCACCCTGAACAACCAGTTCCGCCGGGTGCGACAGGGCGAGTTTACCTATGTAGCCAATAACGGACAGGTAGCCACCCCGGCTGCGGTTTCACAGGGGCGGGGATTCAGCAATATTGGTCAGCTGATTAGTGAAGTAATAAACTCCGATGTTGGCGGAAGCATAGATCCAGGGCTGGTCATTACTGCTTTGCTGCCCCTGCCTTCAGGCACGCTGATTCCTCCTGATACTCCCGAAGTACCAGAAGAACCTACCGGTACAATGGAAATAATTCTGGAATAAGGCAGGTTTCTGCTTGATTAAGGCAGGTT
>Ga0180007_10002289_pt1 | contig 23190 bp, 22 predicted proteins | sample MM_PC_MetaG_FD_121122 | JGI IMG/M metagenome (GOLD analysis project Ga0180007, IMG submission 121122) | Groundwater microbial communities from the Aspo Hard Rock Laboratory (HRL) deep subsurface site, Sweden - MM_PC_MetaG | ecosystem: Environmental > Aquatic > Deep subsurface > Groundwater... | reverse complement strand
TCTTTCGTGACGAAGAAGCCTTCGGATTTCTGGACCGATTTCGATTTCGATTTCGATTTCGATTTCGATTTCGGGGGGAGTGGACCCTTCAGCTATAAATTGAGTTAGAACTCGACTGCCCTGCCGAACTAATCGCCCTACTTCTGGACGTACTGACCGGCGACGTTGCAGTTCTTGAACTTCGGATCCATGGCCTCAAGCAGCGCCTGCCGGTCCCGGGGCAGGGCCACGAGCGCGCCCTCGGCGTTGATCAACTTGCACTCGAGCTCCTCCTTGGTGACGGTGGAACGGGCGTCCTTTTCCTCCTCAAACTTCGTGAAGAACCACTTCCGCTCCTGCCAGTAATAATGAAAGTTCTTTGTGGGATCGGTCTTGTCCTCGTATAGGCTCACCGTGGTCCGGTACTCGTTCTTGCGCTTTCCCTCGGTCTCGCTGTCGCTGTCCTCGCCGATGTAGCCGTTGAAGGTCGTCCGGAAGCGTCCCTGCACCAGGGCCAGCAGGGCGGCGCGCCGCTTGGTCACACCCGTTCCTCCCGCGGCCTTGGCATCCGCGTCCGTGCAGTATCCCGTGCCCGCGCTCTCGAACGTGATCCCCTCGAGGAACACGAACCAGTTCGGCGGCGTGAAGGACACCACCGACTGGAGCTTCACCGGTCCGGGGCCGAGGTTCAGTTGAAGGGGCTCGGCCACGATCTGGTACTTGTCCCCGGCGGCCGGCGCCACGCTGATGGCACAGAAGTTCTCGGCCGAGCAGTCGCCGGCGTCCCCCTTGAGAAAGTGCACGATGAAGCCGTAGCCGAGCTTCTCATGCATCACGGGCATCCCCTTGACCAGGGGCACCGGGTCCACCAACTCGGCTCGCATCCCGAAGGTGCAGGCGCCCTTGGGCGCGATGGACACGGCCTCGAGGAGCGGGCGCAGTGCCAGCTTCTCCTTTTTCCGCGCGGCCTCCCCGACGGCGGCGTGCAACTTCAGGTACACGGCCTTGGCCTGCAGCCGGTCGAGCTCGATGGACTTGTACATCTTCGGCTTCGGAAACACGATGGTCTCCACGGCCGGCAGCGTCTCCTCCGGAATGCCACCCCCGGAGGCGTTGGGGTCGGCCGCCATCTCCGGCGTCATGGGGTCGGCCGCCATCTCCGGCGTCATGGGGTCGGCCGCCATCTCCGGGGTCATGGGATCGGCCGCCATCTCCGGCGTCATGGGGTCGGCCGCCATCTCCGGTGTCATGGGGTCGACGGTCGGGGCGCCGGAGGCCTTGTCCCCGGATTTTCCACCACAGGCAGTGGTCAGCAGAAACATGAGGGCGACGCTTATCATGCGGATGTTCATTTTCATATTGGACCTCCTGTATCCATGAGCGTAATAGTTTTAAAAAAATTGATCAATTGTTTTTTCTTGCCCATTCCTGACGGGTTGCATTTCTTGATTCATGAAAATGACTTCGGTCTGGAATCCGCGCCGCTGCCATGTCATCCCGGGACGCCATCGCCGTCGGGCGGCGCCCCTGGTTCAGCGGCAGTCGTACTGGACGATGCCGTTGAAGGAGCGGTCCGCGAAGATGCCGCTGCTCAGGGGATAGTAGGTTCCCACGCCCGAGTAGATCTGCAGGTCGGCGTTGGACGCCAGCAACGTGCCCGCGGTGGGGCCGCTGGTGTAGATGTTCCCGCTTCCGTAGGTCCCCTGGCAGGTCACCCAGAACGCCACGCGTTGTCCTGCATTGACCTGCACGGAAAGGTTGATCGGGATCGGCGTGGCGACGCCCGTCCCCTGGCCGGTGATGGAGGCCGTGCCCAACTGGGTCCAGCCCGTCATGCCCGAGGTGTTCCCCACGTAGGTGCCGGTCCGGTACCAGATCTCGACGGTCTGGGCACCGGCGTAGAACGAACCCGCGAAGCCGGTGATCGTGACGTTTCGCTGGGCCACCACGTCGAACATGCTGCCCGCCCAGCCGTTGCCGCCGGCCAGGGGTGTGGTCAGCGGATCCAGGCAGACGATGTTGTTGGTGCAGGCGTTGGAGCAGTCGTTGCCGTCGATGTCATCGCCGTCATCGCATTGCTCACCGGCGGTGACGTTGTGGATCCCGTCGCCGCACTCGGAGATCGTGCAGTTGGCGTTGCAGGCCGCGCTCTCGCCGGCATCGTCACATGCCTCGCCCGCGGTCGCGTTGGTCGTGCCGTCGCCGCAGGAGGACACCGTGCAGTCCGCGTTGCAGGAGGCGGTCTCACCACCACCGTCACAGGCCTCGCCCGCGGTCGCGTTGGTCGTGCCGTCGCCGCAGGAGGACACCGTGCAGTCCGCGTTGCAGGAGGCGCTCTCCCCGGCATCGTCACAGCCCTCGCCCGCGGTCCCGTTGGTGATGCCGTCGCCGCAGGAGGACCAGGTGCAGTTCGCATTGCAGGAAGCGGTCTCCCCACCGCCGTCGCACTGCTCGCCGGTGGAGGTGTTGGTGACGCCGTCTCCACAGCCCACGAGGGTGCAGTTGGGATTGCACAACTCGGTCTGTCCGCCGTCGTCGCACGCCTCGCCGGCCGTCGCATTGTGGATGCCGTCGCCGCAGCGTGAGGTGGTGCAGTCGGCGTTGCACGTGGCGGTCTCGCCGGGGCCGTCGCAGTCCTCGCCCGCGTCGAGGGTCCCGTTGCCGCAGGACTTCAGGCAGGTGCTCGGCTCGCCGGTGCAGATGTAGCCCGGCTCGACCGCGCAATCGGCATCGCAACCGTCTCCGTCCACACGGGCGCCGTCGTCGCAGCCCTCCAGCGGATCGTTCGCGGCGTTTCCGCACAACTCGGGCGCCGTGGCGCCCTTGGCGCAGGAGAACAGGAGGAACAGCCCCAGCCCAAGCACACCTGCAATCCGGAGTTTTTTCATGACAGCACCCCTTTTACAGTTACCTAGCATGGTTTGCCCCGGTTGTACAGGCCGCCGGGACACGAAATAAAGTTCAACCCAGCCCTTTGACGCCCCGGTGGGCAGCACATCGAGGTCCCCGTCCGACAGATGCACCAAATATTGTGATTGTAGCGAGTTCGGTGGTAAAAACGTCGGGATGAAGTGTATCGAAGAAGTCGCCTACTATCTGTATGTACAGGGAATCCTGACCCGTCTCGAGATCAAGACCCTGATCCGCGAGGGCTTCATCGGGTATCTGCCGGAATATCTCTGGAACCCGATGGAGAAACAGCTCGACGACCTCGGCGTCACCACGAGCGACCGCCGCAAGACCTGGGAGTACGAGAACTGGGAAGAGGACTACATCAAGCGGGAGACCAAGATCGGGCGGGAGCTGCTGCACGTCTTCGCCGCACGAACCGCCGACACCCCCGGCGACAATTTGGGCCCCGAGGGAAGCTCGCTGCGCCCGCGGGTCGTCGATGTCGAGCTGGACACCCTGCAGAAGCACCTGCGAGGAGAGAAGAACACGCAGGGAAAGAACTTTTCCGAGGTGCTCGCTGCGCTGTCCGGTGTCGAAGGAGACGTCCCTGCCTGCGGGGAGGCCCTCGCCTCGATGCCCTTCGACCGCTTCCTGACCCGCCTTCAGGATCTGTGCGCAGGTCCGTCCAAGTTCTTCAAGCGGGCGTGGGACTTCCTCGCCTACGACAATTTCCTGCTGCCGCATTACTCCGGGCCCATCGTCACGGCCTTCAAGCAGATCCTGCGAGGCCTGAAGAAAACGGAACTGGGCCAGTACGACTGGACCATGCGCTACGAGGAGATTGAATGGACCTATCATGTCGTGCAGGCGCGGATGCTGCTGCTGCGGGGGTTTTCCCACCTGCTGCGGCGCTCACCGGACTTCTGGGTCCAGAAGATGCAGACCGAGTACCACCCCCTGGCGTTCTGCGCGAGCACGATCGTCTACTCGGCCCACCGCACCCTGCGGGCCGGGCACCTCGGCCCCGAAGAATCGCTGCCGCTGGCATTCACGGTGGTGGAGCTGGCCCACGGCAAGGCCTGGGCCGCCGCCTATCACATGGATTCCAACGCGGTGATGCCGTTTCTCAACCACTATTTCCGCTTCTCCTTCGAGCGGCAGCACCAGCTCGGCCAGATCATGCTGCGGGTGCTCTATGAACTGTTCGCGACCATGGAAGCCGACGTGGAGAAGCAGGACTTCATCGATCGCACCCGCCTGCTGCTGGAGCAGGAGGGCGAGCACCGCGTGGAGCCGGCGATCTGCCTGCGCCAGCTTCACCAACTGTATGCGCACGACTACTTCGGACCGCTCTTCAGGGGCTTTCCTCCCGAGAAGGAGCAGGACCTGATGTCAGCCTGGTGGCAGGGCCTGGCCTACGAGGTCGGCGGTCTGGGCGTGACGTGGGACTTCCAGGAGCTGGACTGGAAGAAAAACGTCATCGACTTCGAGGCCTATCTGGAGAACGAGACCTTCCAGCAGCTCGCGGATCCGATTCTGCGGCTCTTCTACGGCATCTGTGTGCCTGGTTCCTGGAACCGGTAGCGGCATGCACAGGGGTACGAAGCGATGTCCCAACGTTACAAACTCGGCCGTTCCTCCCGCTGCTCGCTGGTGATCTCGGAGGAGAGCATCTCCCTGGAGCACTGCATCCTGATCGACTCCGAGACCATGCTGCGCATCGAGGACGTGAGCCAGAACGGCACATGGATTCTGCGCCAGGGCGTCCGCCGCCGCCTGCAGCGACACGTGCTCGAGACCCTGCAGCCTGAGGACATCCTGTTCTTCGGCTTCTACGACCATCCCTATTCCGTGCTGTCCCTGTTCGAGCAGATCCGCAAACTGCGTCTGCCCGTCGGCAGCCAGAACGTCCGCTGCCCTGTGCACGGCGTGATCTACCTGGAGTCCAGAAAATGTCCCCTGTGTCCGAACTGAAGGCCTACAAGGAGCTCCTCGCGTCGCTGTTTCGGAACCGCATGTTCCTGATCGGCCTCGGCGCGTTTGCCATGATCGTGATGATCCTGTTCATGATGCTGCTGTTCCCGCGCGGGAGCGCGCTGGCCAAATTGCTGCTGGACTGGCAGTCCGATTCCGCGTCGATGGTGCTGCCCTACCCGTTCACCATCCAGAACATCATGTGGATCCTGTTCGGCGTGGCCCTGGGCGACGCGTACTTCCGCAACGTCTGCGCCCAGAAGGAGGCCAAGAGCCTCACGCTGGGGCTGCTGCCCGAGAGCCAGAGCGTGGTCATCACCAAGGACAACCTGCCGGAGATCATGGAAAAGGCCTACCTGCTCAAGGCCGGACAGAACCTGTTCCTGGCCCGGCTGATCCACTCCACGGCCATGAGCTTCCAGACGCACACCTCGGCCCAGCAGGCTCACGAGATCATGAATTCCCAGGTGGAGCTCGAATTGCATCACCTGGACCTCAAGTACACGCTGATCCGCTACATCTCCTGGCTGCTGCCCACGCTGGGCTTCATCGGCACGGTCGTGGGCATCGCCTCGGCGCTCAACGCCATCGACGTCAGCCGCGCCCCGCGCCCTGCCGAGATCGCGCAGGTCGCTTCGGCGCAGAACCCCGACGATGCCACGGAGAAGTCGCAGCCCAACTCCTCCGAAGAGGTGACCAACAAGCTCGGACTGGCATTCAACACCACCATCGTCGCGCTGCTGCAGAGCGTGCTGGTGGTGCTGCTGGCGCAGTTCCTGCAGAAGAAGGAAGAGGAGATGGTCAACGTCCAGAGCCAGTACTGCCTGGACAACCTGGTCGTCCGGCTCTACAACCCTGACGTATAGGCACCGGCACCATGAACCTGTCGCACAAGAAAAACCGCGAAATCATGGTCTTCTCGATCTCGTTCCTCGACGTGATCGCATCGGCCCTCGGGGCGATCCTGATCCTGTTCATCATCCAGTACAACAAGACGCAGACCGCCCGCACCGAGGCCGTGGTCTCCGAGGCACGGCACACGCAATGCACCGAAGCCCTGCAGGAGTTCGCCCGACAGGACACCCAGCTGGCCACCACGTCGTATCCGTACGACGCCGTCAGCGAGAAACCGTTCGACAAGACCACGATGTACGAGCACGAGAAGTACACCGACAAGCCGCACCCCGAGGAGCCCGTCATGGCCCCGGTGGCCGTGGCCCCGGTGGTCCCGATGAACGTCGCACCCGTGCCCGTCAACGTGGCCATGCAGCAGACGCCACCGCAACCGGACCAGCCGCAGATGGGCCCCGCCACCGCCGCCGCCACCGGGCTCACCCGGCCGGACATGGCACCGGATCTGGTCGAGCCCGTCATGACCGAGCCATCGATGATCGAGCCCGGCATGACCGAACCCGTCATGGTCGAGGTGGCCACCCAGCCCGACGCCCGGAAGGTCGCCGCCGTGGACATGCGCCCCGAGCTGCCCACGAAGGTGCAGACACCGGAAAAGCCCCCCGAGCCCGTGAAACCGGATGAGCGGGAGAAGGAAAAGGAAAAGCGCATCCTGCCGGAGCTGCCCGCCGGCTACCAGGGCAAGACCCTGGCGACCTGCGTCACCGCACGCGAGAGCGTCACGGTGAAGTTCTTCGACTACGACCAGCCCGATGGCGACACCATCATGGTCTCCTGGAACGGCCGCAACATGACGCGCATCAAGCTCCTGGAGAAACCGACCTCGGGCTATGTGTTCACGCTGGCGCGCGGCCGCTACAACATCATCGTGATCAAGAACATCTCCAACGGGTTCTACCCGGTCAACACCGCCAACGTCTCGATCTCCGGCTGCGGCCAGGCCCGCTGGAAGATCCGCGAGGTCGGCGACAGCCGTGTCATCTACATCTACAGGGAATGATCCATGGTTTCCATTCTGCTCACGCTTGCACTGCTGTTTTCCTCCACCCCCGCCGGGGAGGGCTTCTCCAACGAGGAGGGCGCCTCCAATGAGGAGGGCTTCATCGAGGTCGTGCCCGAGAAGGGAAATCCCGTGAAGAAGCTCCACGACGAGACCGGTGCAGGTGAGAAGCCACCGACTTTCCGACTGGAACTCTCCGGAGGCATGCTCAACGTGGACTTCCTGCCGGCGGGTCCCGGCGGGCTGGTCTCCGCGGGCGCCTTCTGGCGTCCCACCGGCGACTGGTGGATCGGTGCGCGCCTGATCGGGGGAGCCGCCCCCCAGCGCCACGACGCGGGCACCCTGATCCGCGGCTCTCTGTCTCTGGAGGGCCGTCGCTACTTCATGCTGCACACCGAGGCCAACCGCTTCATCATGGGCCACGTGCTCGGAGGCGTCGGTGGCGAGGTCCTCAAGATGAAGGAAAACACGCTCACCGGTCCGTCGTTCTCGGCGGGCGCCGGCGTCGGTGTCGCGCTCTCCCCCACGCTTTACCTGGGTGTCCAGTACGTCCTCACCTTTCCCGTGTGGACCGGCAACGACACCGATCCGAAGGCCTACGCCTCGTATTCCACCTTCCTGTTTCTTGTGACGGTGGGCTTTTAGGGATCTTTCACAGGAAAACAACAGGGGCTCGACCCAGGGCACATGGACCGACCTCCTGAAATGGGGACTTTTCAACATCCATCCATCTGGACAGCTCTGTTGGCGCATGGGATAGTACTGCGTATCCCGGTGGCGATGGGCGCCGGACGCGCGGTGGAGTCCCATGATCGCTCTTCGTTTTCACCTTCTTCTCCTGATTCTGTGGCTGGCCGCCGGCTTCGGTTGCGATCACGGGCGTCCGGGCGATCCCTGCGCTGGAATCACCTGCTCGGATCACGGATCCTGTGTCACGGACGACACCGGCGCCGCCGCGTGCGACTGCGAGGAGGGCTTCCACACGGAGAACCTGACCTGCATCGAGGACAACGTCGCCCCCGAGCTCACCTCGGCCGGAAGCCTGCAGGTGCCCGAACAGGTGGTCTACACCCATCACATCACCTGCATTGACTCCAACGGTGACGATCTGCATCTGGACGTCCTGGGAGTGGCTCTTTGCGCGGGCACCCTCACCGATCACGGCGACGGCACCGGCGACTACGTCTTCGGGCCGACGACCGAGACCGACGGCGGCAGTAACTGCGCGCTGTCGGTAATCTGCACCGACGCCCACGGAGAGATGGCAGAACAGACCGTCTCCGTGGAGATCGTCGAGGCCAATGCAGTTCCCGTGATGATGAACCTGCCCGCCGAGGTCGGCCTCCACTGGCGCGACGCCGGCGAGTTCCAGGCGACCGCGACCGACCCCGACGTGCCCGCCGACACCCTCCAATGGAACCTCGCTGAGACGGACTGCAACTTCTCCCCCGTCGTGGAGGCCGCCGGTTTGGTGTCCTGGACCTGCAGCCGGAAGGAGACCTGCGCGTTGCTCCTGCGCGTGGTCGACTCCGGTGAGGTGCCGCTTTCGGCCGAGGGCACCCTGACGGTGCGATGCGTCAACACGCCACCGGTGATCGAGGTCCCGCCACCGACCACAGCCGTGGAGGGCCTGCGGACCAAACTGACGGCCTCCTGTGCCGATCCCGACGGCGACCCGGTCACCCTGCGCGTCGATGACGCCTGGGACACCTGCGGGGGAACGATCTCCGGCGACTCCTACATCTTCACCCCCACGGCCGCCCAGGGCGGCGGAACCTGTGTGGCGGGCTTCACCTGCAGCGACACGCAGGACACCGTGATCGGTACGACGACAGTGTCCGTCACCGCATACACGGGTCCGATCCAGCTCCGCATCATCGCAGGCAACCTGACCAGCGGCAATTACTCGGACTATGATTCCGGACACGGCCTGCGGATCCTTCAGGCCCTGCGACCGGACCTGGCGCTCGTGCAGGAGATGAACTACCTGGGCAACACTGTGGCCAACTACGACGCCTTCTCCGGCGCGATCGTGGGGACGGATCACTGGGCGGTGGACGATGCCTGGTTTGAACTCCCAAACGGCATCCTCAGCCGTTGGCCGATCCTCTCCAGCGGCTGGTGGGACGATCCCACGTTGAACAACCGCGAGCTGCTGTGGGCAGAGATAGACCTGCCCGGACCGGTGGATCTGTTCGCGATCAGCGTGCACCTGCACACCAGCCCTGCCGCCGACCAGGTCACCGCGTCCCTGGTGATCGTCAACGCGGTCAAGGCCCACCGTCAGGCGTTCCCCGGAAGATTCCTCTATGTCGTGGGCGGGGACTTCAACGGCACCTCCTCGGTCTCTGCGGCCGGCTTCGGCACCGACGGCGTCTTCTCGGTGGCCCCGCCGCATCCCGTCGACGATCTGGGCAACGTCAACACCAACGCCCCCCGCAGCAAACAGTATGACTTCGTCCTGGGGGATCCAGCGCTGCGGGCCATGCAGGTGCCGGTCGTGTTCGAGTCGGCCTGGGGTAACGACACCCTCACTTATCCAAATGGCCTGGTCTTCGACACCAGGACCTTCACCCAGGAGGTCCTCGACGAGTTCTTTCCTCCCGCGCTCACCACGGACTCTGCCGCCGCCGGCATGCAGCACATGGCCATCGTCAAGGACTATTTATTACCGTAAGGCAGTTGTTGGTTCCGTCCCTGCGTCCGGTGGACGATGGAATCTTCTGTCAGGGGTTGCGAGACAACTACTGTTGGTTGTTGGTGTTGCCGGTGCCAAGCGTGAGGCCGAGGATGTCGTAGACGCAGGTGGCCACGGGGGCCGGAGAGCAGGAGGTCGCAGCCTCGATGCAGTCGATGGTGTGCTGCACCAGAGCGGGCTTGAAGCACTTGATCATGTCGCCATCGCCGTGCTGGCGGGTGATGCACTGGGTGATCTCGGCCTCGGTGGGATCCGTGTTGCCGTCGCACTCGAGGATCTTCAGGCAGGCAGCGCGGTTGTAGTCGGCGGTGTCGGTCGTGCACAGGGCCTCGGACCCGGTGGCGCACATCTCGGGATCCGCGGTGAGTTCGGTGCATTCCGCGTCCAGCAGGCATGTACTGTAGGCGTCGAGGTAATCCGTGAGCATGTTCGCGGCCATCTCCTCGCACTCGGTGGTACACTCGGAAAGGGTGGGTCCGAGCGCGCACTCCACGGTCTTCTGGCAGGTGTCCGCACACCACTGCTCGGCGTTGATGCCGCCACCGCCGTCGTCATCACAGGCGATGGCAAGCGTGGAAATGGCAAGCAATGACAGAACAATAAATAATTTGTTAATCATAATCAATCTCCTCTCCGGTGAAAAGCGCACCGGCCGCAGGTGATAGTGCCACGGGTGGCAGGAAACGGTTCAGAATAGTTTTAAGATGCCGCACTATCAGAGTGAATATGCGGCGCCTGGTCGTCTTCGACCGGCGAGTCGCCGCACTCCCAAAGGAATGGGTCATTTCACCGCATCGCAGCCGACTCCGTGCAGCTGGCGTATCAATTTGCAGGCGCCCTCGGGGGTGACCGCAACGGTGATCGTGGGACCATTGCCGATCTCGCGCACCGAGATCGCGAAGTGCAGGCCCTCGCCGACCTTCTTGTTCACGGTGCGGGTGTTGACGCCCACCCAGAAATGATCCATGCCTCGGACGACGAAAAGCGGACCGCCGGAGTTACCCTGGTTGATCGCAGCGTCGTGCTGGATCACACGGCCCTCCTCGCGCAGCGAGGAGACTCGACCGAAGGTCATGGTGCCCGACAGGGTCCGGTCCAGCGGCGTGCCCACGGCGATGAGGGAATCGCCCAGCTCCACCGGGTCCTTTCCGAACGGTGCGACCAGGAAGTCGCGGCCAGCCACCAGCGCCGCCGGTCGCGTGCGCAGGATCGCCAGATCGAGGTCTGTCTGCACGTCCAGCGCGGTGACCTCGAGTTCCTTCCCGTTGTGCGTGAACACCGTGATCTGCCACTTCAGGACTTCCAGGTCTCCACCCACGGGCTCGCTCCTGGAGAGCTCCTCGAGCCCCAGGCAGTGCCGGTTCGTCACGATGGTCAGCACGCCGTTCTTTTCCTCGCGCACCACGCCCGAACAGTGCCACTGCCCCTTGTCGTCAGACAGGACGTCCTTCTCGACCCAGCGGCCCACGAGCGTGACCGAGGTCTTGAGCAGGTCCCTGGTCTGGATGTTCGGCACGCGCGGCTTTTCGGGCGCGGGTGCGGGCGCGGTGCCCGGGCCCTTGGCTGCGATGGTGTTTGGGCCGGCACCCTTCCCGGTGCAGGAATTGCAGGACAACTGGACGGACATCGACAGAAGCAGCAGGAACAGGCGAAGAAGCATGAGTCACTCCCGGTGAGCCGGATAACCGTAGCAGGCGTCACGCGCGCGCGCAAGTCCGAAGCCGACGGGCAAAAACAAAAGGGTTGCGCCCGCGCGCGTGAAACACTAGGATTGCACATTTAAGATCCGGATCCTTCCTGTGAAGCCCCGGCTCAGGCGGTCATCATGATGAAAATCCCACGTTCCTCCAAGCTTTTTCCCCGCGCGACACCGCGCGTCCTGTTCTTTGTGCTTGCGCTCGGTCTCCTTCTCCCGGCCTGCCGGAGCAACGGTCCCCGCAAACCGGCCGGAGAAAAGGCCTCACCTGGACGGATGGTCTTCAGCCTCCAGGACGAGAACACCGAGGAGGGCGACACCCTCACGACCCGCGAAGTCTGGTCGCTGCCGGGGACCGGCGGGGATCTGCGCAACCTGGTTGTCACCTACACGAGGCTGGGCAAGTCCCGCACGATCTTCTCATGCAACAACACCAACGCCTACGAGGTCCTGGTGGTCTACCAGTTGACCGCAGAGCCGGCCGCCGACGGCTCCTGGAAGATCATGAAGGAGGAGAAGAAGCACACGCAGGCCGCCTGTGACGGCGAGCTGCCGAAGTACGTGGGCACCACGCTGAGGCTGGCAGGCCCCGATGGACCGGGGATGCCATACCTGGTGCATGCGCGTGCAGGCAAGAGCCGCATCCTGTGGTCCCATGCACCCTCTGGCAGCTGGATCTACCGCCGCAGCACCCCCACACAGTCTGAAGAGCAGAAGGTCGAACTGGAGCTCTGGACTCTGCAACTCTTGGGAACCGACCGTGTCACCGGTTACTACGACCGCATGGAGATCCGCGAGACCACCAACGGCCAGACCTTTGCCTGCAACGGACGCAAGGAGATCGTCCTCTTCACGCGTTTCACGGTGGAGGGCACCTTCCAGCCCAATGGCCAGATCAAGCTTCGGGAGACCGGCTACTCCACCCAGAGCCATCACCCCTGCGAACGCACCGAAAAGCGCTATCTCGATACCTATTCCGGCATCCTGATCGGCGACACCATCCGGCTCAAGACCCGCGACGACGACGTCGAGCAGGTCCTGAACCGCCGGCATGGACTCTAGACGAAAGGACAACCTCATGATTTCCCGTGATTTCCTTCTGAGCATCCCCAAGACCGACGTCCACCTGCACCTGGACGGCTCCTTGCGCCTGTCCACCCTGATCGAACTGGCCCAGGAGTACAACGTACGGTTGCCCTCGTACACCGAGGAAGGCCTGCGCGAAACCGTATTCAAGGACAAGTACGCCAGCCTCGAGGAGTACCTCGCCGGCTTCGCATACACCACCGCAGTGATGCAGTCCGAGGCAGCCCTGGAGCGCGTCGCCTACGAGCTCGCGATCGACAACCAGAACGAGGGCGTGCGCTACATCGAGGTGCGCTTTGCCCCCCAACTGCACCAGCACAGGCACATGACGGCGATCAACGTTCTCAAGAGCGTCCACAAGGGCTTCGAGCGTGCCAAGCGCGAGTTTAATACCCAGCCCGCGGTTGTGTCCCACGAGGAACCCCAGTTCGAATACGGCATCATCGTCTGCGCGATGCGGATGTTCGCCCGCGGGTTCTCTGAATATTTCGACGATTTGCTGTCGGTGCACGCCCACTCCGATCCTCGCCAGGTGTTCGGCCTAGCCTCCCAGGAGCTGGTCCGCGCCTCCGTGGTTTCCCGCGACGAGTTCGGCGTGCCTGTGGTCGGCTTCGATCTGGCCGGCGCCGAGAACGGCTATCCTGCCGACGACCACAAGGAGGCTTACAGCCTGGCGCACAAGAACTTCATCCAGAAGACCGTGCACGCCGGCGAGGCCTATGGCCCGGAGAGCATCTTCCAGGCCATCACCGACTGCCACGCCGACCGCATCGGCCATGGTTTCTACCTGTTCAATCCCGACAAGATCAGCGACCCGACCATCGCCGACCGCGAAGGTTACATCGCCGACCTTTCAGGCTACATCGCCGATCGCCGCATCACCATCGAGGTGTGCCTCACGTCGAACATGCAGACCAACCCGGAACTGAGGACGCTCTCGGATCACACGTTCAACAAGATGCGCAAGGCCAAGCTCTCGGTCACCTTCTGCACCGACAACCGGCTGGTGTCGAACACGACCGTGACCGATGAACTGGAAAAGGCGGTCGACGCGTTCGGGATCTCCTCGCGCGAACTGAAAAACTACGTCATCTACGGGTTCAAGCGTTCCTTCTTCCCGCGCACCTACCTCGAGAAGCGTGAGTACGTCCGCAGCATCATCGACTACTACGAATCCATGGAGAAAAAATTTGGTCTCGACGAAGCCAAATAGCGGACAACTCCCCTCGATGGCGGCGTGGTTCCCCAGGGGGGGCCTGTGGGCCGTCTCGTTCTGGTTCGCCGCCCTGTTGTTCGAGGGCGTGGTGCACCGGATCCTCCTGTACGAGCTGCGCCCGAGCCATGAGCTTGAGAAGATCCCTCCCGTGTTCGAGATCCTGGTACCGACGGCGACGTTCTTCGTCTACCTGAGCCAGATCCTCTCCTTCTTCCTGCTGTTCTTCTTCTCGGTGTTCATCCTGCGGGCCCCGACTCGGGTGCGCTTTCACCGGTGGATGCTCAGCCTGATCCTGTTCTTCGCCTTTCCGGCCCTCGCGCTCAACGGGCTGCTCATCCCGACACACATGGCCGGTCACCTGCTGTGGTACTACATCGGGACCATCTCCCTGCTGATCCTGACCTTCCTCTTCCTGTGGCACGCCTCGCTGCAGTTTCCCACGCGGCGAAGCGTGCTCTTCTACATGCTGCTTAGCAGCCCGTCGGTCCTGCTGATCTTCTCCCGGCTTCTCAACCCGCAGGCCCCGGGCATGCCCGGTACCGAGTCCTGGGCCGGCACCCTCTTCTCGACGGGAAACTCCCTGTTCCTGTTCCAGGGTCTCCTCTGGCCCCTGCTGACGCCTGCCGGGATCCCCGGGCGTCGATCGCACGTTGATCCGGCGGAACGTGAGCTCGTAGACCCTGACATTCTTCCTCTCGAAGGACAGAGTGCCACGGGTTCCAGCGGAACCGGGCAGGTGACCACAGATTCCGGGAAACATCCGATGGGTGGGGCCAGGGCGCGGCCCGTGCCGCTGGCCGTCTCGCTGGGGCTTACCCTGGCCATCGCGCTGTTCTTCCGCATGGACTCCTCGTTCGCCACATCCCTGTGGTTCGCTGGCTGGCGCGTTTCCCTGCCGCTGGAAAACTTCTGGTTGTTCCTCTATTTCCTTTCATTGTGGGCGTCTTTCTATTCCATCGCGATGCTGCTGTCGAGTCAGCGCCGATGGCGCATCTTCCTGGGCATCCTGCTGATGTGCTGGATCGTGACGGGCTTCTCCCCCTACCAGGAAATGGAGGTCCTGCCATTTCTGTCGCTGATGACACTGCTGGCCATCGGCACAGCCTTCTCTTCTGTGGACGAACACCCGATCCGGAGGCCCAGGTTTGATCCGGTCCCCTGGATCAAGGCGCTTGGCACCCCCCTTACACCGGATGCCTCCACAGGCCGCCCGATGACCCGGCACAGCGGGCAGATACAGGAGGTCCCCGTCCGCCTCGACGTGTTCACGCTCAAGGATGGCCGACTGGGCGGGCTCCGCCTGTGCCTCGGTGAGGAACCGACGTCGGAGCCGGACTGGATCTGCTGTCCGATCTCGCTGGTGCCGCTGTCCAGGCAGTTTTTTCCCACCCTGCCGCGGGTGAGCCCGCTGGATGAATCCTCCTGCACCCAGGTGGCGATCTGGGATCGCAACTTTTTCTCCGAGGATCTCCTCGACGATGAAAAGCTCGACACCGCCCGACGGCTGCTGCTCGGTGAAATCAGCGTGTGGTGGGGGCAGTGCCTGACCTACGAGGCCTCGTACCTGCCTGAGGCCGGTGTGGACCAGCGGGAATTCTGCAGGTATCTGGTGCTGCTCGCGCAGCGCGCCGGCATCATCGAGGAGCCCTCGGAGGAGCCTGCCGTCGGGACACAGCCCAACACGCCCCCGACTCCTTCAGAAGGCTTCTGAGCTTGTCTTTCCTCTTTCTCAAGTAAAAAATGCTGGGCCGCTTGTGGCCTCAACGGGCAGGCATCAGGAAAATTGGATGTACTGGTTTTCCTTGAGCATCAGGAGAATCTCGTAGACATCAAGATCGGAGAGCGTGCTGCGGTCGAGGATCGTCTTGGACTTGCCGTGGTTGTGCACGAGCTGGAGCACGTCCAGCTGGCTGGGATTGAGATCCCGCAGCGGCTTGGTGATATTCACGGCGAGCGAGATCTTGGAGTCGGCCGGGGGCAGATCCTTCTTGAGCCGGTTGATCTCGTCGAAAATGCGCATGCCCTCCATGAGCAGGCTCTCTGTTCCGTCCTTGATCTCGTTGAGGAATTCGGTGTCATCGGGCGGAAGGAGATCGAAGGTGCCGGAGGTCCAGGTAATCAGGCGGTAGAATGCCTTGCTGGGATCGAGATCGAAGTTGTCGTTGAGGGAGCAGTAGTAGACCTTGCCGTTGCGGAGGTAGATGCGTCCTTCCATGGGACTGGAGTGCACCGAGAGCACGCCGGACTTGCGGGAGGTGGACAGCAACTGGAGCAGATCCGGCAGCGGGATCTCGTCGATGGACCCGGACATGTGCCGCGTGATGGACATGGTGGAGCGGCGGGAGTTGGGACCGGAGTCCTTCTCCTGGGAGTCCTCGATCTCGGCGGCCGTCTCCTCAATCGCGATGATCTTCAGCACCGAGGTGCCGATCAGGATGCGATCTCCTTCTTTCAGTTCCACCGGACTCTTGCCGACACGCTCGCCATTGACGAAGGTGCCGTTGGTGGAGCCCAGGTCCACGATGGCCAGAACACCGGCTCGGCTGGTGATCCGTGAATGATAACGGGAGACCATGTCCTCCACGAGAACCATTTCGGCATCGGAGGAGCGGCCCACGGTGATATCCCGGTCGTCCTTGATCTTGAACTGGCCGCCTTGGTACTTGCCAGAAATAATTCTCAATGCATACTCTGTCATTGGAATCCCAACCTCAGCTCGGGAGAATACGGTATGACATGGCCGGAGTCAAGAGTGCGCAAGCGTTGACCCGCACGAAAAAGCGTGTATTGTTACAGACTGGTTTTACAGACCGGATCCGGGGATCCGGCGCATTTATTTCCTGGGACGAAATACCGGAGCCGAAGCGACCATGACGATTACCACACTTCTGGAACCCCTGTTTTCTCAGATCAGCGGAGCCCGCATCCGCACCGACATCCTGGAATGTGCCCGCCAGATCAGGCAAACACCGCCGGGAAACCTGATTCCCACGGCCGCATTCCTGTGTGTGGGCATGAATCCGGACCAGACCGAACTTCCGGATCACTTCGTCATGGAAAGGGAAGTCTTCTATTTCGAAAAATGCCTCCTTGCCGTGCGCCGGTTCCACGAAGGGAACCACCCCGAGTCCGTGGAGCTTCTGATGAAGGCCAAGTGGGACTTCGATCACTGGGCACTGGCACATTACCTGCTTGGGCTGGTGTTCTTCGAGATGCGCGACTTCAAGGCAGCTCACGATCAGTTCATCACGGCCTGCAATCTCGAGCCATATCACGGAAAACCCATGGAAATCATGCGTGAGCTTACGTATTCGATCTTGATGGGTCAAATCGACTGAGCTTCCCTTCAAATTGATGACCGTCCCCTTCATCGACTTTCACCTGCACCTGCTTCCAGGCCTGGATGACGGCTCCGCTTCCCTGGTGGAGACGATCCGGATGGTGGAGGAACTTTCCAAACTGGGGTTCACGACGCTCGTGTGCACCCCTCACCAGAAACAGGACTCGATCAATCCTTCCCGACCCTCGATCGAGCAGGTCTTCTCCGCCGTTTGTGAGGAGGTCGAGGACCTCTTCCCCGACGTTGAACTCCTGCTGGGCGCCGAGAACTACTACGACGCCCAGTTGTCCGCCCGTCTCAGAGTAAAGGAAGTCCCCACGATCCGCGACTCCGATACATTCCTGCTGGAGTTTCCCCCCTCCATCGACGAAAAATCGTTCAAGACCGCGCTGTTCCGCGTCCAGATGGAGGGGTATTCCCCCATCATCGCGCACGTCGAGCGGTACCGGAACCTCAACCACAAGATTTTGGCCAGCGTCAGCGAGGACTTTTTCCTGCAGGTTAACCTGACCTCTTTTCTCAAGGAAAACACCGATCTCGAACAGCGTTCGCGGGCGATCAAGTATTTCGAGAAAGATCTGGTGAGCCTTTTTGCCACCGACATGCACACCTTTCACATGGTGAAGCGGCTCGCCAAGGCCATGAAATGGACCCGCGAACGATTCGGCGAGGACGTACTCGACCGCTTCCTCGGCACCAACCCGCGCCGGATCCTGGAGCAGATGGGGCCTTCTCCCCGGAATCGTCCATGATCTGGCTCTTCACGGCCATCAGCCTGGTGTTCGGCTGGTTCGCCCTCCGGGACGTCGACTGGGATCTTTTTCTCGCCTCGTTCAGTTTGCTCGATCCATCGTGGTTTGCCGGCTTCGTGCTGTGCATGCTCATCATGGTACATCTGCGCACCCTGCGCTGGGAACGCATGATCCGCCCATTGATTCCACCGGACTTCAACCGACGGACCCTGCGGCTGACTTCCTGGATAGGCTTCGCCGCGGTGATCCTGTTCCCCCTGCGGGCCGGGGAGCTGGTCCGGCCGGCGTTCTTCCGCGGCAAGCCCGGACACAGTTCGTTCGGTCCGGTCTTCGGCGCGCTGCTCGTTGAACGCGTCCTCGACGGACTGTGGATCGTGCTGGCCATCGCCTCGGCCTTCGCTTGGCGCTTCTTTCGCGACGACTTCTCCGTACCCGCATGGGCCCTGGGCATCTGGGGAATCACGTCCCTGATCTTCCTGGTGATGCTGGGCGTGCTGATCTTCATCGCGAAAGCCCCCGAGTCCGCCTGGCCCGGACTGTTCAGGCTCACGGGGCTGCCAATGCTGGCCCGCCGTTTTGTGTTCGCACAGAGGCTGAACGCGGAACTTGAGCGCATCACGGGCAGGCTGGCCCTGGGCCTGAAGAGTTCCCTGGCCTCACATCACCTGTCCGCAGCGGTCGCCTACACGTTCGGCTACTGGGGTGCCAACGCTGTGGGGATCCTGCTTTTGGCCCGCGCCTTCGGGCTCCCGGCAGGACCTGATTCGGCGCTGCTCGTGCTGGGTTTCTCGGCTGTGGGCGTGTTCATCCCCGGCGCGCCGGGACACGTGGGGAATTTCCACGAGTTCGCCCGCCTGGGGCTCTCCACGCGGTTCTCTTCGGCCATGGTGACGGGCCCCGGGATGGCGTTCGTCGTGACCCTTCACGCAGTGCAGACGTTCTTGTATCTGGGGCTGGGCCTTTTCGGCCTGATGGCGCTGCCACCCGACCTACGCAAATGGAAAAAGAAAGGATAAAAAAAAGGGCCGGTACTTCTCCACCCGGTGTCGTCAGGGGGGCAACGAACACAGGAGCGACTGAAGCACCGGCCTAACTCGGGAAAACCGGGGAAATCAACTCATTGGCACAGAACAACAGAAGCGTTCCGACGCCTGCAGGCGTTCCGACGCCTGATGCGCACCTTGGCTGACGCGGCTGTGAAAATCAAGCTGTTTTCACAGAAAGATCAATCCATGTGCGGATGTTCAAGCTCGACGAAGAACGCAGCCGGATCGGCATAGAACCTTTTCAGTTCCAGGCAGGTGTCGTGGTGGTCCTTTTCCTCGACGATCATCTTGCGGATGAACTCCTGCTCCAGCGGGTCCTGAGCGTCCTTGAGGTGCTCCTCGTAGAACGTAACGGCCTTGGCCTCGAAGTCCAGACCTACGTTGATGGCTTCGACGTCATCGGCGTCGGGAGTCAGTTCCTGGGCGTGGGAGCGGGCGAGCTCCCGGAACATCTCCGCGGTCGACTGTCCGCGACTGGGGAGCAGGTCGTAGTTGATCTTCCACTCGGAACCACCCTGGATGCCGGCGATGATGGTCTTGATGCGTTCCATGTGCACCAGTTCGTCATCGCGCAGCCGGCTGAACATCGCACGCCCAAGGGGGTTCTTGGTGGTGTTGACGACCTTGTTGTAGAAAGAGTAGCCCTTTTCCTCCATGGTGAGAGCTATTTCCAAAATATTTAGCAGAGCCTGGTTCATATTGTCTCCTTTGAATCGGACCTGACGGTCCGCGTCAAGATTACAGTTGGGTGAAGTAGGTCTTGTCTTCCAGACACACGGGACAGACGGCCGGAGGCTGGAGGGCGGCTGTGATGTAGCCGCAGTTGGTGCAGATCCAGAGGGTGGCCGCCGTCGTGCCGGAAAAGACCCAGCTGGATTCAACCAACTCGAGATACTTTTTATAGCGATCGCGGTGAGCTTTCTCGATGCTGGCGATCATGTTGAACACGGCTGCGACCGAAGTGAACCCCTCGTTGTTGGCCACGGTTGCGAACTCCGGGTAGAGCACCGTACCTTCCTCGTGCTCGCCGTTCTGGGCCGCATCGAGGTTCTGCAGCGTCGTGCCTACCTTGCCCGCCGGATAGGTCGCGGTGATCTGCACCGGATATCCCTCGAGAAAACTGAAGAAGCGTTTGGCGTGGGCAAGCTCGTTGCGCGCAGTCTCCTCGAAGATCTGGGCGACAAGTTCATACCCATCGGTGCGGGCCTTGGCTGCGAAAAGCGTGTAGCGGTTGCGGGCCTGGCTCTCGCCGGCAAACGCCGCCAGCAGGTTCTTTTCCGTCTGTGTACCATGGATGCTTGGCATGTTGAAACTCCTGTATTTGGATTTGGGGGGGCGCGGATTAGTTGTCCACCTCAAAATGGTCCTTGCTTACACCACAAACCGGACAACGCCAGTCGGCAGGAAGATCCTCGAAGGAGGTGCCGGCAGGAATGTCGTTTTCGGAATCACCATTGGCGGGGTCATACACATAGCCACAAACCGTACAGATATATTTTTTCATGCTGAAACTCCTCGGGTTGAAGGGGTTGAACTCAGTTATCCATCAGGACATGCTCGTCCCACAGCGTCTCAAAATAGTGCTTGTGTGCCGACTCCTCCTCGGCCAGCACGAGCATCATCGTCTGCAACTCCGGGTCGTCGACCGCGCGGGCCAGGTCGACGTACAGGCGCTGGGCGGCCAGCTCGCGCTTCATCGAGATCGACAGCACGTCCTGGAACGACATCCCTTCCGACGGAGCGCTCTCCACGACATAGTCCGCGATCTTCAGGTCGGTGATGTGCTTCCTTTGCCAGAAAGGATCGGTCGGATCGATTTTCTGCAACTTGGCCTTGTGCATCCGCTCCATGTCGGCTAGCCGGTGCAGTTCAGCCGCGATGGCGCTGTCCTTCACCCGCTTGGCAAGCTTGGTGTAGAAGTCCACCGCTTCCTGTTCCTTTTCGATGGCAAACTCAATCAGATCCCTCATCCATTCGTTCATCATGCACTCTCTTTGCGGATTCCGCAGCGTAGCCGAAGGACCGAATGCCCTGCGACAGAACTGAACTTAGCGATTCGATTCGCCGAAGTCAAAGCAGAAATTCAACAGATGGACAGTTGCAATTATACGATGCAATTTGCCTTTCCCTGTCAAAGGGTCGCCTGGGTTTTTGACTTGTGCATTTTCCGTTTATGTATATGATTCGGACCATGTTTCCAGCCTGGTTTTCAATCCGCATTCTCCCTGTATTCCTGCTGGCGCTCGCGCTTTCCTGTTCGCACGACGGGGCGCTGGAAATCGACCTGGACGTGGAGATCAACGACACCGCGCTAAATCCCCTGCGCAACCAGGCGCTTTCGGCGTTCACGCTCACCCTGACATCCTCTTCCTCCGTTGAACAGGGGACAGAAACCTATCTGTCCGGCGATCACCGCATGGGTTTCGGCGACATCCCGACGGGGGTCTATTCCAGCGCTTCCATTGCAGCCAAGTCCTATTCCGGTGCCCTGGTGGCCTATGGCGAGTTCCGGAACCGCTTCCGCATCGGCGCATCGGACCCCACACGTATCGAAGTGCCGCTCCGGTTCCCGTTCATCTTCGCGACCGGCGGCACCGAGCTGCCCGTGCTCCATCCTGAGCTTGATTCCAGCCTGGCCGCCTTCGACAACATCATGGTGGGCACTCCCGCGGACATCACCTCGGCCACGGCCGTGTCTCCCGATGGCAGGATGCTCGCCGTACTCACGGCCAATGCATCAGGCACCGTCAAGCTCTGGATGTACATGACGGGAAACCATCAGAAGGTCGTGGAGTTCCAACTCGCGCGCCCGGACCGAGTCTCATCTCTGCAGTACTCTCCGGACGGTTCCACCCTCCTGCTGCTGTCCGATGCGGGCGACTGGGTCTCCTTCCTCAATGTTGACGCCTTCCTCGAGGGTGCCAACCGCCAGGGGTCCTTCCATTACCAGGAGGTCTCTTCCCCCATCGCTGCCAGCTTCTTCTCCGAGGAATCCGTGGTGATCCTCTCCTCCTCGCAGTACCGGCACGACACCTGCGATGCGGCCCCCGCCTCTGCGCTGACCTGGTTCCTGATTTCACAGCCGTTGCTGGACGACGGCGACGTGGAGATCGCGGCCACAAACACGCTGAACTCCTACGCCTCCGCACTGACTGTCGACATCGCGCAGAACCGCCTGTACCTGGCACACCCCTGCTCCACCGAAATCACAGCCATGAGGCCCGGCACGTCCGGTCCGGCGGTGGTACTCGCATTGTTGAACCTCTCGCCCTGCCTGCGACCGGTCCAGCTTCTCGCTGACAGCACCATGCTCACCGTGGCGTGCGTGACCACTGCCGACACCGTCAATCCTCAGTGGTCGGCGGCCAAACTCCTGATGCAGCGTTATACCCTCACGCCGCAACTTTCGCCCAACGCCCGGACGCTGGTCCTCGACTATCCCAGCGAGCCTGTCGCCTACCAGCCTTCCACCATGCCCGCGGGCACCAGCCTGCTGATTTTGCAGGCACCCGAGCGCGTCCTGCCCCGCTTCCTGGGCATGTCGGCCCAGGGCACACGCCTGGTCGTGGCCGCCGAAGCCTATTATCGTTCCTCATCGATTCCGGTGGGATCATCATCCCTCGAGGAAACTCGCTCCAAGAGCCACTCCATCCTCTTCGTCGATCCCCGCCTCGCCATGCTCGACCGGCGTGTCAGGACAGCCTGCTTCCCTGTGGACAATCACCTCGACGACACCCCGCCAGAGAGCGGATCGGGTTCCTACTGCAGCGACAACATGGGCAGCATCGAGACAACCTCCATTTTCTTCATTCCCACCCAGCTCTCGATCGTGTACGGAACGCCATGAAACTTTTTTTCCTGCTTCTCACGCTCTGGACCCTTCCTCTGTCGGCCGCGGCAGGTAATCGTCCCACGATCGCCGTCCTGGAATACCGGGCTGGTGTGGCCGAGTTGCCGGACCTGGCGGATCGCCTTGTGGAGCTTCTGCGCAGCAAGTCCAACTCCGACGTGTTGTCCCCGCAGGACTGCCGCCGGATGATGGGTGCAGGACTCGACGCACGCGTGTCAGAGTGCAAAGAGGATATCCCCTGTTTTGCCAGGCTCGGCAAGAAGCTGGGCGCCTCGGAGATTCTGGTCATCCGGATGACCGAGTTCGGGACCGTGCTGATCAACATCAACCGCATCCTGGTGGCCAAGCAGAAGACCGCCGGCACCGTCGACCTGGACATCAAGCTCGGTGGCCAGCTCACCAAGTTGCAGATCTACCAACTGCTGAGAAAGATCTACCCCGAGGAGTCCTTCCGGCGCTTTGGCACCCTCCACATCACGTCGAACCAGAAGGGCGCCACCGTGAAGTTAGATGCCCGGACTGTCGGACAAACGCCGATCGAACCGCTCAAACTTGACGCACCCCGCAAATACAGCATCCAGTTGCAGAAACCCGGTTTCGTCCCGTTTCAGGCGACCGTGGATCTGGTTCCCAACTCCCGGATGCGTCTGGACGCGCAACTGTCCCCGGTCGGCGCCGCCCCCTCAGGCGTCTGGTACAAGAGATGGTGGGTGATCACCCTGGCTGCAGGCGTGGTGCTGGCTGCCGGC
>Ga0180007_10002288_pt1 | contig 23194 bp, 15 predicted proteins | sample MM_PC_MetaG_FD_121122 | JGI IMG/M metagenome (GOLD analysis project Ga0180007, IMG submission 121122) | Groundwater microbial communities from the Aspo Hard Rock Laboratory (HRL) deep subsurface site, Sweden - MM_PC_MetaG | ecosystem: Environmental > Aquatic > Deep subsurface > Groundwater... | reverse complement strand
GTGTTGTAGAAGAACCTTCTGTTCCAAAGGAAGGAACTTTTAGTATTCTAAATCCTTGTACTGGACTTACTGAGAGCCAGTGTAGAACAAAGGAAGATGAGGGTATTTGTGAACGTACTTATACTGGCGGTGGGGGTTGTCAACAGTATAGTGGTTGTGTGAGGGTTGCTGGACAAGGGCAATCTATCTGTCGTTTTGAGGGAGAAGAACAAAGCATTCTTTTTCATTTTGTCAAACCAGATGGCTCCACGTTTGATGGATCACTTAGTTTGGATGTAGATCCGCCGAACTTTTTTACAGGAAGAGACTTGAATAGACAACTGATTGATTTAGATACAAATAATCCATACTGTACCCTGCACACTTTTGAATATGACGGAAATACCTATGCTTTTTACATTTTAGGAGACAAATGTGGCTACAAAACAGCCATGCTAGAAAAAGAAGGCCTGTCAATCTCTCCAGCGAATAATTTCCCAAGCAAAGAAATCGTAGAGGATACTTGTACCTTGTTGCAAAACTCGGAAGAATCTGAACCAGGGCCAGAGCCAGAAGAAGAATGTGGGAATGGCAGGATAGATGCTGGAGAGAGTTGTGATGGAAATAATTTGGGAGGAAAAACCTGCCAAACAGTTGATTCTAAATTTACTGGTGGTGATTTGAAGTGTAATGTGGAGTGCAAGTTTGATACTAGAGAGTGTATATGCAGGAAGGTTACTCCTTTCGGGAATATTGAAATCGAAGGAGGGATTTACAATAAATGGTTCGATCATCGTTTAGCAGGTTATGGCAACTTGGAGGTAAACTTTATTCAAACAGGTCCTACAGAAAAAATAATAGAAGAAAATATGACAATAAAACTTTGGATACATAAGGATTTGTACGATGTGGAATATGATACATTTACAAAATATAACCCTCCCAGGGCAAATGCTCCTGAATGGTATATCCCGGATTTATTTCGACTTAAAAATCATTTTCCTCCTGAAAGTTGGAGGGAGGAGAGATCCTTTGTGATAATTTTAAGAACAACAATAAGAGAAGTGGATGGAAGAAAGTACATCACGTTGGAATCTAAGTATAAACAGGCAGGGGATACTAGACCGCAGCAGGACATGAAAACTTTAACCTTAAGTGGTAGTATTGATGGTCGCAGGTCAGATAGTGCAGAAATAAGTTATGAAGATAATGTTAAACAAGTGATAAAATCCATTGTAAAGCTTCACGAATTATATATTATTTATAGCGATGATGACCTTGCTGGGCCAATGATTGGTGTTGGCCCTTTTAGTGGAGGTCCGGCTTATATTCGGGATAGTTTAGTTTCAGATTGGGTACAAAAATCATATTTAGATGATTTTGATGATTCAGAACTTGGTGAAGATAAAAGGTATAATCTTGAAGCCCAACCCAAAATTAGGAGATCTATTAATGAAAAAATACAAAGAGCTGTTCAAAATTATGATTGTGATTGACTATTCTTATTTCTTTTGAAGCATAAATGATAGAGTATATCAATTGCTGGGATAGTTACTCCTCCAATTATTGCTCCGATTGTATTATAATTATATTGTCGGCCATATCTTATTATGGCGGAAACAGTATTTTCAGCGGTGTAAATATCTGAAGGATGAATAAAATTATCCGCTACCTGCCAACCAATAAAACTCCCTATAGCGGCCTCCAATACAATTCTGACTAATGTAGTGGCTTTTCTAGATCTGTCCCTGATTTTGATTTGAGTTGGCATAAACCTATTAAGATGGCTTTCTTTTTAAATCTTTTTATATGTTACCACCCTTGGATAACCATCAAAAAGAATTAAAAGAAATTTACTCTGATTGGAAACTTCTTGATTACGAAGAATATGAAGATTATGAAGAAGAAGATCGGACAAATAAATTAGCTTTTTTAATGGCTAAAAAGTAAAAAGGATTTAAGGAGGGAATTTATTTCAGTTTATTCTAGTTGAAAGGAAACTCTTATAGACTTTAGTTTGTAGAGGAATTTCTACTAGAATGAAAAACTAATATTAGATTTATTTTTAATAGAGTGATACATTTGTTTTGCTGTTAAGTTTGAATTATTGCTTAAGGTTAAGAGGGCGAGATCTTTTAGATTTTTGCTTTTAAGCTGGAATACTATGTTGCTTTCCATTTTCTAGTATAGGGAAGATGATAACATTTATATACTTATCTCTCAGTAGTAAAATAGAATTAAATAATTTGTTTGCTTTGTATAGGTAAAATGGGTTTGGAAGAGAGATTGCATGTTCTTAGATAGGACTACTTCAAAATTTGGGAAATTCTACACCTAAGTTACATGGTTTCAAGAAAACACAAGGCTTAAATAATTTTTAATTATGTTTTTGTGTATGAAAAGAGGTAAGATTTTATTTTTTATTGCTTTTGTTTGTTTAATTATATTAACTAGTTATTCTCCGAGTATTAAAAGTAGTGAAGATGATGAGTGTATTGTTCCTTATTTTGATGCTAATGGCAAAGAGTTAGGAGAAGTTTATGTTTACCAAGTAAATAATGTAGTCTTTGGTAGGGAAAGAGCTACTAGGTTTGAGTTTTATCCAAAAGTTGAGATAAGGGGGCAAGAGGGCGGTACTTATAATTTTGAAACTTATCTCGGAGGAACTCCTGCAGTTGTTGTTATTGATGATTCTGTTTTAGATGATTGTTATGTTGAAGAGGTACAAGGAAGTAAGGAAGGGCAGAGAAGTCAGGTAGGAACTTCGAATGGGTGCCCAAGCGAAACACCTCTTTTATGTGAGCATCCAGATAGTATTAATCGGATTAAAGATGGAGAGGACATTTGTTGTCCGACTAAAAGACTAAATAAATATTATCAATATTGCCTTAGTACTAATTGGGGTTCAAACAGGAAGACTGTAGAATGTGTGGATATACCTTGCAGGTCTTTGGACCGTATACAATGTGAAGAGGATCCTAGATGTAAATTAAAAGATAGAGTGACGCCAACTTCACAACCTTCTACACAACCATCTGGCGGAGATGGGGGGCCTATTGTAGATGGCGGGCCTATTAATAACGGGATTGTTACTGCAGCCGCGGTTTTTGAGGAAAATGGTTTTGGTTGTGAAGGCACATTGGATAGTTTTGGATTTCAAAATCAGGGTGCTGATGGAGACAATGGTGAAGGGGTTGGGGAAGTGTGCGAGGATAGGCCACAATGCAGTAATACCTTAGATGATGATGGAGATGGGTTAATTGATTTTTGTAAAGTTGGATCCAATCTTCATTGTGATCCTGGATGTACTGGCCCCTTGGATAACGATGAATCTAAAGAATGGGAAAAACCTCAATGCGATGATGAAAAGGATAACGATGGGGATGGGGGGATTGATTGGAATGGTGTGATTATTTATACGGGAAATGTGCCAAAAGATGGACAGTGCGATGGTCCTGAAGATGATAGCGAGGGTTGTGCTGAAGGTAAAAAGGAATGCGAGGATGGTAGTTGTATTTTGGAAGAAATAATACGGCCCGATGCGGGAGATTATATCTTAGGTGTTGTATGCAAAGAAGATTGCCGCCCTATTGATTGTTATAAAGCAAGATATGGGACGACTGCTCCTAAGGTTTGTTTGGAAAAATGTGAGGATGGTATTCATTGTCCGCAGGAATATGTGGGGAATGTTTGTCCTAGAGAGGAAGAATTTAGTTGTCCTGTTGGAAAGAAAATGTGTACCTATGGAGATAGACAATGGTGTTGTCCTCCGGAAGGACAGAAGTCTTATAAATTGTGTCCTGGAGATCCTGCTCATTTAGGATCCTTAATTCGTAAACCTAGTGAACCACAATACGTAGGCGCTTGTTTTAAGAGTTACGATTTCGTAGATGGTGGTTATGCAACCAAAAAAAACAAACCAGCAACTGAGAAGAATTGGTAGTTTTTTAATTGAATCTAAAAAGAGGAGAAATAGTGTTGAAAAGCACTGTAAGAAAACAAGGAAACCTTTAAATAAATAGTTCTTATAAATTATTTGATATGAAAAAGAGGTCTCATAAAGACAAAGCTATTTTTTTAATAATTCTAATAATTTCTGCTATAGTTTCTTTTTCATTTATAATCAAACCAGTTCAAGCACAACAAGAAGGATGTTGTGAGGTTACAAATGATGGCGATTATTGTCTTGAAAGAACTAGGGAAGAATGTAATATCTCTGCAGGAAGTTTTGATGAAAATTTAGATTGCGATGAAGCATCTTTTTGTGATGAAGATAGATATCGGTGTTGTTTTTATGAAGATACTGGAGAATGTTCTCCAAGAACAATTAGAAACCAATGTGAAGATGGGGGTGGAACAGTCTTTGATGTGGATATTTGCGAAGCTGTTCCTGAATGTCAAAAAGGTTGTTCTAGAATTGGAACCCAGTGTAATTGGATAACAGAAAGACAACATGAAATTTTAAAAGAAGACCTTCCGGATGCAGAAGAAGATTTTATTGAAGGTCTTGATGCTTTTGCTTGTGATGCATTATGTGAAGAAGAGGAAACTGGTTGTTGTGTTTCAGAAGAAGGAACTTATGCTGTAACTGTAAGATCGGAATGTCAAGATCCAAATGTTTTCCATAACGGTATAACTTGTTCTTCATTAGAAGATTCTCCATGTCAAACTCATACGGGAAGCGGATGTCATGATGGAAGTTTGTATTGGGAGGATTCCTGTGGGAATAGAGAAGATGTAAAGGATGAATGCAATTATGAAGAAGGAAGATATTGCAGGGATAATGAGGAAGAAAATACTGCAGAGTGTATTGATGTTAATTGTGCAGATACTTATGAAGATGAGTGGAATGTTCATGATCCTAAAATCGGTGGGCTTAGACAAAATGCAGAAAGGTGGTGTATTTATGAGTCTCCTACTGGTAATTTTCTAGATAGGCCTGGTTCAATACATTACAGACATGCTTGTTTGAATGGTGAAGAGGTTGTTAGGCCCTGTAGGTCTTTCAGACAAGAGATATGTATTCAGGGTAGTGATGGTGGCGCTCAAGATTTAGAGCAAAGAGATATTGAAGACATTCCTGATTATGAATTAAGTCCTATTGATCCAGATGATTCTCCTTATACCTTAGAAGACGGCTTTTCTGGAGCAAGATGCGAAGATAATGGCATTTATGATTCTAATGTTATTAATCCTTCAAGTTCTACTGTTCCCTTAGGTTTTTCTTTTTGGGAATCTCAAGAGCTTGGTGGATTAGATCCTTTTGGAATGTTTAGTCTTAATGGATTAGATCTTGGGCCTTTGCAGGATTATATAAATCCTCAGCAGATGATGGGTGATCTTGCTGGACCAAGAACGGATTTGGATAGGACAGAATCTAATGCTAATGGTGATGCAATATGCGCTAGTGCTAATGAGCAAGTTACTGTAAAATGGCTGGTTTGTCCTACTGGTGGAAGTGAATGTATAGAAAATTGCTGGGCTGAAGAAGAGGTAATGGGTTTGTCTATGTCTAATTTGCCAATTCCTTTAATGGGTTCTGCAGGCAAGTGGATTACTAAAAAAGCAGAAGAGTGTAAGTCTCTGGGAGACTGTGGTTTTGACTATGGTGTTGAAAGTGATGTTCCTTCTGGCGGATCTTCTTTTAGGGCTTCTTGGGAGGGTAGTGCTCCTGGACCTAAACCAACTGAAATTAATCCTATGACTGTTAATAATTGGGGATCTGCAAGAGGGATTTTTGGAGGTCAAAAAAATATTGGAAATGAGTATAGTAGGTTTTTGGATTTGTTAGGACAGATTCTTCCCAATCTATTAAACCGTGGTGGAGGCGGGGGTGGGGGTGATTTTGATGCTGGTGCTGCAGGTGGTGGAGCCGTGGCTGGTGCAGCAATTGGGTCATACTTTGGATTGCCGGGCATGGTAATAGGTGCTATCGTTGGAGCTTTGGCGGGTTTGTTTGGATTTCAATGTGAGGAAGAAACAAAAACTGTTACTGTAACTTGTAGACCCTGGCAGCCTGTTTCTGGTGGAGAAAATTGCGATCTTTGTAAAAAGCCTGAGAAGTTTGAACAATTAAAAACTTTAGAAGGAGAACCTTTGAATGTGTGTACTGAATATAGATGTAGGGCGTTGGGAACGGCTTGTGAAGGGATTGAAACAATGGAAGGTTATGCATGTATTGATTCTGATCCTGGAGATTCAAGTTCTCCAACTATCTACCCGAATTTGGAAATTTTAGAAGGACAGGGCTTTAGTATTGAAGACAAAGGAAGAAATGGATTTACAATTACAAATTTGTTACCTGCTTCTACACCTATTGTGTTAGCGGTAACAACAGATGAATTGGCTCAATGTTCTTATACAACAGATGTTAATGAAGCTTTTAATGAGTTTGAAGAGTATCCTAATACCTTAACTATGGGGATGACTGAGGATCATCAAAAAATAATAGCTCATCCACCTTCAGATGATATGGAAATTGTTGAGACTACTTATTATATAAAATGTCGGGATGCCCACGGAAATTCAAATGATGCTCCTTATGCTATTCGGTTTAATGTTGATATAGAAACGGATTTAACTCCTCCGAGGGTAATCGGTGTTATCGGTCCTGTTTTTATTCCGTCTGGAGAAACTGCAACAAGAATAACTGCTTTGATATATGATGCTAATACTGTACAGTGCAGGTTTGCGAAAGAGGATATTTCTTATGAAAATATGCCTGAAGAAAATCAAATGTTGTGTGATGGTCATAGAGCGGATGAAATAAGTTTCTATTGTTATGTAGAATTAATAGATTTAGACTTGGGGGAAAATAATTTTTATATAAGGTGTATGGATCCTGAAGGGAGTAATACTGAATCTCGTAGTGCGTATGAATATACTGTGAGTGGAACAGAAGGTTTAGAGATAATTGTTTTGGCGGATTCTCCATCTGGAACTATTTTTAGAAATGATATACTTTTAGCAGTTCGAACTGAAAAAGGTGCAGAAGAAGGTGTAGCTACATGCGAGTATTCAAAGAATGGTGAACCGTTTATTGAGTTTAGAAATACTGGTGGAACAGACCATTCACAATCACAAACAAGATTATTAAAGGGGCATTACTTATATGATATTAAATGTACTGATTTAGTTGAAAATGAAGATACTGCGCAAATAGAGTTTGATGTTGATGAGGATTTAGAAGCGCCAAGATTATTAAATATTTATAAACAAGGAGGCAGAATACGCATAATTTTAAATGAAGAATCAACTTGCGAGGCGAGTAATCAAAATTTTGAATATGGAACAGGAGTACAGATGACTGAACAGGGTTCAACTGAACACTCCATTGAAATAGAATTTCCAGTGTATACTATTAAATGTGTGGATGCTTATAATAATTTGATAGAGCCTCCATTTGAGGTAATTCCATAGAAACGTTTAAATAAATAAAAGCAAGAGGTAATAAGAATGGGTAAAAGAGGTCAAGTTAGTGTTTTTGTATTTATAGGAATAGTTATAGTTGTTTTAGTTATTTTATTTTTATTTCTTAGGACAAGAGTTTATATTGGTCCTGCAACGCAACAAGATTTAGAAGCTGAATTAGCACCTATAGAAGACAATATTAAAGAGTGCGTTATGGAAAATGTCGGACCTATGTTAGATGAGCTTGGGAGAAATGGGGGATATTTGGATCCTGCGCCAGGTACTTATCGCTTGTATAGAGGGAATACTGTAGCTTATTTGTGCTATAATATTCAAAATAGACCGTATTGTCGTCCAAGGGTTTTGAGATTAAAGGATATGGAAGAACAATTAGAAGAAGCCTTGTTAGAAGATTTAGAAGAATGCATTGATGTTCAAGGATTTAAAAAAATAGGTCTTGATTTAGAAAGTGGAGAATTAGATATTGATATTGAAATAGGAGAGGATGTTACTTCAGTAATCATAGACTTGCCATTAAAGATTACTAAAGGGGATACTTTTGTAGAGCTTAGAGAATTTTCTGTGGACATAAATAAACCACTTGGAAGATTGTATGATGTTATGAGAGAAGCGGTAAATGGGGAGGCAACTGTTGGAGATTTTGAAACAGTGTTGTATTCTGCTGCGAAAACAAAGTTAACAAGTAAGTTATATTATGTTGAGATTATTGACAAACCTTATCCTGATAAATTATACATGGCAACAATAAAAGACTATCCTAATCAAGAAGACACCTATATCTTTCAATTTTTTATTGAAGGGGAACCAAGGTAATGAGATTTTTAAAAGAAAAGGCGTTGTTTTTAATATTCCTAATAGTGTTAAGTAGCTTTTCTTTGATTAGTTTGACTGAAAAAGTTGAAGCGCAACAATTAGGATGTTGTGAAAGAACTAGAAGCGGTGAGTTCTGTCAGTATACTGATTTAACAGAATGTGATGGCGCTCCTTTTTTAAGTACGCCTGCTTTATGTGAAGACAGTAGTTTTTGTAGGCTTGGGTGTTGTTTTGATTCTGATAGCGGAGAATGTTTGAAGCAAACTTCAAAAGCAGAGTGTGAAAGAAAAGGAGGAACTTGGGAAGAGAGTCCTTTGTGTGAAATAACTCAATGCGTGGTTGGATGTTGTCAGATAAGTAACCAGGCTTTTATTTCTACACCGACAAAATGTAAAAAAGTAACTTCAGAATATGAAAATGTTGTGACAACCTTTGATGCTTCAATAAAAGATGAATTTACTTGTGCTAATTCTGTAAGATCTGGTGATTTGGGATGTTGTGTTCGGGCAGAAGGAGAATGTGGTTTTGGGACAAGATCTGAATGTGGATTAGAGGCTTCACAACCAGAATTGGATGAAGAGGGCAATCCTATAGCTGGAACTCAAGCTAGTGAAGGGGCTTTTCATGCTGGGGTTTTGTGTAGTAATGATATATTAAAATGTAATGCTGCGAAACAACAAAAATTAGGATGTTATAATGAGGATGTTTATTGGTTTGATTCTGAAGGAAATCCTGAAAATGTTTTTTTAGGGGAATCAAGTGCAGATAAGTCAAGATCTTATAATGGGGGTAGGATTTTAGAAGATGCTGGATGTGTTGCTACACCTGGAGATAAAAATTGTGGTAATTGTGATTATACAGAAGGAACCTTATGTGCAGAAAAAGACGGTGATGTGAGTTGTATAGACTTAAATTGTGCAGAAACAACAGAAAGTGATTTTGGGCCTGATGCAACTGGTGGAGCTAAAGAGCATGGTCAATCTTGGTGTTTGTATGACGGACTTGTTGGTCTTGGTAGAGATAGGGTAGGAAGCAGACATTTCAAAGCTGTTTGTTTGAATGGGGAAGAGATTATTGAACCATGTAGAGATTTTAGAGAGGAATATTGTACGCAAAGTTATTCTAATGGGGGAGTCACTCCTGGTTCAGGATCTGTTTATAATCTAGTTAGTGAAAATCTTCCACAGTTAATTGGTTCTACTTCGCCTTTGTCTAACATGTTTGCAAGAGATGATTCGAGATATTCTGAGGCCGCATGTAACCAAAACAGATTTGATTCTTGTGCACAATGTAATGAATTTTCATCTACTGATGATGCAGAGGATTGTTGTTCAGAAATTGCTTATAGGGATTGTTATTTTTTGAAATCTGGTGTGACTGAAAAAGAAGGTACTTGTGTTCCGTTAGTTCCTCCTGGATTAAGATTTTGGGGGGAGGAATTGGGTTCTGTTTTAGGTAGGACACAAACTGATGATGATGAAACTACAGTTGATAGAACTGTACCTTCTGCTCCTGGTGATGATATTTGTTCTATGGCAGACTTAGAGTGCGAGGTTGGATTTACAAGGGGTGGATGGGATAATGTTTTAGGAAAAAGTAATTGGGAATGTACTTATAATTGCCAATGTTTGAAAGAAGATTTTTTTGCTGCTGCACATTCTGTTTGTAGATCTTTAGGTGATTGTGGTTCTGATTTTAATTGGATAGGTAAGTTTACTGAAGGTGGTGTTGATGTTCAAGTGGATGGTCCTAAAGGTGAATTGGCTGTTCCAGATAATCTAAGAGATAAAGTTAAAGCAAAAATTAAAGATGATTTATTAAGAGATGCTAGAGTTGGAGTTCCTGAAGAAGGTGGTGGTCCTGATAAACCTGGATTTGGTGATTTTTTTAAGAAGAGTGCTGTTCCTGTTGGGTTGATTTTGGCTTCTGGTTTAGCTGGTATTGGAACTACTGCAGGATTTTTTGGAGGTGTATTGCGTGGGCCTGCAATGTTATTTGGTGGATTAGGATATGGTGTTTCTGGAGTTGCTAATTTAGGCACTACTCCGATTGGAACTGCTTTATTGGGTGCTCCTCAGCAAACAGCTGCACAAGGAACTTTTGGGAATTTGGGAGCTGGTATGGATAAAATTTATCCTCCAAGAATTGCTGCTGGACAAGCTCCTCCTGCTGGATTTGCAATGAATGGATTGCCTGTGAATATTGCTCCGAGTACTCAACTTGGTGTTGGTCAGACATTTGTTGCTTCTGGAGAGACTACATTTACGCTAGCAGAAGGCGCAGGTGCTCAGGTCTTTCGTCAAGGTGCAACTGAAGGAATTGCTGCTAATGTTGGCTCAAATACCCTTGGTGTGGGCGATAAGTTGATCATGAGTAATGGGAATGCTGTCTTTCAAGCACAGACAACAGGAACCCTAACAGGCACTTCAACAGGAGTTCAAGGAATAACTGCTACTTCGAATAGTGTGGCTAGTAGTTGGTCTGCATTGCCCACAATCTGGGGAGCTGTTCAAGTTGTTGCTTGGATTTGGACAATTTATAATATTGTAGATGTGTTTTTTGCAGATACTATGACTGCTACAGGTACTTTTAAGTGTAAATCTTGGGAGGCTCCTGATGGAGGATATGATTGTGGTGAATGTAATGAAGGTGAATTACCTTGCTCAGAATATAGATGTAGGGCATTAGGAAAAGCGTGTTCTATAGTTAATGAAGGTACTGAAGATGTGTTGTGTGTAAATTTATTACCAAATGATGCTTCTTCACCAAAGATTGATCCAGATAGAGACGCTATGGCAGATCTTACAATTGAGGAAAAAACAACTGGATTTACTGTGACAGAAAGGATACCTGCATTTACTCCTGTTAATCTAGCTATAAAAACAAAAGATGAACCAGCACAATGTAAATTTGCAACAGAACCTAATGTTGAATTTGAGGAGATGGGTTTTGATTTTGGTGATGGTTTATTTGATTTTGAGCATGAACTTGTATTTAATTTGCCTTCAGAATTAACTGCAGATCAAGCATTAGAACTAACAAATGGCGGACAATACACTTTATTTGTGAAATGTAAAGATGCGAATGGTAATCCAAATAGAAGAGATTATACTATTAAATTTGGAATACAAAAAGGTCCTGATTTGACTGCACCCCATATTACAGATACATTAATTGAGAGTGGAACTTTTATTGCTGCTAACTTAGATGCTATTCCAATAACAATTTTTGTAAATGAACCTGTTAGTTGTAAATGGGATAGGAGAAATATTGATTATGATCAGATGGAGAATACTTTTTCATGTGCTGGAAGTGCTGCTGATATTTCAAGCAGGGGTACTTATGAATGTGGAACTTCTTTAGCGCTTGAAAAGCCTAATGAAGGTGCTGGTGAGGAAACAAAACAGAATGATTTCTTTTTTAGATGTAAAGACGGAGCTGGTAATAAAGGTGCTGGGAGCAGGTTTTCATTGGTTTCAACAGTTCCTTTGGAGATAATCAGTAAAGAGCCTGAAGGATTATTAAGAACTGGTACTGATATTGAATTAAAGGTTGAAACAAGTAAAGGTGCTGAAAGTGGAGTTGCTGTTTGTGGATATTCTTTAGAAGATGCGCCTTTAACAAATATCCCTCAATTTGCTTCTACTACCTCGCAGACACATACACAAGGGTTGCCACCACAATTAGAAGGAGATTATAATTTCTTTGTTAAATGTATGGATAAGGCAGGTAATTTGGTAGAGGATAATATTGGATTTGCTGTTGAGAGGGATACTGGTGAGCCTGAATTAGTGTTTGTTTTTAAGGATACTCAGTTGGGTGTCTTGACAATTAAAACTAATGAGCCTGCTAGTTGTGAATTTGCAGAAAATGACTTTTTATTTGGAAGAGGAACTCCGATGGCTTCTTCAGACAACATAGAGCATGAGGCTTCTTTAGGACAGGATGCTTATCTTATAAAATGTCAGGACTTTGCTGAAGAACCTAATGAAGCCACATTTAGGGTAGTGCCATGAAAAAAGGTGTAACTGAACATACTTTTATTTTTATTTTCGCTTTGATAGTTGTAGTAATGATCCTTATATGGGGGACAAAAACTATTATTGATCTTAAAGAGACGGGTGAACAAGTACAATTAGCTGATTCTATTGAAGATATTAAAGAGAAAGCTATTGTTTATTATAATTTAGAGATGGGATCGAGTGCTCCTTTAGATATACCTTTTCCTAAAGGCGTTGATTGTGTTTGTTTTTTGGATTTGTTGGGAAGGGCGCCAGGTAGTACATCGGAAACTAAGTGTTCAGGAGATGGTGCTTTTGATGCTTGGAAAGATAACGAACAGATAAAAAACATTTTAGTGACTCCTACTGTCGGATCATATACAGTAACGCGCTTTGACACTATTAGGGAATTTATTCCTGATCCTGGTGGAGAAAACCCTCTTTGTTTTGATTTAAAAAAGAGTCGTAATAGACTAAAGGCGCAGATGATATCAATGGGCGACCATGTCGTAATAAAAGAATTATAAAAGTATTTAAACAATAATTACTGGGAATAAGATATGAAAAAAAGAGGCGTATCTATGTTTCCTTTTGTTATTATTTTTGTATTACTTGCTGGTGCGATAATCTTAATGTTTTTCTTTGGGTTTGCTAAAGGCGTTAAAGAACAAGGTGAAAGCGTCAATAATCTTCAGATTGTAAATTTGTTAGATAGGGAATTGGATTCTTTTACTTTGGCAGAAAATGCTAGAGATACTTTTGAATTTCCTTCTGAACCAGAGATCAATATTACTTGTATAGGTGGTGAAAAGTCGAGGATACAATATGGGGATGCAAGAAGAGATACGTTTAAACTTATAGCTGCACCTGGAATTTTGAAAGGGAAAAAGCTTGATGCCTGGACTCTTGCATGGGAATATCCTTTTAAGATAGATAATTTTTATTATTTGGGTAATAAGAAAATTAGATTTTATTCTCCTTATTCACCTCCGGGAACCGCTGCGAAGATCGATGATAACATTCCGGCTACCCACTTTAGCAAAAGGAATGTAAATCAGATTGATGCGGAAATAAATCAAGTTGATAATGCAGTAAACATTCTTTACAGTGATCCAGTAAGCTTTAATCCCAATTTGAAGGTGAAGACTGTTAAGATAGACACGAACACTAAAACTGTAACTTTCTATAAACCAGACGGAACTGCAGAAGGGCCTGAACCTTATTGGGGATTACCAATGGCTATTGCTGCGATTTTTGCTGAAGATTATAATGAATATAAATGTATTAAAGAAATTGCTAAAAAAAGATTGGGGAGGATGTCGGAAGTTTATGAAAAAAAGGCAAGGGAATTGGAATCAAAGGAAACTGATCCGGGGTGTAAAGGTATTTATCAACAAATAATTACTATTTTGGATATCCCTTTTGATATTAATGGTGAACTAGATGGTAATTATGAGTCCGGCTTAATTAAACTGAACAGACAGTTAATAGGAAAGAATTGTCCACCGTTATTTTTAACATAATGAAAAAAGCACAAATTCAATTTATGGAGATGATATTTGTTTTGCTTATTTTGATAATTATTATTTTTATAGGTATGTTTCTTTATTTTTCTTTTTCATCAAAAAGTATTCAAAAAAAAGGAGAAGAATTGTTAGACCTAGATGCTGCAATATTAACAGATGCTGTTATTGGGGTTCCTGAGATTACTTGCGGTTCAAATTGTGTTGATACCTTAAAGATAATTAATTTTGATTCTAGAGATCCTGCCCTGGGTACATATTATCTTAATTCCTACAATAGTCCTAGTGGGAGATTTAAAAATATGAATATTACAATTAGACGGGTTTGGCCGGTTCCTGTAAATGAAGATGTTGAATGTGATTTGGGCAAATTTAATGAAGTTGGGAGGTATCCTGATGATAATTGCGGGTATTTTGTTGTAAATAAGGGAATTAAACAACCTGGACAGTCAAAAGAGATAATTCAGAATGCTGTCGCTTTGTATTATCCTACAAAAGAGAGATATGAATTTGGATTAATAAGAATAGAGGTTTTCAAATGAAAAAGGGTCAAATAGAGATTGTTGGGTTAATGATGGTGGTTATTTTGTTAGTGGCTGTTCTTTTAATTGCTTTATGGTTTATAGCAAAGCCTAAATCGGATATATTGACTCCCCAGAGAGCTGGAATTGAAGTAAAGTCTGTTTTATTGACTTTGATGAAGACTACTTATGAGCCTGGTGCTGGAGAAGAGGATTTTAAGGATAAGATTATTGAGTGTATTGAAGATGGTAACTGTGGTGCTTCTGGAGGCGTTGAAAAGAAGATAGAAGATGTTTTAAATTCTTTTTTTAGGAATAAAGAATATGTTTTAGTGATTAAAAGAGTTACTACTCCTCCTGTTTCTGTTCCGGATATTAGTATTATCGGTGGTCCTAATACTGCTGGAAGAGATTTTTTAGATAATCCTTGTAGTCCTCAGAATAATATAATCAATCCAGGAACAATTATGTTACAAACAGTCCCTCCAAAAATAGAAGCCACTTTAACATTATGTTCATTAACAGTATGATGTTGTATTCATTGAAGAATGGTAAGCGAAATTATAGTTTTTTAAGGGGCTATTTTGCTTTATTGGGCCTCTTCTAATCAAATTTTGCATTTATTAGCCTATTTATCTTATTTAGTTCAGTAATCTTTATAAACAGTTAACTGTGTTAAAATTTAAATAATATTTAGACGTAACCTCATAAAAACAAGAGGTAAAATTCCTGATAATACAGGATAAACATGGAGGTGTTTATTAAATGCAAAGATTGAAGAAGACTATTAAACGAATGGCAGCAATCGGTGCTGGTGTTGCAATGTTAGGTGCAACAATTACCGGTGCAATAGCACAAGATTTAGCAGATTATCCACAACCATACGTTGATGAAAATGGTGTGTTTAATACTGCAACTGCAATTGTGGTTGGTGCTGGTGCAGCTGCTTCAGATACATTGGGAGCTGTAGATATTGCGCAACAATTACAGTTTGATGCGAAGACTCCTGTAAGTAGCGGTGATGGAACTGTTACTGTTGCTGGGGGAGTGACTGAAGATATTCCGTTGGGTAAAGCGATTGCAAATGACACAACTATTGCTTTAGACTGGCAACTACAGGACACTGATATTGAATCATTTCAAGACACAGAGATAAGTTTCCAAAGTGATAAATATAATGTCCATGATGAATTGGTAATAAAACCAACCACACCGACAGTACAGACCTCTTTAACAAGTTCTGATGATGACTACGAGACTAATATATTCATGGAAGTTGAATCTGGAGCCATTCAATATTACTATGCGTTTGATGAGGCTATTAATGTGACTAAAGCAACATCAAATGATCCGTTAGAAATTAAATTTTTAGGACAGACTCTCAAGATAACCGGGGTTTCTACTACGAAAACTGAATTCACAGCAACTGTAGGTGCAGAATTCTTTATGGATGCTGGGGATACTGTAACAGTAGACGGCAAGAAGATTACTTTGGTGAATGTTGGTGAAGGCGGAGCTATTGTAGTGGATGTTGAGGGTGTTTTGGATACTATTTCCTCTGGTAACACAAAAACCATAAATGGTATTGAAGTGAAAAACGATGAAACTTTTTACACCAATGAGAAATCAGAGAGATCTGCGAGTTTAGTTATTGGTGAAGATGCTGTTAAAACTTATGAAGATGAGGATGCATATGTTGGAGAGGATGAAAGTGATCCTGATTGGGTTTGGAATTTCGGTCGCTTAGGTCAAAAAGAGTCAACTGCCATTACAAATGCTACAAGTGATCCAATGGGACCATTCCTTGGGATTAAAAATGATTTTACAAAGAACGATGATACCGACGATCCTGCTGGAATTGGAGAATGTTACGACTTGCCAAATAACTATGCATCGATTTGCTTAGATAGTTTGACTGTTGCAGAAGATGATTATTTGACTGTGACTATGGAAATTGCAGATGGTGTAGATACAACTAAATCAAAACACGTACTAGGAAGTACTTCAGCAAAGACTATACACATATATGCACCTGGAAGCGAAAGATTTGTTCTGAAGGGTAGTACTAATGCAGGAATAGAAGGAGATTGGTCGCAAGTTAATGGAACTCATGTGAAGAACAAAAAAACAAGTGAGATTTGGTTACAATCAGTAAATGCAGGTACAAATGAAACTTTGGTTTTCTATAAGGACTCAGATGCAAATCCAAGTATGGTATACGGTGGTAATGTTTCTAGTGGGCTAAACAGTACGATTTTGCAGCTTAACTTTGGAGATACTAAGGAAACTAATGCACTACTAAGTGTTTTTAATTTCCATGATAGCCTTGGTTTACCTTTGGGCGACGATGAGATTAATTTGGCATGGAACTTTACTGGGGATTCTACTAGTGAATTGTCATCAGGACAAGATGTTATTGGAACTAACTGGTCTATGCTCTCTGGAGTGTACGACAGGTTGGGTTCAACTGCATCATCAGAAGAAGCTGGTGAATTGTGGTGGTTAGTAGATACTTCAGCTGTAGCTAATGATTGGACTGACGGAATTACTGTTTTAGGTACAAAAGACGAAGACCATAGGACACCTTATGGAGTAATCATAAAGGATCCTAAATCGAATGGTGCATCTGACCAAGTAGTATTGCAGATTCCGGGAGATCAAGTACAAGCGAATATTGTGGTTAAGGGACAGACAACATCAGTTTCGGGTGGATCAACAAGCTTTATACCAGCAAACATAGACATAACTACAAGACTTGATTCTGAACTAGCTGGATCAGAGGCGAACTATGACTTGATAATAGTTGGTGGACCTTGTGCTAATGATGCTGTAGAGGCAGTAACTGCCTTAGGTGTAACTTGCGAAGGAGCGAGAGCAGCATGGTCGCCAGGTGAAGCTGTCCTGAAGATGGCTAGCAATGGTGATAAAGTGGCTCTATTAGTTGCAGGTTACAATGCAATGGATACAAGGGTTGCAGCAAGGGTATTGAAGAACTACGCGGATTATGACACAGAATTGACTGGAAGTGAAGTTAAAGTAACAGGTGGCTTAAGTAGTCCGACTGTAACATCAGCTTAAAAAAGCTGATTTTTCTTTTTCTTTTTTGATATTTTTAGTTTGTATAGAAAAGCTAGTGCGCTATTGGTTTATTAATTGCCTAAATACTCTTCCCAGATAGTACTTTGGTTCCTTAATTATCATAATTACTGTTCTCGTTGGATGTTTTAAAATGAATTTTTTGAGCAGGTTTAATTTAAATAATCTTAATTTTCTTCTTCCTTTTAGGAAAACTCTTGCGAATAACTCCGTAGGTATTTCAGGGTCCAATAGCAGGGGTTTTTTTATGTTGTGATGCCCTAATAAACTAAAGTTCATATTTGGAGATACTTTATTTCTTTCTAAGGCGATATCCCAGAAGGGGGTTGCGGGGAAGGGTGTTGATACAAAACTCCAAACATAGGAGACGCCTTCCTCTAAACAGAAATCAATAAATTCGTTTGTTTTTTTCATATCTTCAATAGTTTCTGAAGGGGATCCGTACATTAGGCTGCCATAAACATTAAAGCCATATTTTCTGCATGATTTAATAGCGTTTTTATTCATTTCGACTGTAACACTTCCACCCTTAAGATAATCTAATACCCTTTCGGAACCTGACTCAAACCCGAAATTTACTACTCTAACTTTTAAAGATTTCATTTCCTCGCAAAGTTCGTCGGTAATGAGATTTGCTCTTCCAGCAACTTCTATTCCCTTTATTTTTTCTAAAATCCCTCTTTTTTCAAATTCTCTTCTTATGGAAATTAATCTTTCTGTATTTATTGCAAAAAGATCATCATGAACCTGGATGTAATCTGCATTATGGTCCTCAATTGCCTTTTCTACTGTTTTCGCAATAAATTCTGGGGAGTGAAACCTCATTTTCCCCCAAAACCTTGAAGTTGAACAGAATACACATCTGTAAGGACATCCTCTTGAAGAGAGCAAAAAACATTTCACTCCGACTCCACTGATTCCGGCTATTTCCTTTTTTATGAAATATCCTTCGTGAGCAAATGTGAAATCTGGTATTGGGAGAGAATCTAAATTTAGTGGGTTTCTTAATGGAGTTCTTTTTATTTGGTTGTTCTCGTGATAAACGATACTTTTTATTTTTTTTAGGTCTTCATTGTCAAATCTTTCTTTTTTTAGATACAGGTCTATTAATTCTTTTAAGGTTTCTTCTCCTTCGCCGATTAATCCGACATCGAAACATTTTTTCAAAGATTCCGGAAGGGAAGATGTATGTACTCCTCCTATTAAGATAGGGATATTCGTGGATTTTTTTATTTCAGAAGCGAGATTTATTGCTTCCTGATAAAGGACGGTCATGGCGGTTATTGCTAGTATACTTGGATTAAAGTTTTCTATTTCTTTTTTTACATCATGATAGTTTTTGTCAATTATCTTGATATTCTCTTTTGGCAGGTTTATTTTTTCTCTCAAATATGTTGCAAGGTAGATTAAACTGGTTGGGGGTACTCTTTCTGCATCTTTTTGAAGAGAAACGAAAGCTATTTTTAAATTTGAGAGTTGCATTTTTTGATAAAATAAGCTTATATTATTTAAATCCGCCGCGACCCGGACTTTCAAGGCTTTTTCTTTTCTCGTTTTTCCCGAGGCTTTTTTTGAAAAAGGCTCTTTGAACCGGGATGCCCAAAGGGCCTGGCTTTCAAGGCCAGTGCAATACCAGATTATGCGATCGCGGCTTGATAGAAAGGAAGCTATTTTAATATTATAAATTTATGGTTCCATTATGCCTAGAGTAGTTAAGCTTAGTCTATCAGCAAGTTTTATCAAATCGTCTTCTAAACTAGCCTCCAGGATGATACAGCCGTCCTCTCCATATATTTCAGTTTTATCTCCAATCTTAAAGAGTACTACGCTGGTGGTTTGATTAACATTTTCGCAGGTTATTATTGGGAGGTCGTTGTTCTCTACGTTGGATGTCAATGCTGGGAGAGTTGGAAGATTAAAGAGATAGGGATTTTCTAAATATTTATTGATCTCTGCGAAGGCTATAACTGCTCCAGATGATAATTTTGGATCCATAGTAACATAGAGTTTTTCCTTTAAAATATCTTTTTGTATTCCTTCGTATATTTTTATATCCTCTAGCTCTTGTGGGTTATATCGGCTTTTTATTGTGTATGGTTGTTTGTTATCTCCAACATATAATGTAATTTCATACTCTTCTATTCTTCCATCAGATACCTTATGGACTGCAAAGCCACTATATTCAAAAAAAACATCAGAATATCTATTTGTTTGGTAAAAAAATAGTGATACTCCTCCAACTATTAACAAGATAATCACTGTGAATAAGAATATCTTAATCTGGTTTTTAGTGTTCATAGTATCATCTCGAGCCTAGTCTTTTCTAGAACTCCTATAAAATAATTTCTATCTCCGGTTATGGTAATACAACTACCTTCTTCTTCTAAAAGATTGTCGCCTTTTTCGAGTTTTATTATTAAATCCTGGTTAGGTATTGCGTTAGGACAATCTTTTAGTGGAAGATCTTTACAATCTTCATTCTCTTTTGGACAAGCATTAATAACTGGTTTTTGGAACATTTGAGTTATGAGAGTTCTAAAATATTGGATTTCGGTATCTAGAGCTTGATCTGGATCCACGCTTAAATATATTTTGTTATGAGAATTTAATTTATCTATAAGACCTCCAATAGAAATGGTATCTAGCTCTCTTGGATCAATTGAAAATTCGATTCTTTGCTTGTCTTTAAAAGTAAACCAAGTTCTACCATCATAGTTGAATTTGTAGTCTTTATACTTAAAAGAATCTGCATTATCTGCACTAAGCGAGCCAATAACAACTCCGAAGATACTAAACACCATGAGGCCTACTATAAATATGGGTAGGATAAACTTCTTTTTTGTCATTATTTAAAATAAAATATGTCTTTTTAAAAACATTTCTAATGAGATTTTTAAACCCCAAAAGAGAGCTTAACTCCAAGGTTAAAATAGCGCTGAAGCCACGCTCTCTAGTGGGGAAAAAGAGGTGATTATTAATATTCTCCCATGCCTGGCATTCCTGCACCAGGAGGCATTTGCGGGAGATGATTCTTGCCTTTTGAACCAGCGATTACGTCATCTATTCTTAAAATCAACTCTGCTACTTCTGAAGCAGATTTTATTGCTTGTGTTTTGATTTTTAGAGGCTCTATTACACTATTTGCCCATATATCCATCACTTTTCCCTCAAAGACATTTATTCCATGCCATTTATTTCCTTTATCATGTTCTGCCTTTAATTCTGTCAGCATATCAATTGGGTCTAAACCGGCATTTTCAGCAAGTGTTCTTGGAACGATTTCTACTGCTTCTGCGAAACTTAATACTGCTAATTGCTCTCTTCCTTGTAGTGTATTTGCATATTCTCTTAGTTTTCTTGACACTTCTATCTCAGGAGCACCTGCACCTCCTACGACTTTTCCATCCTTTAGAGAGGCAATTATGTCGCCTATAGCGTCTTTTACAGCTCTTTCTACTTCATCTATAACATGCTCGCTTCCGCCCCTAATTAAAAGAGTTACTGCTTTTGCTTCTGGGCAGTCGATTATATAGGTCATTTCTTCATCGCCAACTTTTCTTTCCTCTACTGTACCTGCTTCTCCAAGGTCTTCTTTGCTTAAATCAGATATTTTGCTTATAATTTTGGCTCCTGTTGCTCTTGAAACTCTTTCCATATCGCTCTTAGAGACCCTTCTTACAGCATAAATGTTCTTTTTAGCTAAGAAATGCTGAACTAGGTCATCTATGCCTTTTTGACAGACCACTACATTGGCTCCAGAGGCTACTATTTTATCAGCCATTTCTTTTAGCATCTTTTCTTCTTGTTCTACAAAAGCCTGCATTTGCTTAGGGTTTGTGATTTGGATTTTTGTGTCTGTTTCAGGGTTTTTTATTTCAAGAGCTATATCTATTAGAGCTATTTTTCCATCTTGAATTTTTTTTGGCATTCCACTATGTACCCTTTCCTTATCAAGAACTATGCCTTTTATTAGTTGAGAATTTTCAATACCGTCTCCAGTCTTTTTTTCGAGTTTTATGTTTTCTATATCTACATCATTGCCATCTGCGACTTGTATGATTGCTTGCACAATTTGTTTTGAAAGCAGTTCTTTGTGGCTCTCTGCACCTTTTCCAGTCATTGCTGTCATAGCAACTTTAGTCAATGTATCTTCATCCTCTTTTGTTACAGGCTCTGCAATAGAATTTAAGATTTCTATGGCTTTTTCAGCTGCCAGTCTGTAGCCTTTTGTGATTACAGTTGGATGGATGTTCTTTTCAATTAGGTTTTCTGCGTTTTTTAAGAGCTCTCCTGCAATGATAACTGCTGTTGTAGTGCCGTCTCCTACCTCTTCTTCTTGGGTTTTAGCTACTTCTACGATCATTTTAGCTGCTGGGTGCTCTATTTGCATTTCTTCTAAGATTGTGACGCCGTCGTTAGTTATTGTGACGTCTCCTAAAGAATCTACTATCATCTTATCCATGCCTTTTGGGCCCAGAGTGGTTCTAACTGTTTCAGCAACGATCTTAGCGGCCATTATGTTATTTCTTTGAGCATTCTTCCCAGTATCTCTAACTGTACCTTCTGGTAAGATGAATATTGGTTGATTTTCTGACATTTTTAATTCCCCCCAAGAACAGTATAATACTTATTGCGTGTTTATAAAGGTTTTCTGAGACATTAGAATATAACTTATATATAAAATTTACGTTTAGTTTTAGGTTGTTACTTGCTAATAAAGAATTAAAAATAAGAAAGAGATAAAAAGAAAAAATTTACTTTTGCCTAAGCTCGGCTCTACTGAACTTTACATGGCCTTTTTTACCTTTGCCTTTTTTTCCACCTTTTTTCCATAAGAAGTATCCACCAACTACCACTATGATGATCACTATTATCACTATAAGAGTTGTTGTTCCTGCAGCTGCTTCCTTAGCTTGTTCTGCCTCTTGAGCTGCTTTTTGTTCTTCTGCTGCTTTTTCTGCTGCTTCTACTTCTTCTGTTGAAGGTCCGCTTACATCTACCGCGCCTGCAAGTTTATCAAGGGTTAGACTTGCTCTTCCGTTTTGTATGTTTGTTAATGTGACCTGAATATCTGTTTTTCCATCACCATTAACATCCATATCTTGTGAGTCGCCTACGCTTAGTGTAAGTTCTTGAGGTGTTGAGCTTATCTTTAAAGTTGCTGTAGTTTCAGTAACTGCCATAAATTCTATTGTATGCGTTGTTGTTCCATCAAAAGTAAAGGTCTTGCTTGAGCCTTCTCTTCCTGAAGCTACTACTGAATCCCTTCCTACGAAGCTATAATCTGCTGAAGGTCCTCCTGAAGGGCCGCCAGTAGAAGGTCCACTAGATCTTACTCTTACTGAAAAGCTACTTTCAACATTTCTTTTAAGGCCAACATTATCTGAAGCAGTACATCTTGCCGTGTATGTTCCAGTAGCGGCTGTATCTAAATCCCTAAAGGTATAACTTTGTACACCACCTTGCGATATAGTGTCTCCATTGGGTTGATCAAGCTCTATAGCATAGCTACTTAAACCACTGCCACTACCATCATCAAAGGTACAAGTTACAGTTTGCTCTCCTCTTGTGTATACTATGTCATCGGAGTCACTTAAACTTGCAGTGACTGATGGTGCTGTATTATCTATTGTCACATCTCTATATACTAAATACACTGCAGTACTCCATTTACTGCTGTTTGTCGCATTTAAAATAAGCACCCAACGACCGTCTGCATGGGCCGTAGTGTCCCAAGTAAAGTTTAAACTGAATATACCATTTAAAGTAGTTAGGGTTGTATTGGTACCATTACCATCAAGATACCATGTAGCATTAGTAGTCAAATTCT
>Ga0180007_10002287_pt1 | contig 23197 bp, 19 predicted proteins | sample MM_PC_MetaG_FD_121122 | JGI IMG/M metagenome (GOLD analysis project Ga0180007, IMG submission 121122) | Groundwater microbial communities from the Aspo Hard Rock Laboratory (HRL) deep subsurface site, Sweden - MM_PC_MetaG | ecosystem: Environmental > Aquatic > Deep subsurface > Groundwater... | reverse complement strand
TTGTAGAAAAGAGAGGAGAAGAATTCAAAGGAAGAGAAGAAGACAGAAAAGGTAAGATAAAATACTCAAATAAATTTATTACAATCAACAATAAGAAAATAAAGCCCTTCTTCAGGCTTAGCCCGCCAAAAAAAGGATTTGGAAGAAAAGGCATAAAAGTAAGCTTCAGGTCTCACGGGGCTTTAGGTTATAGGGCAGATAAGATTAATGATTTGATAAAAAGGATGATCTAAATGGTAGTCAATAAAAGAAAAAAATTCAGCAGGCAGAGGGGAAGGCATACTCACGGTTGGGGTAGTAAGAAAAAGCACAGAGGCTCTGGTAACCGTGGTGGCGTAGGAATGGCTGGAACTGGTAAAAGGGGAGACGCCATAAAAACATTGATATGGAAGGATAAGGATTATTTTGGCAAGCACGGCTTTAAGTTCAAAGGAGTTCAGGATAAGATAAATGCAGTAAACATTGATGATATCCAATGCAAATTGGAAAAACTCATTAAAGATAAGTTGGTTTTAAAAGAAGGCAACATTTATATAATCGACCTCTCAAAGATGGGTTATAACAAACTGCTTGGAAACGGCAAGGTAATCAACAAATTCAAGATAACTGTTGGATACGCTTCAAGCAAGGCCGTTGAGAAAATAAAGAATGCAGGCGGAGAAGTAATTTTAACTGAAAAAGAAGGAGAGGTAAATTCTTCTGAATAAAATGTCTATTTGGAAATCATTTATTAACAATCTTCCTGAAGTTGCTGGTCCTACACAGAAAAGATTATCCTTCAAGGAAAAATTAAAGTGGACAGCGATTATTCTAGGTATCTTTTTTGTTCTTGGATTAATGCCCTTGTTTGGATTAGGCCAAAACGCTTTGCAAAGATTTGAATATCTTTCTATTATCTTGGCAGCCCAGTTTGGCTCGCTTATCTCATTAGGCATTGGGCCAATGGTCACTTCATCTATCGTGCTCCAGTTGTTAAATGGGTCAGGTATTGTAAAATTTGATTTGACTACTCCTGAAGGCAAGAAATCATTTCAGGGAATTCAAAAGCTTTTAAGCATCTTTTTCATAATATTCGAAGCCATAATCTATGTATTCATGGGCGGCTTAGCTCCAAACGAAGTATTTAGGGGAACCCCTTTATTTCTTCAAATAGAGCTCCTGCTGGTTTTCCAGCTATTCTTAGGCGGAATGCTCATCATGTTTATGGACGAAGTTGTAAGCAAATGGGGATTTGGCTCAGGTATAAGCTTGTTTATTGCAGCAGGAGTCTCACAGCAGATATTTGTCCAGGCATTTAATTGGCTTCCAGGTCCAGGTGGATTGACTGGTATAACATATTCAATAGGCGCAATACCTGCTTTGTTCCAGGCGCTTGCAGCAGGCGACCCTACAACAGCAGGAATAAAAATAGCTACTTTGATAAGTACTGTTTTAGTTTTTGTTCTTGCAGTATATGCCCAGGCAATGAAAGTCGAAATTCCATTAAGTTTTGGCAGGATAAGGGGTCATGGGATAAGATGGCCATTAGCATTTATCTACACAAGCAATATCCCAGTTATCTTAGTTGCTGCCTTGATGGCAAACATGCAGTTATGGGGCAGACTATTGCAGAATTGGTTTGGTCCAAATATTTTTGCAAGGTTTAGCGAAAGCACAGGCAGTCTTATTGGAGGATTTGTTTATTGGCTGCAGTCACCTGAAATCGTTAACAACATATTAACTCATTCTATCAGCGGAGCTCAAGTAATCCAGGCATTAGTATACACTCTTTTTATGATATGTGGCTCTGTTTTGTTCAGTATATTTTGGGTTCAGACAGCAGGAATGGACGCTAAATCACAAGCAAAACAAATGCTCGCCTCTGGATTGCAGATTCCTGGTTTTAGAAGAGACCAAAGAGTCTTAGAAAATCTTCTTAATAGGTATATCTGGCCATTGACTATAATGGGGGCTATCACAGTTGGTTTTTTAGCAGCAGTTGCAGATTTGACAGGAGCACTAAGCAGAGGAACAGGTATTTTATTGACAGTCATGATTGTTTACAAACTATACGAAGACATAGCTAAACAGCATATGATGGATATGTATCCTGCATTAAGGAAATTTATGGGAGGTTAAATATGTTTGAAGGAATATTAAATCCGGTTTTTAATCCATTATTGGCATTGCCTATACAATGGGTAGTCTTGATAATGGCTTTTATCATTACATTAATAATTACCCTTATCTATAGGTTTACCACTAATCAAAGTCTCATGAAGCAGTTAAAAGGCGAGATGAAAGAGCTTCAGACAGAGATGAAAGAGCTAAAAAGCGAGCCTAAAAAGATGATGGAAGTCCAGAAAAAAGCCATGCAGACAAATATGAAATACATGAGCCATTCCATGAGATCTACTTTATTCACATTTATTCCAATCATCTTGATATTTGGATGGATGACAGGCCACTTAGCCTATAACCCCATACTTCCAGGCCAGGACTTTACAACAACTGTTTCATTGTATGACGGAATAAACGGAAATGCCTATATTATAGTTCCAGAAGGAATCAAATTAGTTAGTGAGATTAATAGGACAATAGACAACACACAACTAAAGTGGGTATTGAACGGCAAAGAAGGCAGCTATATCCTTGAATATAACATAGCGGGAAACACATATACTAAAGATATTACAATAACCAAAGAACAAAACTATGCAGCACCTATAAAACCAGTAAAAGACAAAATAGTCAAACAGATAAATATAGATAATCAAAAGATGATTGTCTTTAACTTATTAGGTTGGAAATTAGGTTGGTTAGGCTCGTATATTATCCTGTCAATCATTTTCAGTATGACATTAAGAAAGCTTTTTAAAGTGTACTAAATTCGTGATTAATATGCCAGCACCAAGATTAAGATCAAGGTCATTTCGAAGGGTTTATGTGAAAACTCCAGGTGGAAAGACAGTGCTCCACTATAGGCACAGAAAGCCCAAGATAGCACATTGCAGTAAATGCAGAACTATCTTAAAAGGCGTTCCAAGAGAAAGGCCTTACAAGATGCAGAATATGCCAAAATCAAGTAAAAGGCCAGAGAGGCCATATGGCGGCAAATTATGTTCTAGTTGTTTAAGAAAATTATTGATAGAAAAAGCAAGAAGCCAATAATCAGGATTAAAATAACCAAAAACAAGAATAATCTCTTAGGCACAAGGTGACTTTGCCAAAAAATAAAGAGATTGGAGGAAAAAATGATTGAAGTCGGACGAATTTGTATAAAGTTATGTGGCAGAGACGCAGGAGGAGAGGCTGCAATCGTAGACATTCTTGATGACACTTATGCCCTTATAGATGGTAATGTAAGAAGGAGAAAATGTAACATCTTTCACTTAGAGCCTACATCAAAAAAGATAGACATAAAGAAAGGAGATTCACACGATATTATAAAAGCAGAATTCGAAAAGCTTGGATTATCTGTTTGGGACACAAAAAAGAAAGAGAAAACACAAAGGCCACTAAAACAGAGAGGAAAAAAAGCAGCATCGGCAGAAAATCCAAAAAAAGATACCAAAAATAAAAAAGAACCAGCAAAAGAAGCAAAGAAAGAAGCAAAGCCGGCTGAAATAAAGAAAGAAGCTAAGGCAGAAGTTAAAACCGAAGCCAAAGAAGCAAAGCAGGAAACCCTTCAGGAAAATCCGTCAGAAAAGAAAAGAGCTTCAAAAAAACTAGTTAAAGAGCCAAAACCAGAATAATTCTTTTATTCTAATTTTTTTATTGTTTATAAAGTATAGAACTTTATAAACTAGAGAATTAAATTTTCCGTAGGAAAATTTTTCTCGTTGTTTATCCAGTTTATAATTTTACTAAACTCAAGAAAATTTTTAATTTTCTTGTTGTATATTTTATTATATCTTAGTTAATCACCCCATATAGAAACCCTTAAAAACATAACACCACCCTCATAAACAAATGAAAGACTATTGGAACATTGTCAATAAGGTAATATTCAAATCAGACATTCTCTTGTTATTGTTAGATTCAAGGCTAGTAGAAGAAACAAGAAACCCAGAGATAGAATCAAACATAAGAAGATCTAAGAAGCCAATAATCTATGTCATAACTAAATGTGACTTGGTAAACAAAGAACTAGTAGAAAAATACAAATCTCATCTAAGGCCGTCTGTCTTTATCTCTGCTACAAAACATCTAGGCACAACTATCTTGAGAAACACTATTTTGATGGAAGGCAAAAAAGCATACAAAGGAAAAGACCAATTCACAGTAGGTGTTCTAGGCTACCCTAATGTTGGCAAATCATCCTTAATTAATGCAATGAAAGGAAAAAAATCAGCTCCAACAAGCTCATTGAGTGGATTCACCAAAAGCATGCAGAAGATAAGGGCAGACAAACAAATAATGTTCTTAGACACTCCAGGGGTTATACCTTATGAAGAAAAAGACGAATTGAAGCATGCTCTTACAGGCACAACAGACTTCACAAAAGTACAAGATCCTGATATGATAGTTATGGGTATAATGGAGAAATTTCCGGGAAAGATAGAGTCTTTCTTCAAAGTAGATGTAGATGAAGACAAGGAAAAGACAATAGAAGACATTGCATTAAAATATAATCTAAAAGCCAAAGGCAACATTCCAGACATAAAAAGAACCTCGATAAGAATTCTGAGAGAATGGCAAAACGGTCGAATAAGGTAGAGTGCTCAGGATGCGGAGCATGCTGTAAACTATTTATAGTTGACCTTACAAAACAAGAATACCTTTCTGGAAAATATGATACTATGATAAAAGAACCTACAGACAATTTCAAGCAGGCAGATATGGCTGGAGCAAACATCTTAGCCCAAAAAGACGATAAGAGCTGCATCTACTTAGAAAACAATACATGCACAATCTACAACAAACGCCCAAAAACCTGCAGGGAATTCTCATGCAGCTCAAAAAAGAACAAATACACAGAACTTAGAAAGATAATAAAAGAGCATAAGAAGGATAAATAACTAGTTCTTTCCAACAATTTCAAACAACTCAGAAATATTCAGCTCTAGCCCTACAACAGGAACTTCTATCCCATTATTATTAAGAACCTTAGGTGATATCTCCCCAATATAAGCTACTTTCTTTCCATTTACAATAACTCTTCCGACCCTTCCAGGAATAAAAGAATCATGCTCACAGTCCTCAACACTATAAGAAACATCCAACATCCTAAACAAATAATCTATAACCTGCCTTATCTCTGTATAATCAGCTTTATCATTAGCAGAAACAACAGCAATTCTCTCATAATCCACAACAGAATCACCTTTGTGCACAGTAACTAGCCCCTGCTCAAAAACCCTTTGTGGATACTCAAAATGCTTATTCTTAGATAAAAAATCAATAAGCATAGGCAACAGCCAACTCCTTACGCACGAATAAGTCTCAGACATGAAATTAGTAAGTTCTATAGTGCCAAAATCAGGAATATTCATCTTATCGTAAAGCACAGCCTTATTGGATAATATCGGACTCAAAACCTCCTGGAACCCTAATCCGATAAGCATCTCCCTTATATTATTTCTAAACTTAACCAGCAAAGAAGTCTCTCCAACAGTATATGAGGTCAATGGAATCTCATCAAATTTATCATAACCATAAGCAATTCCTATATCTTCTATAACATCATTAGGATGAAGTATATCCTTCCTATAAGATGGAATCTTAACATTCAAATCACTACCTACATCATAACCCATCTTCTCAAGCAACATTTTAATCTCAGAATTCTTAAGTTCTAAACCTAAAAGTGATTTGACCTGCTCCAGAGTAATCTTTATCTTATCATTAAACAAAAGGGGAGTTGTAATTTTCTTATTTTCATACTTAACATCAACAGAATATATCTCAAATCCTCTATCATAAAAAGCATACGCCATTATATTCATAGCCAAAAGCAAAGGCTCAAGCTCTATTCCAGTACACTCTACAAAAAGATGCTCTTCTCCCGAAACAACCCTCCCAGTTAAATTAGAGTTTATTATAGGCGGAAAGCTCAACACAGAATCAGCACTATCAACCAATATAGGGTATTTCTTAGCATCCTTTAATATCCATGCATACTCTTTTCCAGTTGGATGCTCTTCCAGAATCTCCTGTTGGGTCATCTCTTTCTTAAACTCTAAAGGTATAAACTTAACAGACTCTGGCGAAGTTGCTTTGTAATGAACAGGAAACTTTATTTTATCATAAGAATAAACACCAATCGCTACCTTCAACCTCCGACGCCCATAACTCTCGCACAACTTCTCCTGCAATTGTATCATCTGCTTTATCAGATAATCATCTACCTTATGCCCTTTAGCTACAAAAGCAGCAATATATGGCCTTACATATTTAACAGATTCATCAACAATTAATTTATAATCACTTTTTTTAATTTCTATCTTAGGTATGCCCTTACAACCCCCCAACACACCATTAACCAACCGAGCAAATCCCTCAATAGACCATAAATAAGGCAAGTTTGTATCTCCAAACTCCACACTAACTTCATCAGAATCCTTATCATAACCCTCTAACTCACCCTTGCCATACTCAACTAGCTTAGAAACTTCATCAATCTCAAGCTTCTTTCCAACCAAATTCTGCAAGTCCTTTAATGAAAATTTTATTGTTGGCATTTTAAACTACCTTAACATCTTTCAAAAAATCTAAATTATGTGAAAATAATTCCCTTATATCTTTTATCCCTAATTTAAACATCGCTAACCTATCAATCCCTAGCCCCCATGCTAAAACAGATATCTCTCTCCCTAACAAAGGTTTTACAAGTTCAGGTCTGAATATACCAGAACCTCCTAACTCTATCCACCCAAGCTCAGGATGCTTTGCATGCAGCTCAGCAGACGGCTCTGTAAATGGAAAATAAGCAGGAGTTATCTTTATCTGGTCTGTCTCTGCAAATTCCTCTGCAAACATCTTCAACAATCCTTTAAGATGCCTGAAATTAAGACCTTCTTCAATCACAATCCCTTCTACTTGATTAAAATCAGCACTATGTGTAGCATCAACAACATCCGGCCTGAAACAGCGTGCAATCCCAAAATACTTTCCTGGAATCTTCAACTCTTTAGAAGCAAGCATCCTTGCAGACAAAGCAGTTCCCTGCGTCCTTAATATCAATTGTTTAGTCTTGTTAACATCAAACTTATACTGCCATCCTTTGCTTATTGTTCCTTTCCCTATTTCATGAGACTCTTTAACCCTTTCTACAATGTAATTATCAAGTTTCCCATACTTTGGCTCTTTCACATAATAAGCAGCATGTATATCTCTTGCAGAATGAAACTGAGGCATAAATAAAGCATCCATATCCCAGAATTCTGTCTCTACAATAGGCCCGAACATCTCACTAAAACCCAAAGAGATAAACTTACCCCTAACATCATCTAAAAACCTTGCATAGTGTTGTTTCTTGCCGCCAAAAACTAAAGGAACATTTATCTTTACATCATACCTTCTAAATTTTTTGTTAGCCCAGGAACCATCCCTAACCATAGCAGGAGTCAACCTATCATAAGTCTCTTCAAACTTTATTCCAGACTTACTTAACTTCCTTCCAAATTCAGTCAGCTCAGCTTTCCTTATTTTCCTAGTCTCTACTTTCACAATATTCTTTCTTTTTCTTAAACTATCCAGAGCAAATTTATCTTCATCTGTAAGCTCACTCAACAAAATCGGAAATTTCTTCTTAAGAAACAGCTCTTCTAAACTTTCTTTCTGTAGTATCTTCTCACCCTGAGGTAATATACTAACCATCAATTCCTTATCCTTCCTAATGGCTATAGCAGCCTTCCCCTTTAACACACCTAAACATACACTAACCTCTTCATTGCTTAGTTTTGCTTCTTTTAAAATCTCAGAAACAGGAGTATCTTTCTTAACAAACTTAAGAAACCTTCTTTCAGGCAGCCCCCCTTCCCTATACTTCTCACCATTAGAATCCAATTCAACTATCTCTTTCACATCCTCCCTTAACTTTACAATGCCTTTATTCTCTAACCATTGCAATCCTCTCATCACTTCTATATCCTTTAAACCGCTCTTAGAAGAAATCTCACTTACAGTACTCTCTTTATCAAGAACACTCAAAACTTTTCTCTCATAATTATGCAATGTCTGTGCTAATCTTTCCTCATCCATATTCAATACTCTCTTGGGTAAGATCCTAGAACCTTAAGGAAGAAATCCTCTTCTATAATCTTAAAAGCTTCCTTTATCTTTTCATCTTCTTTATTGCCTTGCATATCTATAAAAAAGATATAATCACCTAGCTTTCCTTTTGACGGTCTTGACTCTATCTTAGTCAGGTTTATATTTCTCTTTGCAAATATGCCTAATAAAGAATACAACAGTCCTGGCTTGTCTGCCTGAGGATATATCGCAATAGAAGTTCTCTCACGTGAACTTTTCTTCCCATCACTTTTGCTTAATACAACGAATCTTGTAACATTAAACTTATTATCCTGTATATCATTTTTTATTACCTTTAATTTATATATCTCTATAGCTTCTCTTGGCACAATCGCTGCCTTGGTCTTATCCTTCTCTTTTGAAATGATCTCTGCAGAAGCAGCATTAGAGCTCGTCTGTATAACCTTTACTCCATTAATATTCTTCCTAATAAACTTCTCACACTGCTCATACGTTACAGGATGTACATACAGTACTTTAATGTCCTTTATTCCATCATACCCAACAAGATTATGCTTTACAGGAAGTATTATCTCTCCAATTATATTTAGTTTAAACTCCATAAGTGCATCTAATGTAAGCCCTATCGAGCCAGAAACAGAATTCTCAATAGGAACTATGCCTTCTTCAGCTTCATCATTATCCACTGCTTCAAAAACATCCCATACAGTATTCTTGAATATTATCTCAACTTTCCTATCCCGTTTAAGTAAAGCCTCATGGCTGAATGTTCCTGCTGGACCTAATGTAGCGATCTTCATCTTAGCCTCCCTTTCTTGACCAATTGCTCTATAACATAATCTGAATACTCTGTTGCTTCTTTTTTGAAATCTCCAAGAAAATTAGAGCCTTCTTTGAAGAATGTGATAAAATCATCTCTATCCTTCCTTTTTATTATCCCTATCAGCTCTCTAGTAGATTTGATATATTCCTCTATTGATCTCTTGTTCTCGCTGTTAAGCATAGCTATATCTGCATATAATGCAGGATTCTGATTCAATAACCTTCCGACCATATCCATCCTTAATTTATAGATTGGAGAAGTATACTGCATACTTTCTTCAACATCTACTCCTAATTTTTTCAAAGCATGAGCTACACATATAGTTGAAAAATGTGTTAATCCCTGTATGATAGACATCATCTTGTCATGCTTCTCAGGAGTTGTGACCTTAACAATTGCGCCATTCTTCTCAAATATATCTTTTACAAACTCAAGCCATTTCTTTGGCCTTGCAGGGCACAATACCACTGTCTGGTTATTTATAGTCTTTACAGAAGGCCCAAAAACAGGATGTGTTCCTATAACTGCGCATTTGCTGTATTTCAGCATAGCTTCAACAGGCTCCTTCTTTATAGAAGTTAAATCCATAAACAATCCATCTTCCTTTATCAATGGCCCTATCTCTTTTATTGTTTTAACTGTAATATCTATCGGAACACTCACTATCACAATATCGCATTTAGAAGCGCACTCCTGTATACTAATGCTGGTCTTTCTGCTGGCTATAACAACTTTATAGCCTTTACTCTCAAAGAATCTCTTGAACCACTGGCCCATCTGCCCTGTTCCGCCTATTATTCCTATCAATGGCTTGTCTTTGTCCATTTTATTAACTCTTTAAGCTTAATCCATTTCTTATCCAATCTAGCCATACTATCATATGCTTTAGCCATGTACAATGAATCAAGTATAGCTATTGCCATCATTGCCTCTGCCACTGCCCAAAGCCTTCCAACTAATGTAGGATCTCTTCTTGTTATCGGTGAAAGCACTTCTTCTTTCATTGTCTTCATATTTATTGAAGTCTGTTTTTTTGATATTGTAGGAGTTGGCTTTACAGCTATCCTAGCTACAATCTCTTCTCCATTAGTCATGCCGCCTAAAAATCCTCCGGCATTATTAGTCTTGAACCTAACTTTTCCATCTTTAGTCAAATATGGCTGATCATTATTCTCAGAGCCTTTCATATTACCTACACCAAATCCAGCTCCAAACTCTACTCCTTTAACTGCTCCGATTGAAGCAAGAGCATGAGCTATTGTTGCATTCAGCTTGTCAAAGACAGGCTCTCCTAAACCAGGGGGAACACCTCTTGCAATAAGCTCTATTACTCCTCCTGCTGTATCTCCTTCACCCTTTATCTTTAACACAGCATCTTCCATTTTTTTAGCAGCTTCAAGATCAGGGCAGTTTATCTCATTTTTTCCACGATTCTTTTTTATCTCATCAAAACCCATTTCTTTTGTTTTTATCCCCATACATTCTTTGGTATATGAGACTATCTCAATCCCTTCTCTTTCCAATATGATCTTTGCAATAGCTCCGCCTGCTACTCTAGCTACAGTTTCTCTTCCAGATGCTCTTCCTGCACCGCACCAATCCTGTGACTCTCCATATTTCATAAAGAATGGATAGGTTGCATGGCCTGGCCTAAATATATCCTTATAGGATCTATACTGCTCAATATGCACTTTTTGAGTATCTACATTATAGATTATGATTCCTAATGGAGCCCCTGTTGTAACACCTTCCTGCCCAATTCCTGCAAATATTGCGCATTGGTCTGTCTCTTTTCTAGGGCTGTTCAACTTACCCACTCCAGGCTTTCTTTTATCAAGCTCCTTCTGTATATCTTCTTTTGTAATCTTAAGTCCAGGCGGCACTCCATCTACTATAACTGATAATCCAGAACCTTTCCCTATCCCATAAGACTCACCGCAAGTTGTAACCCTAAACAACCTTCCAAAACTATTTCCCATCATACTAAACCACCTCGATTTTAGCCCCTAAGGCCTTCATACTTTTAGCATAATCTGGAAAAGTTACACCAATAGACTCTGCAGTTGTTATCTCTGTCTTTCCAGTTGATATCATCCCAGCTAAGCTTAATGCCATAACTATCCTATGATCACTATGGCCTCTTACTTTATTTCCTTTCAACTCACTTTTATGTATTATCAATCCCTCATCCCTCTCTTTTATATCAGCACCCATTCTTTCAAGCTCTTCTGTCATTACTTTTATTCTGTCTGTTTCCTTTATCCTGGCTTGTGGAACATTAAACAAGACAGTTGTGCCTTCTGCAAAACATCCCAGTACAGCTAAAGCAGGCAGTGCATCAGGAGTTGCATTCAAATCAAGCTCACATCCTTTCAAAGCCTTGCCTTTTATCCTTATTCCATCTCCTTCAATACTAACGTCAGCGTCCATTTTCTTAAGATAATCAATAATAGCTTTATCTCCTTGAACATCATTAATATCCAATCCTTTCAACAAGACATTTGATGGAACAATTGCAGCCCCCACTAAAGGAAATGCTGCTGAGCTCCAGTCTGCTGGAATTGATTTCTCAAAAGATTTGTACCTTTGCTTTCCAAAAACTTTAAACTTAGTAAAATCCTCAGACACTTCATACTTGATGCCTTGCTCATCCAACCATTTCATTGTTATTAGGATGTAAGGAATTTCATTTGGCTTAACAACCCTTATCTCAGTATCTTCTTCAAGCAGCGGACATGCTATCAGCAAACTGGAAATATACTGGGAAGACATTCCAACTACTTCAGTATCTCCACCAATCATCTTCCCTTTTATCTTTATTGGGCAGTATCCATTATTGCTGACAGACACAGCTTCTGCACCTAATTGATTAAGTGATTTAAGCAAAGGCTGCATTGGCCTTGCCCTTAATGAAGCATCACCATCTAACTCAATCTCAAAATCACAAAGAGCAGCTATTACACCTGAAATCAGCCTAAGAGAAGTTCCTGAATTCATCATATTAATAACTCCTTCTGGCTTCTGCGGATTATGATTAAATCCTGATATTACCCACTCACTTTCATTATCTGTATTTATCTTTGCGCCAAAAGCAGTGCAAGCATTTACAGCAGCCATTGTGTCATCTGACTTTAAAGGATTTTTTATCTTTGAAATCCCTTCTGCCAATGAAGCGATTATTACAGCCCTTATTGTATGTGATTTAGAGCCAGGAATAGTAATCTCTCCTTCAAGTTTCTCTGTTTTTTCTACAACTAATTTCATATTAATCTCCTCCCTGTAAACAGCTTGAATTGCTCATCAGCCTGATTGATGAACATATCATATCCGTCTGCTGTATTGCATCCTAGTTTTTCAGCTTCTTTTAAAAGTTTCGTCTTTCTTGGATTATACACTGAATCAAAAACCAATGCGCCTTTTTTAATTATTCTCCTAAGTTTATCCTTACCTAGGGGCATTTCATTAACCTTTGGAACCATCCCGATTGAAGTTGCATTTACTATAATATCCACCTTATCGATCTTATTTAATTTATCTAGTCCACCATACTCACATTTAAGTTCATTTCCAAGGCTTTTAGCCCTGCTTACAGTTCTGTTCAATATTATCAATCTTCCGCCCTTGCCCTTCACACCATAACCTATTGCTCTTGCAACTCCTCCTGCTCCGATCATCAAGACTCTTTTGTTTTTTATCTTCATCTTTGATTCTATCACATTGATTGCTCCTTTTACATCTGTATTATACCCTATCAATTTCCCATTTTCATTAATTACTGTATTCACTGCCCCAATCTTTCCAGCAGTTAAATCTACTCCATCAATAAGTTTTATTATCTCACGCTTAAACGGAATAGTTACACTAAACCCCTTGATCAACTTTCTAAAACTTTTCACAAAACTACTTAAATCTTCAACTAAAAAATTTACATACACTTTGTTCATCTCAAGTTTCTTAAAAGCATCATTATGTATCAATATGCCTTTACTTTGTTTTACGGGATTTCCCACTAACCCAAAAACTTCTCCATTTCTGAATTCATTTACTCTATACAAGCCCTTCAATGTTTTTACATCCAGCTGGCCTGGAGCAGACTCCTTTCCCTTGCATAATGAAGCAAATGTCAAAAAGCTGCCAAAAAAATTGCATAATATCCTGCTCACTTCACCTTTCTCACCCATGCAAAAAGCTATCAGATCCTTTCCTTCCTTTTTAGCAGTCTTTAGCAGTCTAAGCATAACAGCATTATCATCTATTGAGTTTGCAAAACTAACTATCTTTATCACATTTGGCTTTAATCGTTTTATCTTTTCATACTTCGCAATAATCTCTTTTTCATCAGTCCCCTTAAAATTATGATAAGACACAATCACTTTAGTCTTGCCCCTTATAGAAATTATCCTTTTTATCTTCTCACTGCCTAAAGAAAATTCAACATCAACAAACTCAGCCCCAAGATCAATAGCCTTTTCAATTAACTTTATTCTACGTGATTCACTAATATTAGATCTTCCACCCTCAGCCTTGCTCCTTGTAGTTACAATCACTGGTTTTATTCGCTTAGCTAACAAAATCTCTAGCCCTAAATCTTTAATGCAGTCAAGCCTTAACTCAATCACATCAGCAGATTTAGAGGCCTCTTTCATGTCTTTTAGAGCTTCCTTTGTCATAGAAGCTGCTATCGGCACAGCTATCATATACTTTCCTCTAAAGCCTCTTTTATTATTTCATTAGAGGCACTCACACCATACTTTGATTTTCCTATTGCCTCTAACAAAACAAATTCTATCTTACCGCCCACTACTTTCTTATCCTTTTTTAATTCATTAATTACTTTATCAGCTTCAAGTTTAGGGATCTTTACAGGCAGACCAACTTTCTTTATCATCTCATTCTGCAATCTCAACCCATCTTCAGAAAGCATTCCAATCTTTCTGGCAATCAATCCCTCTACAACCATCCCCATAGCAACCGCTTCTCCATGTGAATATTTTTTGTAATGAGTCATTGTCTCTATAGCATGGCCTATTGTATGCCCATAGTTTACAATCTTCCTCAGTCCAGCTTCTTTTTCATCCTTCTCAACAATCATTGCCTTTATCTCACAGTTTCTTTTCACTAATTGAACTAATACATCTAAATCTTTATCCAATATTTTACTAAGATTCTTATTGATAAAATCAAAAAGCCCTTTATCTATGATAAAAGCATGCTTCACTACCTCAGATAATCCATTAATCATTTCTTTCTGCGGAAGATCATTTAATATAGACACATCCATATATACCTTCTTTGGTTGATGAAATGCCCCTGCCATATTCTTTCCAGTAGGTAAATCTACAGCTACCTTTCCACCCACACTTGAATCAGCCATTGCAAGCAGTGAAGTTGGAATCTGCGCATAATTTATTCCCCTCATATATGTAGCTGCCACAAACCCTGCTATATCTCCGACAACCCCCCCACCAAGAGCAATTATCGCTGACTTTCTATCTAGCCCTAACTTCTGAGCACCACTTAACAATTCCCCAAGCGTTTCAAGATTCTTGCTCTGCTCTCCTGCCTTAAAGGATAGAATATCTACCTTCAATCCCTCTTTCCTCATCAAATCAAGCAGATTATCTCCAAACAATTTCTTTATGTTGGAATCTGTTATTATCAAATATCTATTTCCAACATTGCTCTTCTTCAGATCAGATGGCACTTTACTCAAGAGATTCTTATCTATTAAAATCTCATAAGAATTGTCAATTTCCTTCCTAAGATTCAATCTTACTTTTTCCATCATAACCTTCTTCCTACTGCTTTTGCAACTGACCTTAACTCTTCCATCAGTTTTGCAAAGCTCTTTGGCGTCAAACTCTGATCGCCATCTGACGTCGCTTCTTCTGGATTTGAATGTACTTCTATCATCAATCCATCTGCTCCGCAAGCAATAGCTGCCTTGCTCATTGGACTAACTAATGAATAATTCCCTGTTCCATGCGAAGGATCAACTATAATTGGAAGGTGGCTCTCTTTCTTTATTATGGGAATAATATTCAAATCCAGTGTGTTTCTTGTATGTGTGCAAAATGTTCTTATCCCTCTCTCGCATAATATTACATTATGGTTCCCTTCTGCCATGATATATTCAGCAGCCATCAAAAACTCATTTAATGTAGCAGCTAATCCCCTCTTTAGCATTACAGGCTTGTTCACTTTACCGACTGCCTTAAGCAGATTGAAGTTCTGCATATTCCTTGTTCCTACCTGTAGTATATCAGCATAATCCGCTACCAAAGGAACATCTGCTGTATCCATGACTTCTGTCACAATAGGCATTCCAGTTACATTTCTAGCTTTTGCTAATAACTTTAATCCTTCCTCACCCATTCCCTGGAATGAATATGGGGATGTTCTTGGTTTGAATGCTCCCCCTCTGAATATATGGCCTCCTGCTTTCTTTACAGCTTTAGCAGTTTCAATAACCTGTTTTTCACTCTCAACAGCGCATGGGCCAGCCATCACAATAATATCATTTGTGCCTATCTTTACATCCCCTACTTTAATTATAGTATTTTCTTTTTGAAACTCTCTTGAAACTAATTTGTAAGGTTTCATTATGGGCAATACCTTTTCTACAACAGCCATTGCTTTCAGCTGATCTTCTTTTAGCAATGATTCATCACCTATTGCGCCTATTATTGTTCTCTCTACACCCATTGAAACATGCGGCTTAAGCCCCATCTTTTTTATCTTTTCAGCAACAGCCTTAACCTCACTTTCCTTTGCCCTTGGTTTTAATACAATTATCATCTTATCCTCCGTTAATTTATTTTTTTAACAATTTTTCAGCAGCCTTAACTATATCTTCAGCTGTTAATCCATATTTCTTGTAAAGCTCAGATGGCTCTCCTGACTCGCCAAATTTATCATTAACACCTATCCTGTGCATTTTAGTTGGACAGTTCTCAGCAAGTATCTCTGCAACAGCACTACCTAATCCGCCGTATATGCTGTGGTCTTCTGCTGTTATCACACATCCAGTTTCTTTAGCAGCCTTAATTATAATCTCTTTATCAATCGGCTTTATCGTATGGATATTTATCACTCTTGCACCAATCCCTTTTTCTTTCAGCATATCACTGGCAATTAAAGCTTCATTTACTAAAGCGCCTGTTGCAATTATCGCAATATCCTTTCCCTGCTTCAGCATAATCCCTTTTCCAATCTCAAACTTATAATTTTCATCATTGATTACAGGAACCTTACCTCGAGATAACCTAAGATAGACAGGCCCCTTATATTTTGCAATCTCGATTGTTGCCTTTTTCGCCTCAACAAAATCACAAGGTTGTATCACTACCATACCAGGTATTCCCCTCATCAATGAAATATCTTCTAACGATTGATGTGAAGCACCATCTTCTCCTGTCAATAAACCGGCATGAGACCCTACAATTTTCATATTGAGATGCGAGATTCCTGCATTAAGCCTTATCTGGTCATAAGCCCTTCCTGTAATAAACACAGCAAAGCTAGACGCAAAAGGTATCTTCCCAGATGCAGCAAGGCCAGCAGCTGTTGCAACAAGGTTCTGCTCAGCTATACCCACATCAAAAAACCGCAAAGGATATTTCTCCTTGAACTTTATTGATCTTGTAGATTCTGCCAGATCAGCATCTAACGCTACCACACTTTCATTCTTTCCAGCTTCAACAAGCCCTTCTCCATATCCGTCTCTTGTAGCTTTCAGCTCTGCCATTTAAACCAACTCCGCAAGCGCTTCTTTCAGCTGATCCTGAGTAGGGGCCTTTCCATGCCACTCTGCTTTGTTTTCCATATAATCCACACCTTTTGATTTTATTGTATTTGCTATTATCATTATTGGCTTATCTTTTACCTTATCTGCTTCATCCAGTGCATTTAATATCTCTTTGAAATCATGTCCGTTTATCTCAATAGTATGCCATCCAAACGCTGAAAACTTATCCTTTATCGGTTCTATATTCATCACATCTTTCAGCTCACCATCGATCTGTAATCTGTTATGGTCTAAAAATACAATCACATTATTCAGCTTGTAATGTGCAGCTAACATTGCAGCTTCCCATATATTTCCTTCCTGCACTTCACCATCTCCCAGCATAACATACACTTTGTAATCTTTCTTATCAAGCTTTCCCGCTAGGCCTACACCATTTGCAAAGCTCAATCCCTGTCCAAGAGGCCCAGTAGATGCCTCTATTCCAGAGCATTTATTTGATTCAGGATGTCCCTGCAGACAAGATCCTATCTTTCTGAGTGTCTTTAATTTAGCCAATGGAAAATAACCGCTTCTCGCTAAACAAGCATATAATGCAGGGCAAGCATGCCCTTTGCTAAGCACAAACCTATCTCTATCTTCCCACTTAGGCTTCTTAGGATTATACCTCATCTTATGGAAGTATAGCACTGTCATTATATCAACAGCAGACAACGACCCGCCAGGATGCCCTGACTTTGCTTCTGTTATCATCTCTAGCACATCCCTTCTGATCTGCAATGCCTGCTTTTCGAGTTTTTCTATGAGTTTTTGTTCCATTTTCTCTCCTTATTGATTTTGTTTACTTATTCCATTTTTATGACCTTATCTTTTTAAACTTTTTGAAAAAGCAAAGCTTTTTCTTTGTATTATCCTGTCTACTCCTTTTTGGCCTTAAAAGAATAAAAAGTTGAACAATGAAGTCTCCTGAGCTGACTAACCCAGAGACTTACCAAAAGTAAAAGTAGCAGCTTCTATCTAGAAAGAACTCATCCAAAACAGCATTTATTCTCTCTAGCACTATCATTTTATACATGGTAATACGCTCCAATATATAAATTTTATTATAAAAACAAAGAAAAAATAGGAATTTACTTCCCTATTGGTTTCATCCCTTTCCAGGCAGAGTCAAACAAAGTATCTAATGCCTGCGCAAAGAATGGTGTGTTTACCCATACACCAACATCATAGGTTGGATGTACTTCTTTATCATCTAAAACCATAAACACAAGCTCTTTGCCGTCAACAATGCAAAACCTTGCCTTGCTGTCAGTGTGCCTTACTTCTGCTATTCCTTTTAATTCATCAACAGCGCTCATAGCATCTTTTGTTATTGGAGCAGCAATCCTTATCTTTACTCCTCTTTTCTTAATCTTCTCAAAAGTTGGCTTCAACCCCTCTACTTTTCTTATAAATCCCTGGGTAGTTGTCATCAAGGTTACACTGTCTTCAGCATTCTTTATTGTAAGGTCTAAATGATTATACAGGTTATGTCTTCCTCTTAAGGAACCGCTCAAATCAGAAGGCTCTACAAGCTCTACTCCTTGTGTATGCAATTGGTTTAATTCACCAATGACTTCTGTTCCCTTTAACTCTTCTAATCTGTCAATCTGGCCTTTAGCATCTTCTTTGACATTCTTCTTTACTCTCTCTAAAACTTCCTGTGGGGCAACAGCCAGATATTTTATTGGCTTTCCAAGTTTCATAACAACAAATCCTTTCTTCTCTAAACTCTCAAGAACATCATAGCTTCTTGATCTTGGAACATCTGCTATATCCGAAAGCTCGCCTGCTGTTGAAACCCCTCTGCTTAATAATGCAGTCCATATCTTAACCTCATAGAGGTTTAACGAGAAGTACCTTCTCAATTTGCTTAAAAATTCTTCTTTTACAATCATCTAAATTCACCCCCTTTTTTGGAAGAAGCTTTTTTACTTCTTCATGGGGTAAAAAACCATTACTACTTAATATATGTTACGTTTTTTTACCATGTCGTAGTACTTTTACCAAATTTAAGTTACATCTTATTTTAACTCTAAAGTTATAACAATTAAACATTACCAAGTATAGCTTATATTTAAATATTGTGTAAAAAGAAAATATAGTTTATTCTTATACTTTATTTTAATCTATGTTAGAGATAAAAAACAATCTTTTTATTATTAAATTAAATCAATAGAAAGAACCGCCAACATTGGCAGAGACAGTGGACTCTGTTATTTCTCAGAATGTTTCCACATTAAATTGAACTGGTTTCTGTAAGAATCAGCATTTTTTTAAATAAAAATAAAAGAAATTATAAAATATTATTGCCTTTCTTTCAACAGGTTCTCAACAACAGACGGATCAGCCAATGTTGTTGTATTGCCTACATCTGTTCCACCGGCAGCTATGATCTTTAATATTCTTCTCATTATCTTGCCGGATCTTGTCTTAGGCAATGAATCTGCAAACTGGATCTTATCAGGCTTTGCTATTGGTCCGATCTCTTTTGCAACATGCTGCCTTAATTCTTCAATAAGCTCCTGTGTTTTTTCAACACCCTGGTTAAGAGTTACGAATGCATATAGTGCCTGTCCTTTTATCTCATGCGGCATCGGAACAACAGCTGATTCAGCAACTTTTGGATGTGAAACTAAAGCTGATTCAACCTCTGCAGTTCCTATCCTATGACCAGATACATTGATTACATCATCTATTCTTCCCATCAGCCAGATATCTCCATCTTCATCTTTCCTGGCGCCATCTCCTGCAAAATAATTTCCAGGGAATCTTGACCAATATGTATCTACAAATCTTTGATGGTCACCATATACTGTTCTCATCAATCCGGGCCATGGCTTTTTCATTACTAGATATCCGCCTTCATTTACATCTGCTTCAGAACCATCCTCTCTCAATATGACTGGCTCAATGCCGAATAATGGCCTTCCTGCGCAGCTTGGCTTCATTGTGATTGCTCCTGGCAAAGTTGTTATCAATATTCCGCCTGTTTCTGTCTGCCACCAAGTATCTACTATTGGACATTTCTTGTTTCCAATATTATCATAATACCACATCCACGCTTCTGGGTTTATTGGTTCTCCAACAGTTCCCAATAACTTTAATGAGCTCAAGTCATGCTTCTTTATTGGGTCTATACCAAATCTTGCAATAGCCCTTATCGCTGTCGGTGCTGTGTAAAATATATTCACCTTAAATTTCTCGCAGATCTGCCAAAACCTGTCATTATCTGGATAAGTTGGCACTCCTTCAAACATTAGTGATGTTGCTCCATTTGATAATGGTCCATAAACGATATAGCTATGCCCTGTTACCCATCCAATATCTGCAGTGCACCAATATATGTCCTTTGGATGATAGTCAAAAACATACTTGAATGTTTGGTTAACATACAAAAGATAACCAGCTGTTGTATGCAGAACTCCTTTTGGCTTTCCAGTTGTTCCTGAAGTATACAATATAAATAATGTATCTTCTGCATCCATATGCTCAGGCTCGCATGTATCTTTTATGTCACTTGCTTTAACATCATCTTCCCAGTAAGAATCCCTTCCTTCTTTCATCTCTATCTCAGTATTTGTCCTTTTGACCACAATTACATGCTCTATGCAGTCGCACTTTGAAACTGCCTCATCTGCAGTAGCCTTTAGATGAATCTTCTTTCCTGACCTATAGCCGCCGTCAGCTGTAATGAGCATCTTGCATGTGCTGTCAAGTATTCTATCTTTTAATGATTCAGCGCTAAATCCTCCAAAAACAACAGAATGGATTGCCCCTATCCTTGAGCAAGCCAATAATGATATAGCAAGCTCAGGAACCATCGGAAGATATAAACAGATTCTGTCTCCTTTCTTTATTCCCTTCTTCCTAAGCACATTCGCAAATCTGCATACTTCCTTATGTAGCTCAGTATAGGTATATTTCTTGACATCATCTTCAGGCTCTCCCTGCCAGATAAGTGCTGCTTTGTCACCATATAATTTTAGATTTCTGTCAAGGCAGTTGTATGAAACATTTGTCTTTCCGCCTTTGAACCAAGTAAAATTACTATTCTCTTTGTCCCACTCAAAAACAGAATCCCATTTTTTGAACCAATGAAGCTCTTCTGCTTTCTTTGCCCAGAACGCAGCAGGATCCTTTATAGACTCATTATATATTTTCTTATACTCTTCTTCACTCTTAACATAAGCCTTTTCACTGAACTCAGTTGGTGGCTGAATTTTCCTCGATTCTGTTGAAATAGACGTTATAGTTTTTTCTTCTGACATTATACTCTACCTCCGATTTTATATATTAATCCCCTTTAAATAATACAGAAATTTGGAAATAGCAATCTTATTTAAAACTTTTGCCTATATTTAGTTGAGGGCATAAATAAAGCATTATTATTTAGCCTCAACTAAATTGAAAAAGACAAACTATTTTATATGTTATTTTTGTCTTTTTCTAATCTCAATAATTCAACCTATACCTCAAAATAGCCCCTATTCCCCCTAATCCATCCAGCTTCTTCCCACCTTCATGCTCAGAAGATATTATGCTTACAGAGCCTTTCATAGAATCCACTATCTTCATCATATTTTCTATTTTGGTATAATCCTGGTTCTCTCTTGATTTTTGTATCATTCCATCTGTAACCAAAAGATTCTTTACAGCACCCAAATTAACAGCATTCTCACTTTCCTTTAATCCATAAACCGCTAAACTATTCTTGGCAATCTCTATCAGAAGCTCCTCCACTAAACCTATCTCTTTAGATATCCTGTCTTGCTGAAGAGCTGCCTTTACTTCAGGCCTCCTAAGCACTTCATCAATCCCATTCCTACCAGTTGCATTGCATGTAGCAAGAACTACCTTTTTCCTAAGTTCATCATCCTTTATCTCTTTCAGTAAATCATCTTTCCAGAAAGCAGGGCTTGCAATTATAACATTTATTATCCCATATCTTGTTACATATTCTTCCATCTTTTTTATAATATCTTGATAAAAATTTCCCTCACCTTTTTCTTCAATACCTTTTTTCTTCACCTTACCCTTTATACTAGTCAATATATCATAACCATACTTCTTCAACAAAGCAAAATAAGCCTCTTCTCTATCCATAACCAAAATCAATATCTTGGAAACCTTCTCCTGGCATGCTTCCTTTAATCTGTCAATCTGATACTCCAGCCATCTTTCCTTAACTAGCGTAAAAACAGTATTCGGCTCAAGATCAAATGTATGGTGCTCCCCTCTTTGTATATCCTCAGGCCCTTCTGTTATTATCCCTAAAACCCTTAGATTGCCAGAAGTCTTGCTGAACTCTATCTTCTCAACACTTATCTTCAAAAAGATTGGCTTTTTCACAACAGCCTGTTTTCTATCGCCCTCACCACCTATCTTTATCTTCCTTATAGTCCTGCCTTTAACAGAATCCCCTATGTCGATGATCTGGCTCAGATACCATAGGTCATCTAGGTTCTCTATCTTTAATTTTGCTTCTCCTTTCTTTAAGTCAAGCATTAATTGTTTCATATCCTTTCAAAACAATAACTTTATATATAAATTTATTTATTATTTCAATAAAAGTAGATATTACTCTAAAAACAAAAAAGGTGATTATAATGAGGAAAGCACAAGGAGGCTTAAATGCCGCTGTTCTGGTTGCAATAATAGCAGCTATTATTGTAATATATATCCTGTTTCTCCCGACAGAAGACAGGAAAGATTTGCTGGAAGACACAAGCGGTTCTTCAGGAACCTCATCATCTAGCCCAGATAGTATCTCTCTTTTATCAGAAAACGTCGGCAGATTAGACCCTGTAGGCAATGTCAAGGACAAAGACATTCCTAATGTTATGATATTCGAAACCACAAATTCAAAAGTTTTGGAATATTTAAATCCAATCTCCATAAGGAATGGCTGGTTTGACAAACGAAGCAAGACAGTTCAGGTAACTCTGGATAATTATGAAAATATAGATAATGTCGCACTCAGTTTTTCTGCACCTAAACGGCAGGGCATCCTTTCAATAACCTTTAATGGTAATCTATTATATGAATATGACATAAACAACATCAACATAGAGCCTATAAAGATAAAGAAAAGCCTGCTGCAGAAAGACAATGAACTCGGATTCAGTGTTTCAGGCGTAGGCACAAAATTCTGGTCAACAAACGAATACGCCCTTGAAGACGTTAAGTTGATCGGAGATATAACTGACCTAAGCAGGCAGGAAAGCAAAAACACATTTACCTTGACAGACACAGAATACCAAAATCTGGAAAAAACAACTATGAAATTCATACCTTATTGCACATCTTCAGCTAATGTAGGTGTTTTGGATGTTTTTGTAAATGACAGAAACATATTCTCAGCAGTTCCTGTCTGCAATGACAGGTATTCA
>Ga0180007_10002286_pt1 | contig 23200 bp, 23 predicted proteins | sample MM_PC_MetaG_FD_121122 | JGI IMG/M metagenome (GOLD analysis project Ga0180007, IMG submission 121122) | Groundwater microbial communities from the Aspo Hard Rock Laboratory (HRL) deep subsurface site, Sweden - MM_PC_MetaG | ecosystem: Environmental > Aquatic > Deep subsurface > Groundwater... | reverse complement strand
ATGATCATAAAAAACCAGGACAGAAGAATTATTCCTGCCCTTACTGCTGGGGAGAATCAAGCAAAGAAGTCATCGGTCCCGCCAAAGCCGCCCAACAGGGACTGCATCGCAGCGGGCAGGGGGGAGCAAAACTCAAGTTCCCGGCCGCTGCTCGGATGGCGGATGCGCAAGGTTGCCGCATGCAGGGCCTGACGGTCCAGCCGCAACCGCTGTTGGTCGGCCGTGGTCAAATCGCCCAGCCGGAAACGGAGAAACAGCTGCTCGTCAACCCCGTAGAGTTTGTCGCCGACCACCGGAAAACCGAGACTGCAGAGAGTGGCCCTGATCTGATGGCAGCGGCCGGTAACAGGGATGGCCTCAAGCAAACTGAGACCAGTCCTGCTGTGTAGCCGCCGAAATCCAGTACTGCATTGAACGGCTCCGACAGGAGCCATCTCCACCGCATCATGCGGGTAAAAGCGCACCTTCTTGCGGATGGCGCTCTCCGGGTCAGGGGCCAGGCAGCCATCAGCCTGCAGATCCTGAAACGGAAACTCTCCTTCCACCATCACCAGATAGCGTTTGAGCACCAGATGGCTGGCAAACTGCTGATAACAGAGGCGGGCCGCCTGTTTGTTCTTGGCCACCAGAACAATACCGGATGTCTCCCGGTCCAGCCGGTTGATCAGTGAGGGTTTCTGCAGGCCATGCCGCTCCTGCAGCAGGGCCCACAGGGTATGCCGGAAAAAACAGCCGCCCGGATGACAGGGCAGCCTGGCCGGTTTATCCACCACCAGTAGATCCTCATCTTCATAAAGCACGACAAAACTCTGGTCCACCGGCGGTTCCTGCAGCATGGGCATCAGATAGACCAGCCGGTCGCCGGCTGCCAGCAGAGACAGGGAAGCAGCTCGCTCGCCATTAAGCAAAAAACGGCCGGCATCGAGCTCCTGCCGCCATTCTTCCCGGCTACGGTAGGTGAAACGGGAGGTGATGAAATCCAGCAACCGGCAACCGGCAAACTCCGGTTTGATGACTACTGCGGTTTTCCGCGCAAGGCAAATATCAGTCATAGGCTTCCTATTGGTTGCAGTCACGGCTTTTTCATCATGCCCGGCCTTCTCTGTTTCTCTGCTTTTCATGTTTATTCGAAAAATTGTTGCGTTCGACAAGAAAATACCTGCGGTGAGCATCGTATTAATCTCGTCCATGGTGTAGAATGTCGACCTTTTATGGCGAAACAATACTATGAGACCAGCCATTTTGCTCAAGTAAAAAATAACGAAAACACAACAGGTGAAAATATGAAACTGTGGGTTACGCCGGCAGGCGATCGATGGCTCTGTGATGAATGCCAGAAACAATATGAAAAAAAAATAGAGGAAGAGGGCTGGCGGGTAGCCTTTGAAAAATGGGAACCCATGCTGCGCTGCTCGGAATGCGATCACAGCGATATAGATATCCCCGATTAAGCAGAAAGATTTGCCAAAAGGTTTTAGTGAAGTCATATCATGATTGAAATCCGCAACCTGTGCATCAATCCGCCGCTGCTGCTCGCTCCCATGGCAGGACTTACCCATTCCGTTTTTAGATCCCTGCTGATGCAGTTGGGCGGAGTGGGCCTTTTGTCCACGGAAATGCTGTCCGCCAGAAGGCTTCCCATGGAAAATGCGGCCGTCTCCCCCTTTCTGGTCAGCACCGAGGAAGAGCATCCGCTTTCCTATCAGCTGCTGGTGGCAGACAAATCCCATCTTGCAGCGGCCATTGACCGGGTGCATCAGCTGGGGGGTGATGCCATTGATTTGAACCTGGGCTGCCCAGCGCCTCAAGTACGAAATTTCGGTGGCGGCAGCAAACTTGTCGATGATACCGATCATCTGCGGCAGCTGGTGGCTGAGGCCCGGGCACACACCTCACTCCCCCTGACCGCCAAGATCCGACTTGGTGACCAGCTGGATGAAGCACGCCTGAAAAGCCTTTGCCGGATGCTTGAAGGAGAGGGGATTGATCTTCTCACCGTCCATGCCCGGTTGCGCAAAGAACCGTTCAGCCGGAAACCGCGCTGGGAATGGGTAGGTAAGGTGAAAAAATGGCTTTCTATCCCGGTGGTGACAAATGGCGGCATCTTCAGCGTTGAAGACGGTCGCCGCTGCCTGGAGCTTTCCGGGGCCGACGGCCTGATGCTCGGCCGGGGTGCGGCAATCAGACCCTGGCTCTTTCATGAGATCGCCTCGGAGCTGTATGGTGTCAACCTGCCCCTGCTGGACGTTGATCGTCCGGCCTTTTATTTTTATTTCGTCGACCAGCTCGAAAAACGTTTCCGGCCGGAGCGCAGGCTGGGTCGGCTGAAGGAATTCACCCACTACTTCAGCAAGACCTATCCTTTCGGGCTGAGGCTTGCCTCGGCAGTACAGACCAGCAGTTCCGTTGAAGAGGCCAGGGAACGGGCCGGCATTTTCTTCGCCCGCAGCAGTTCTCAGCCGATTTTAGCCTGACCAGGGTGGTATTGGCCGGATAGCCGCTGTAACAAAATGATGTCGCCATACGCGATGGTCTAAACGGCATATAGAGCCGTAACGAAATGATCAAAAATCAGAGGTTATTTCGTAACGACTCCTCAAAACCTTTCACCTGCCGAGCATGATCTGCAGGGTCCCCAGGCAATCTTCCAGGTCAGCCTTGCTTTTGCTGACCCGGGACATCATTATGCCGCCTTCGATGACGGCCACCAGCGTTTTAGCCAGTTGCCTGGGAGGAACCCGGCTCACCGGGATGGTGTTTTCACCGGCCTCTTCCAGCAAAATGGCCAATTTTTGGGTCCAAGTGGTGAAAACTTCATGGATGACCGCGGCAAAACGCTCGTTGCAGTCACTCATCTCAAGTGCCACATTGCCGAACAAACAACCTCCGACGAAATGTTGCTTTTGTTGCTCTTTAAATATTGCTTCACAGGAATGAATAACTTTATCAATAGGGTCATTGCCCTGAAATGATTGCTCGAGAAAGGCAAAGAATTCCTCTTTCGCGTCTTGCAGAACCGAAAAGCTCAGATCTTCCTTGCCGGCAAAATAATAATACAGATTGCCCTTCTTCACCCCAGTGGCATTGATGATATCATTGATGCTGGTATTGTGAAATCCCTGGGCGACCAAAATTTTCCGGGTCGTTTTTATAATATAATCGCGAGTCAGCTCGCCTTTGCTTTTTCTCATAACAAAACCAACCGTTCGGTACAAATATAGACAGCTTTCCCATGGAAGTCAATTGAAAGCCGAATGCGTCTGAAGAATAGTCGTCAATGTAATACAGAATATTCTTCAATTAACCTTATCCTCCGTTACAGTAAATAAACCTTGCCAAATGCTTATAATAGCCATTATCATTTATTATTCGCATATATCACCTCATGGCACGGAAGTTGTTGTACAATTGTTTAACAGAATAGCACCGGGAATGTTATTGAGGTTGCTTGCCCGGACGCACCTTTACTTTTTTTCATCCTTTCTTGCATCAACGTCTCCTTCCGGCACTAATGCCGCAGAGGAAAAGGAAAATTTCATGCCCAGATCAGCTTTCATTTTCACCGTTTTTTTGCTAGCCGTTTCTTTTGCCCTGCAGGCAGAAGCCCGCCCGAAAAGCAGATATGACGACACAACGAAAACGTGCCGGATTCTCGAATATGGCCCCCTGGAATGGGACAGCCGTCCCTGGGGTGAAGGTGGCAAGGTCTTCAGGGAGGTATGCAAAGGCTGTCATACCCGCAATAACGATAAAGGAGCACCATTTCTGTATGCGGAATCAAAAAATCCCGCTGCATGGAACCGGGTATTTGCCCAGAAATATCCCAAATGCGCCCAAAACGGATCATGGGACAAAATCACCCTTGATCAGCAGCTCAAGCTTAACGATTACCTCTACCGCTTTGGTTTAAACAGTGAGGATTTCAATGACAGTTGCTGACGTTAGTCAGCCGCCTCCCGGTCCGGGAGGACAGAAAAGAACCAGAACCTGCCGCGGCATCAGCCTCATCAAGACAATGTTGACGTCGCAAAAAACAGTCTGCTCAGGACGCATGGAAAAAACTTCCCATTTGCTCAGCTTGATCCAGACAAAATTTTTAACCGATGCAACAAGAATATATCGAACAAAATTTTTCTGCGACCTGTCATACTTGCAGAACAGCAGGGTTCCAGTCCTGCCGCAACAAGGTAAATTTCTTATTTATTGAGCCTTTTGCAAAAAGAGCAGAAAGAGTCAGGGCAAAATTTAACTGAATTCCTGCGGGAATAAGTTGTTTCTCCAGCATATTTTATGCTATTTAGTACTATAGGCTCCATCTTTCACCGGCCTTAAAGTTGGGTAGTTAAATAATTTCCCCCTCAGAACAAGAGCAAATTATGAAAATACTCAATCGTACTTGGCTGCTGCCAGTTCTCACCGCACTGTTGGTCTGTTTTGCAATTTTCCCTGCTCAGGCAGAAATCCTGACCAGTGAAACATCAATGTCCGTGTGCAATAGAGTTGCTCCTATGCTTGAGATGGAGCTGAGCGAGCTGGGCGTTGAGCTGGGCAACCCTATCTTTATCAGAATCTTCAAGGAGTCCCAGGAACTTGAATTGTGGGTACAGCAGGACGAGGAATACCAACTCTTTAAGACATATAGAATATGCAGTTTATCCGGAAAGTTAGGGCCTAAACTTAGAGAAGGGGACGAACAAAGCCCGGAAGGTTTTTATTCAGTAAGCGAACGACAGCTCAATCCCAACAGCCATTATCATCTCTCCTTTGACATCGGTTTTCCCAACACCTACGACAAACTGCACGGTAGAACCGGCAGCGCCCTGATGATTCACGGGGACTGTATTTCCGTAGGCTGCTTCGCCATGACAGACAGCAGGATAGAAGAAATATACACCCTGGCCCAAGAGGCCCTGCGCAACGGCCAGAGATTTTTCCGCGTTCACATATTCCCCTTCAGAATGACTGAGGCGAACATGAGAAAACACAAGAATTCCAATTGGTTGAGCTTCTGGAAGAATCTAAAGGAAGGATATGACTATTTCGAGAAGACCAAAATGCCGCCACAAATCGATGTGGTAGGAAAAAAATATGTCTGCGCCCCAGACTACACGGAAACTGCCAAAAACCAGAGGAAAATCAACAAAACATACAATTAGTCGCCCTTCTCACAACCTCTCCCTCACCACTGTTTCATTGCCCATGAAACCTTAAAGATCAGCCTCAAACGGTCTCAACCAACACTTCCGTTTCCCGAGAATTTTATACAGCATGGCTGGAAGTTCGCCGGGCAACTGATAGTCCTTATCCGTATCCTCGCGAAAGATGAAGGCGTTTTTACGGTCCATCTCCTTCCATGTCGGTATTTGCGGTTCAGAGGCGATTGTCTCAAAAAGAAACAAGTTATACAGATTGTTAATTGTTGTTTTTCCTGCCCCAAGACTTCCCAGCATATCCAGCTTGTTACAGAACGCCTGGGTGAGATCCGAGTAAATCTTTATTCCGCCGCAGGCCCCTATGCTGAGAAAACGCTGTTTGGCTGTCAGCTCCTCAGGGCTAACCTTCTCTGATTTAATCAGACTCTGCAGGGGATCGAGAATATGATCATTCAGCCAATAACTGTGGCCACGGGGAGCATACATCTCGTGCCCATCCAGAATGAACTGACCCAACAATTTCTGTTGGGTGTCGCCGTTATAAAAAACACTGACACTGTGCGAGATCAGCACATTGTTGACGGTTTTCACAAAGTCGACAACAAGAGGCGTTTCCTTGAGAAACCGGAAAAGCCGCTCCAGGCTGCCGTTTTGCTTGCGGGTAACCGGAATGAGAAAACCTGCCAGTTCCTCTCTGGCAAAACTGTTGGGCTGATTTGCCCTGAATTTTGTACTTGGCCGGGGGAGATATCCTTTGTTTAACAGCAGGTTGCCAAAGGCAATAAATGAACTGCGGCCATCATCGTCGCCGTGAAAAACGGACAGGCCGCTCAGCGTCCCGTCCTGCAACCATTCTGTAAACGGAGTTCGGATGTAGCTGGTCAGAGGAGGGGCGTCATATTTTACCAGCAGCTCTCTGATACGTCCCCCATTTTCAGCACCCAGCACTTTAGGTTTGCCTTCCAGGTAATACTGCAGGATGGTTCTGATCTGCTGGGCGAAAATACTTGCATCACGGGCATGGGAAATCATGCTGTCGACGAGAAAAACACGGGTGGCCGGCAGAAGTCCATCCAGCAATTTTTCAAATGTGGCGGCAAAAAGCACCAGACTGTTTTCATCCTTGAATGCTGAGGCGGTAACCAGATCAACAATGTCTTCCTGCCCCTGCACATTGGGAGGGAGGAACATGGCAAGCCTGGCCTTCAGGGAGAGACTGGAAACAAAGTTGGCGACATTGACATTTTCCGGATCAACCGCCTGCATAAAATGGAGCAGGCTGCCCTGATAACCGGCGGCAATTCTTTTTTGCAGCTCCGAAATCAGAATAAGACGAAACGAGCTGTCATAGAGGATGGAAACCCTGGTCATCACGGCATAAATATTTGCAGTACTGAGCCTCTTGGCCGACTCCTTGCGGGCGAAAGCAGTAGCCTCGCGCAGGCAGGAGGTGGCACCATGTTTATCTCCTTTTTTGGCAAAGCTGGCAAACCTGGCATCAAACCGGCTTCTGGTCTCAGGAGGGAATCGGGTAAAAAAAGCACCCAGACGCTGAAAAGAAAATGAGGCAAGCTGTGCATCTGAAATCTCATCACCCTCCTGATTAGTGACGGAATGGAGATTATTGAGCACCAGCACAATATGATCCGAGGCATTGAGGTACGCCTTCAGCAGTATCGTCTTTTTCCTGGGAGAGAGCATTTGATAGTCGGCATCATGCTCTGTTTCCGGTTTGACGAAATAACCGGTCAGCCATGCGTGGGCATCAGCGCCTGTCATTTCAGGCAGGGCAAGCAAGGCCTTGACGGTCAGGATGTTATCAGGGGTGATCATGCGGATGGCGGCCATATTCATCAAGGCCTGCTGCACGGTGATCGCCTCAATCTTGCTGTTAGCCTCCACGGCCCAACACTGCTCAGGGGAAAGAGCCCTGATAATCATGAGCCCCTGAATCACGCTGTCATCCATCTGACCATTGATCTCAAAAAAGGCCTTGGCCGCCCAGCGGGCCGGATCATTTATTTCTCGCAGCCGCTGGATGGCGGACAGGGCCTGGGCAGGATGAAGCGAGGAATTGCGGCACAAACTCACTCCGGCCCATACAGATACGTAATCCAGATCTTTTATTTCCTGGAGAGCCTGCAGGGCGAGTGGCAGATCAACTCCCGGCAGGGTACAGAACTGTTCAAAAAGCAAAAGATGCTCATAATTGATCGGCTCGCCGGTAAGACCAGGCAGCAGTTTGAAGGCCTCAGGGGCGGTCATATCAGGCAGAGTGCATAATGCCCTGAAAACCCTCATGTTCGTATAATCAAGTTTTACGATAATTTCCTTGCTGCGTTCCAGTTGTTCTGCAGTGACCCCGGGAACCTTCCCCAACACCTCCAGGGTTCGCTCAATGGCGCCGCCCGCCCAGCCTGTAGCAATAAGGGAGAGGAGCAACACAACAGTCAAGAACGATTTCAGCCAGAATAAGCGCATGATCAGCATATACCTGTCTTTGCATCCTGGATGGCTGAAAACATGGGGCCAAATCCTGAAATTAGCTTACGCATCTTTATCATCCTGTTTTTATATGTGGCTGGCACCGATTTTCCCAGCGCCAGGGTAATGGGAAAAACATTATTTGACTGTCTCGTATATATGCCTCATGAGGACAAAAACCCTCTCGACAGCTGCACATTGCATGCTAACTTCTTGATTTATCGTCACAAGAATTCAGTGCCGGACCTTCTTGCGAACCCAGCATTATTTCAATTTGACATATTCCCTGAATAATTCAACCGTATTATTTCCATGGTTTGAGCTGCCCATGGGCTCCACAAACCGTACCACCCAAAAGTGAACATCCTCCATAAGCAAAGCTTGTGAAGGGTAAACCTTGCTGGGTAATAATTGGTCACTTCATAGCAAAGCGCTGTTTATAAAGCATCTTAAGTATCAGCAAGTAGGGCAGCTTTTCAACAGCCTCAGGGGCCAGGGGGCGTCCATGACGACCGACAAATGTTTTCATGCCCGTCAGGCAAAGAAAAAAAAGCGGCATGTTAAGAAATGTAAAATCAGCCTTGTCAGAATTTCCCAAGGCCGCAAACCAAAAATGTCCTGATTACGGCATGATAAACAGACAATACTGAAAAACCCAGGCCATTTTTTGCCGGAGATACATATAATTCCAGGGAACCATCTGCATGCTCGTCACGTTTATAAAAAATAAAGAGAATTCTTTTTAAACAAGAGCAACAATTTTTGCGTGACAATTTGCCACATTTCTTTTTTCACAAAAACACTTTAATTACTATTAAAAAAATAGCCAATCAATAAGGATAAACAAGATGCTGGAAAGAAGAAACAGCCAGAGATTTAAAGTCGGCAACGGACATTTTATTATACATTCGAGGAATGTAGGCAAGATTGAAGATATCAGCCTGGGAGGATTATGCTGCTCATGCATAAACGAAGATTTCGACCCGGGTTCAGAGGATAAAATAGATATACGATGCTTGAAAAACAATATGTGTTTAGAGGAAATGGGGATTAATATTCTTGAAACGGAAATTACAAGTGGCGCATCAATTTTTAATGTATTTACAAGGATATGTCATTTGAAATTTCAGAAATTAACCGATGATCAGATTCATCAGTTAAATAATTTCATACTGCAGAACGCGATTGGCAGCCGAAATTTTTCAGCATCAAGAATTGAATATCAAGTCAATCACAATATCTAGTTTCTATCCGCCACATCATCATTGCATAATTCTTTCCCATCGTTTCTCAGACAAAAAAAATGGGACAATCACCATAGTGATTGTCCCATTAAGCACGACTGATACTCAGATATCATTTCCCGCCCTGCAGCAAAAAAACTGAGGACCATCATAAACTGGACTTAATGCAGAAAGAGAAAAGGGTCCTTGGCTTCCCACAGCCTTTTCTTGGAGGCTTTTTTCCCCTTTTCCGGTTTCTGCCCCACGGCCCTGGCGTTGCGGGACGACTTACCATCAACCGCGGCATTGTCCTTTTGCCATTTTGGCTTGGCAATCTCGGGGGCAATTTCGATTGAAACATCTTTACCGTTAATCATCAGGTGGGCAAAGGCCTTGAGAACGTGCGGGGCGAACCTGCTTTCCGCCTCCAGTATGGAAGAATAGTTCATGACCTCAATCTTGCCGATTTTGATGCGGGAAATAGCGGCATTATCATTGATTTGACCGATGAGTCGCGCCGGGTGCACACCATCTTTTTTCCCCACATTGATAAGAAAACGGGTGAACTTTTCATCGCTGCCAGGCCTGCGGGATTTCCCATCTCTTTGCTGCCGGGAATCCTGTTTTTTCTCCCTATCGGAGATGTTTAAATCAGGTGCATTTCGATACATCTCTAAGAACCTGTTAAATTCTATGGAGAAAAAGCGCTTAATCAATTCTTCCCGGTCGAGTGCGGCAAGCTCGTCAGCAATGGTGGCAAAAAATGGATGCAGCTGCTCATGGGCAACATCAACATTTTTTACGGTTTCGACCAGCCGGAAGAGCTGTTTTTGGCAAATTTCATGGCCGCTGGGTATGCGTCCTTCCTCAAAAGTCCGCTTGAGAATTTTTTCAATTTCTCTGATCTTATGTCTTTCCCGCATGTGGATGATGGCGACGGAAATTCCCGCTTTCCCAGCTCGGCCGGTGCGCCCGCTTCGATGCGTATAATTTGCTGTTTCATCCGGCAGGTTGTAGTTGATGACATGGGTCAGATCATTGACGTCCAGACCGCGGGCAGCCACATCAGTTGCCACCAGCAGCTGCAGATTTTTGCTGCGGAATTTGTTCATCACCTGGTCCCGCTGAGCCTGGGAAAGATCACCATGCAGGGCATCGGCACCGTAACCGCTCTGGATCAGCTGCTCAGCGACTTCATTTGTTTCCTGCCGTGTCCGGCAAAAGACAATGGCATAGATATCAGGGTTCATATCCACGATCCGCCGCAAGGCAAGAAATCTGTCGCGCGCCTGCACCATATAATAAATATGCCGGATGTTTTCTGCTCCGGCATTGCGCTGGCCGATGGTGATCTCCACCGGCTTATTCATGTACTTGCTGGCAATTTCCGCTACCCCCCTGGGCATGGTCGCGGAAAACAGCAGTGTATTTTTGCTGGCAGGAGTGTTGGCCAATATGGCATTCAGTTCATCCTGAAAACCCATCTGCAGCATTTCATCCGCCTCATCAAGCACTACCAGACTGATTGCGGAAATATCCACAGCCCCCCGCCGGATCAGATCATGCAACCGCCCAGGTGTTGCCACAATAATCTGGGCACCGCTGCGCAGCGCTTTGATCTGACCGTCAATGCTGGCCCCGCCATATACGGCGACAACATGTAAACCGGAGACATATTTTGAAAGATCGCCGATATCCCTGGCAACCTGCACGCAAAGCTCCCTGGTGGGGCATAAAACCAGGGCCTGGGTCTGTCTGCGGCTGATATCAGTCAACTGAATGAGCGGAATGCCAAAGGCTGCTGTTTTGCCGGTGCCGGTCTGGGCCAGGCCGACCAGGTCGGCCTGCCTGTTCAATACGATGGGAATGACCTGTTCCTGCACCAAGGTGGGATCAGTGAAACCCAACGCATGAATCCCTCTGAGAATATTATCCTGAACGCCTAACTCTGCAAATGTAGTCATATTTTCTTCTTTGTAATAAATGTTTGCAGGGCAAGAGGATGTTTTCCGGCACTGCATAAAAAAAAGCCCCGCGCTGTGCGGGGCAAAAGCATCAATTTGCTTCAGGGCACCTTGAAAAATTGTCCTCCGACCCGATTACTGCGTCGCACCGGAAAAAAAAATGCTCACATATGCCATATATGCTGCGCTTCTTATTTCCATCGCTTCTCGTCCTCGAACCGGATGCCTAATTTTTCAAGGCACTCCCCAATTTTTACAGCTGAACAACGTTGGCTGCTGCCGGACCTTTGGGACCGTCTACGATCTCAAACTGGACCCGAGCCCCTTCATCGAGGGATTTATAGCCTTGACTATTTATGGCAGAATGATGAACGAAAACATCACCGCCTTTATCAGATTCAATAAAACCAAAACCTTTTGCCGCATTAAACCACTTCACTTTACCTTCAATCACTTTACAACTCCCTGGAATCTGGCTCAACGTGGAGCCATTAAAAATCTGGTCTTTCCGACATATGCAAAAACGACCGGCAAGCCGACGGTTTGGACCATTAAGCAAAAAAAAACCGCACTGCCTCGTCTTCGAGGATTATGCGGTTAACTTTTTTTGTATTGCTAATACTTCAAACAGTCACAGCTCAGTATAGATTTATTTCTATAACACACAAACCGGGAAAAGAAAATGTTTTTTTAATATTCTCACAATAAATCAATAATTATTATCACCTTGACAAATTTATCCGGGCAGGCACCGAAAACGATCTCTCCACAGGATAGGCTGGGAATAATACCTATTTTTTACATCTTTTGCTTGACCACACCAGAGACGGCATCTTAAAACAAGAATAAGAATGAAAATTGATCTTCCTGAGATAAAGGCATGTCCGCGAATAAGCTTTTCAGGAATCACACCGTATTTTGAGGCGGATGAGGTGAGATCAAAAATTGTATTCACGGACAAGCTGTAACCCTGGAAAGGAGAAAAATGATGAAAAGAGCCGCGGCAAAAACGTTTCAAACAGGAGTGGTTTTTGGATTATTCATTTCTTTGTGCGGAACAGGAATTGCCTTTGCCGCAGTCAAAAGCTTTGAATATGGCAACGTACTCATGAGCCAACCCGAGAAAGACAATACTGCTCTTCCCGTCACCTTCCGGCACTGGTCCCATCGCGGCAAGTACACCTGCCGCCTCTGTCATGTTGATCTTGAATTTTCCCAGCTTGCCAACGGTACAGGAGTGATGGAAGAGGATAACCGCAACGGCATGTACTGCGGCGCATGCCACAACGGCAAAGAGGCCTTTGCCCTGGAAGCCTGCACCCGATGCCATCCCAAGGACAAACAGCATGAACAGGAACTGGCTCAGCAGGCCAAGCGCGAATTTCAGGAACTTAAGAAAACCCTGCCACCTGCCACCTATGGCAACAAGATTGACTGGATGAAGGCCGAGGAAGATGGCATTATCAAGCCCAAGGACTTTCTGCAGGGTGTCAGTCTCCGTAAAAGCGAAAAGATGGTCAACAGCCGAGAAGAGCCCCGCACACCAGCCCTGCCGGGCTTACCGAACATTATTTTCTCCCACGCCAAACATGTGGTCTGGAATGGCTGCGGCATGTGCCATCCGGATACCTTTGCCCTGGAAAGCGGCAAAACCCCGATAACCATGAAGGAAATTACCGAGGGGAAATTCTGCGGCCGCTGCCATGGGAACATCGCCTTTGCTCTCAATGACTGCACCCGCTGCCATTCGAAACCGGTATTAAACCCAGGCTCATGATCGCTATGCGTTTCCTGCGGCAAACCCACGATATGGAGAAAAAACACAAACCCTTCCACAGGTTCGGGCTGACGGCGCTGCTGTGCCTGCTACTTGCCGGGTGCGGCGACAACTTTGACCGCTTTCTTACCCAGAAAGAACTCGCCGAACCGGGCAACCCCATCTTTCAGAAAAGATACTCCACCGAATCCCTGTCGCGTTCCGAACTGAACCTGCTGCTGGACATGGCCCTGTATAAAGGGCCACCGGAGCAGTATGGCGATATCGTTCTGCGTGACCGCAGCGAGAAGCACCGCATGGATCCGGTTGTTTTCTCCCACCGCATCCACCGCAGCAGATACACCTGCCGAGTCTGCCATGTCGAGCTTGAATTTACTATGAAAAAAGGAGGAACAGGCATCACCAGGGAGGAGTATCTGGAAGGCCTCTATTGCGGGGCCTGCCACAACGGGGACATCGCCTTTTCCGTCAAATACTCATGCAACCTGTGTCATGTCAAGGTTGATAAGCAAGGCCATTACCAGGCCAAAAAAGATGCCATGCTCGGCGGCCAAAATGTGCCAACCCAGGAGTATGGAGACGGCATCAACTGGGTGGAGGCGATCAAAAGCGGGGCAATCTCCCCGCGTAATTCACTCAATGCAGAAAATCCCCCGGAGTCCATGCCCTTGCCGCAACATCTGAAAATGCCGCTGCGCTGGACCACCCGCTCACCCAGAACCCTGGTGGTCTTTTCCCATGAATCGCACATCCTGTGGCTGGACTGTTCCAACTGTCATCCCGATCTGTTTTCCATTGCCCAGATGGGAACCGTGGAATTTGACAAGGAAAAGAATCTGTACGGCATGTATTGCGGTACCTGCCACATGACCGTCGCTTTTCCGATGAACGGCTGCAACCGTTGTCACCCTGATCAGAAAAACAGACTGTAATCGCCGCGGAGCGGTTCACTTCTTCGCTAAAACGCCTCTGGAAACCATGGGATGACTTTGCCGGGGTAAGGCGGCGGACAGAACCGCGGCCAGCACAGCCATGCCTGAAGCGAGGTAAAAACTGCTCGAAAAGCTGCCTGTTGTCTCGGCAAGCACCCCGGCCAGATAGGGTCCGGCAATCTGCCCGATACCAAAAATAAAGGTGATGAAGCCAAAAACGGAAACCGTTCTGTGCGGGCCCACGTAATCAGCGATCAAGGCGGCCATGATGGAGGGAATACTCCAGGCCACGATGCCGTAGAAGCCGATGGAGAGATATAAAAAAAGTCCGGGCAGATTGACTGCAATAAGCAGATAAGCCAGGGATTGAATGCAAAAAACCGTGATCAGGGCAGCCTTTCTGCCGAACTTATCGGACATGACGCCGAAAACAGGCCCGGAAAAAAGGCTCAAGAAACCGACCCATGACCAGAAGTTTCCTGCCACAGCTTCGGAAAAGCCGCGCTCCTGCACCATGACGGTGACCACGAAGGTCGCATAGATCACGTAGGTAAAGCCGAAAAGAAAGTAAATGGCGGCACAGTGGTAAATGAGGCTGGGCCGCACCGGCTCTGTTTCAAAAATGTCCTGGCTCTTACCCGGCGTGGAGGCTTGACTATTGCCCACCGGCTCCAGACCAAGCTCATGCGGCCTGTCACGCAATATCAGATAACAGATGACGGAAACCACGGTAACAATGGTGCCAAGGACCAGCCAGCTCATCCGCCAGCCCTCGTTGCCCCTGCCATTCAGCCACGGCACCAGCCGACCGGCAATGACGATGGCAAAGCCGCTGCCGATGACGATAAATCCCGCCGCCTTTCCCCGGGAACGGCTGGTAAACCAGGCTGAGACCAGGGCCATCATCGACACGTTGGACATGCCGCTACCCATGCCGGTCAGGGTATAAAAGACGATGATCATAAACAGCTTGGCGCTGGCGCCGATACAGAGCATGGACAGCCCTACCAGCAAAAGGGCAAAACCGATCAGTCTTCGTGCCCCGAAGCGGGCGGACAGTTTGCCGCACAACAGCACGGCGACCAGGTAGCCGACGAAATTCGAGGTGCTGATAAGGCCCATCTGGGAAAAAGAAAGGCCCAGCGACGCCCCCATGGACGGCAGCAGCATGCCGAGGGCAAAACGGCCGAAGCCGAGACCGGCGAATATGCAGAGCGTCCCTGCCGCCACAACATACCAGCCATAATGGATATGGCTAGCGTCTCTCTTCGGTTCATGCATGGGAAACGTATGGCGGAAAAGGATGCATGGCTAGGACAACATTTCGTGTTGCATGTTGAGAAAACTCACCTGATTGTTCAGGGTCCAGAAATCATAGATATAGCCGGCGCCGAATATGGCGCCGGTGAAAAAATAGATCAAGCCGGTGAGCCATTTTCCCATGTACATCCTGTGGATACCGAACAGGCCTAAAAATGTGAGCAGAATCCAGGCAACCGAGTAATCGATTTTGCCCTTCTTGAAGCGGAGATCAGCCTGCCGGTCCATGGCCGGGATCAGGAAAAAATCAATGAGCCATCCTATGCCGAGCAGCCCCAGGGTGCAAAAATAAATGGTACCGGAAATAGGCTTCCCATAATAAAAGCGGTGGGAGCCCGTGAAGCCGAAAATCCAGAGAATATAACCGATGGTTTTACTGTGACTGTCATTTTGCAGATCCATAAATTTGCCTCCCGCCAGAACATTTTGCGGACTTGCCTGGTCTTAAAATCAACAGAGAATAACTCTTTTTATGCAAAAACCCAAGCAGCAAAACAAGAGAGGATTATTTATGAACAGATACGCCTTCGTTATCTCCTTTGCTGTTCTTTTTTCATTTGTTATCACAGGTGTCCTCATGGCCCAGGAACCATGGCAGACAAAAACCTCCACCAAAGATGAATTGCAGGCAAGGCTGACTGCTCTGCAGTTTAAAGTGACCCAGGAGGAGGGCACGGAGCCGCCCTTCCGCAATGAATACTGGGACAACAAAAAAGCGGGGATTTATGTGGATATTGTTTCAGGTGAACCCCTTTTCAGCTCCCTGGACAAATATGATTCCGGCACGGGCTGGCCCAGCTTCAGCAAACCGTTAGAAGCCGACAATATTGTCCTGCGCGATGATTTCGGCTTTTTTACGCGACGCACGGAGGTACGCAGCCGGTATGCCGATTCCCATCTCGGCCATGTTTTTGATGACGGACCGCTCCCCACCGGCAAACGTTACTGCATGAACTCAGCGAGCCTGCGCTTCATCCCTGTTGACCAGCTTGAAAAAAATGGATATGGCAGCTACCTTCATCTGTTTAACGAAAAGGCCGGGATAAAGTAGCCCTCGAACTTCGCCTACGCCCTGATCAGCACCGCTGCAACAGGCCTTGCCGGAGTGGTGCAGGCGGAGTTTGACCAGGCCAGGGCATGATGCAGACAAGCATAACCGCACGACGATTTTTTTTGCGGAACCAAGAGCGGCATATGCAGCCCCTCAAACTCTCCCGATCATTTCCTCCTTGCCTGACCTCACAATATAACTGAAAGACATCGCTGCATTTTTCATTTCTCTTGACACGCCTTTGCCCCCATTATAAACTAACACACTAAGCGATATTTTTTACCAAGTCAGGCGGCCGAGAGGGCTCCGTGAATTTCGACAATATTATTGAAACAGTTTCATACTGGTTCACCTGCTACTTAGTGAAACTGCGACTTGCGCTGCTTGATTTTTCTGTGGGTAACTGCTTATCCCCGCCTTATTCCAAGGTTTGTGGCCATGCTTGTTGAAAAATACAGGGTTAAATTGACCCTCTTTCACTGGCTGGACAATTTACACTGTTATATTCTGCTGATCCTTGTTCTGGTAACAGTAACCACTCATTTGAGCATCAATACCACATCCTGCCAGATCGTAATCGGTACTGCAGCTTTGCTGGCAGGCCTTACCATAAAGGATTTTCTGTCCGGCATAGCTGCGGGCATCATGCCCAGTTGCCGAACTTTCAGCCAGCCGTGTCTCTTTCATTGGGCCGAACCGGGAAAAATCCGATGATTACCGGTGGTTTCTGATATGACAGAAAAAGCAAAACCACTTTTGACAAGGAGGACGAACTATTCCATTCCAGCAACGGGATGAGCATATCGAGCAAAAACAATAAATAGGAGCAACTGACAAAAGCATTAGGTAACGGAAGTTAAAAAAGACAAGAGGAAAAGAGGAGGAGTTGAAAAAATGAACATTTTGAAATCACTATGGATTTTAATTCTGATCGGCTTTGTCGCCGGTTGCGCCCCCATGGCGACGGAAAGCCCATTTACGGCCACTGACCTTTCCGGCAAACTGGCACAGGGTTACAAGCAAAAGGTTGACAATGCCGTGATCATCCTGGATGCCTCGTCATCCATGTATGACAAGGAGGCTGGCAACCAAAAAGTTGTGCAGGCCAAAAATGTCGTTCTGCATATGAACGACACGTTGCCGCCTCTTAAGATGCAGGCCGGTTTGCATGTATTCGGACCCACCCTGGGCGCAAATTTGGAAGACAGTAAACTGATCTATGGCATGACAGACTATAATGCCGCAGATCTCTCTGCCGCAGTCAAAAGCGTTCAGGTCGGCGGGCTGACCCCATTGGCCAAACCGCTGCTGAAAAGTGTTGATGACCTGAAAGACAGCACCGGGAAAATTGCCGTCATTATCGTCAGCGACGGCATGGATACTTACAACCAATCACCGGTTGCGGCTGCCGAAACCCTGAAAAATGCCTTTGGCGACAGGATCTGTATCTATACCATCCTGATCGGCGACAGCCCGGTGGGGAAAAAGACGCTGGAAGATGTTGCTGCAGCAGGTAAGTGCGGCTTTGCCACCACGGAAGGTGCTGTAGCCACAAGCCAGGGAATGGCCGAGTTTGTTGAGCAGGTCTTCCTGGAAAAAGAGGCTGCCAAACCCGTTGTTCAGAAGATGGTGCCCGCTCCTGTTATGGACAAAACCATCACCATGAACCTCAATGTGCTGTTTGATTTCGACAAAGACAATGTCCGTCCCCGCGAACAGGATCAGCTTGATGAGTTTGCCGCCTTTATGAAGTCTCACCCACAAACATCCGCCGTTCTTGAAGGCCACACTGACAACTATGGCTCAGAAGCTTACAACGATGGTCTTTCAATGCGAAGAGCGGAAAGTGTGAGAAAATATCTGGTGAAAAAATTCAACATCGATCCGGCAAGACTGATGACAAAGGGTTATGGATTCTCAAGACCCATTGCCACCAACAAAACAGAGCAGGGACGCCAGGAAAACCGTCGTGTTGTGGCTGTCATCTCAGCAACAGTAAAAGAATAATAAGATAGTTTTTTATCCGTAACAAAAAAGCATGCCCGGCTTGAAGCCGGGCATGCTTTTTTTATGGCTACGCTCTTATAATCTTTTCCCTTTACCTGAAACCGTTTTGTTTTTTACAGGGAAAGGCACGGTAGAAGGGGAGGAGGAGCAGCATTCGCCACATGTGCAATGTCCATCCCTTTTGTTAAACAGAAGTTTGCTGAGCCCTTTTGCCAGAGGCCTTACGGAAAGGAAAAGCAGAATCAGCGCTCCGGCAATCCTTACTTCAACCGGCAACAGTTCTGCAGCCTGCCCAACTGCAGCCTTTGCTGAAATGCCTGCTTGCTGATAAACGAAATCAAGCAACAGTCCGCACCCCACACTGACAACAGAAATTGCCAGCAGGTAAAGGGCCGTGGCCCGTTTGCCCAGCAAACCGAGAAGAACCGACATGGAAGTGATATTGGTGGCCGGGCCCACCAGCAGAAAAACCAGCGCCGCCCCGGGACTGACGCCTTTGAGGATCATGGCTGCGGCTATGGGGGTGGAGGCGGTGGCACAGATATAAAGAGGGATGCCGAAAACAAGCATGAGCAGCATGGCCGACACCCCCCCGCCAAGATAGAGGCTGATCTGCTCATCCGGCACCAGCACCGTGATCAACCCTGCGGCCAGCAGCCCCAGAAAAAACCAGCCGGCCAGATCCCCCCATATCTCGTCTTTTGCATAGCGGAGTCCCGCAGTCATCTTCTCCGACAAGGAATGATGCGCAGCATGTTCTTCCGGCGGACAATTCTCGCCGCTGCAGCAGTTGTCAACCTGGCAGCGCAAATCCGGTGCTGCCAAACCGGCTGATTGCGGCGGATTCATGATATTTTCACTGAAACCCGCCACCAGGGCCGTGAGAAAGGCAGCCAGCGGCCGGGCGATTGTCATGATGGGATCCAAAAGGGCGTAGCTGATGGAAATGGAGTCCACCCCTGATTCCGGGGTGGAGATAAGAAAAGCTGCGGTAGCCCCATTGTTTGCCCCCTGTTTTTTGAGTGAGGCGGCAGCCGGCAGCACGCCGCAGGAGCAGAGAGGGATGGGAATGCCGAGCAAGGCAGCATTCAACACCGACCTGAACCGCCCCTTGCCCAGATGGTGCGCCACATATGCCGGCGAGAGAAACATTTTCAGCATGCCACCCACCAGCAGGCCGAAGAGAATATATACCGAGGAATCCGCCAGCATATTCCACGCTTCCCGGATGACTGACAGGGAAAATGATAGTATTTCCATAATATTTATCTTCCTGTGCCATCTTGCCGATAGCTCTTAAACCAATGGCAGACAGTCGATTGCTTCCTGCCGCCTCAGCAAATGTGTTTGCCGGATACCTGCGGCAATGCCTTACTCCCGAATATGCTCCAGAACCAGATCGGTCACCTGACTTACATGATCATCAACAAGTCGGTAATAGAGAACCGGCCCCTGGCGACGGTTGGTAACCAGTTGCAACTGCCGCAGCAGACGGAGCTGATGGCTGACCGCGGACTCGGAAACGGCAAGAAAGGCCGCCAGATCACAGACACACATTTCACCATGCTGGAGTGCCAGAATAATGCTGAGCCGGGTAGTATCCGCCAAAGCCTTGAAAAAATTGGCAAGCCTGCCAACCTCATCGGGAGCAAGGGCCTTGCTGCGTGCACCATCAACCCGCTCTTCATGAATAATCCTACACTGACACCGGTCTTCATAATCCGCCATGCACACCACCCTGAAGCACATAATTAATATCTGAGCATATGTTCATATATAGTAACACTGGGGAATATTGTCAAGAATGGCGAGAAATACAAACGGGCTGGGGGGGTAAAGAATCTATTTTTTCAATGTTTGCGGGTCCCGGCCAATGCTGTCGATTGCATAAGAGCCGGCATTGCCGGTAAACGGCAGGATAAGAAGATGGGGCAGGGTCAGTTTTGCCGCATCCCTGAACTGAGAAAGACCGATGGTCATGCCATCATGCCCCATGACCGGTTGGGCCCGGTAGGTGCCGAAAAGTCTATCCCACCAGGGAAAATTAAACCCGAAATTACTGTTTGTTTCGCGAATGGTCACAGAATGATGGACCCGGTGCATGTCCGGCGTGACAACCAGCAGACGGAGAAGGGCGTCAAGCCTGCCGGGCAGCCGGATATTGCCATGATTAAACATGGCCGTGCCGTTTAAAGTCACCTCAAAAACAACAACAACCAAAACGGGCAAACCAAGGGCTGCTACCGCCGCCATTTTGATGGCCATGGAAATCAGAATTTCAATGGGATGAAAACGCAGCCCAGTGGTCACATCAATATCAAGATCGGCATGATGCACCATGTGCAGCCGCCAGAGCAGAGGAACGGAGTGGAACATCAGATGCTGCAGATATATAATCATATCAAGCAACAACACGCCAAAGATCAGGGACGGCCAGAATTTTAACTGCAGATAAGGAAAGAGTCCCCAGCCCTGCCGCTGGGCAGCAGCGGCCACGCCAACAGCCGCCACAGGAACGAGCAGGCGGGCAAACAATGTATCAAGAATAATGATCGACAGGTTGTTAAACCATCTTCCCGCTTTGGAGACGGTAAGCCTGCGCCTGGGGGCTACTCTCTCCCAGATCGCAACCAGAACCAGAATAGCAAAGAAAAAAATAACACGGTATGTTTCCGGTTTCATATCTGAGATCTCACAAGATAAGCTTGCAATGGAATTTTTTGGAACATATTCCCGCTCCTGCACAAACATCCATCTCTAAGGTATGGCGGATCAGATGTCCCCTTCAAACAGCAGCTTTGTCCGCCGATGTAACCACAAGGTAACAGCCGCAAAAAAATAGGCGTTACTGCACGGTTACAAAAAATACATATCAAGCCCATCCATCATAAAGCACCGAGGCATGGCAAGCAAGACAAATGCATTTATTTACAACTATTTCAGCTAGATAAACATCGGACAAAAAAGTCGGCTCACGAGCGGAATACTAATTGCTCTATGAACGTGATAAACGAACCGAGAATTTTGCTAATAAAACCAAAAGGAGGTGATTGAATGGCTTTAGGAGGGACAAAGAGTTCCGGCAGAAAAAAAGCCTGGTGGGTTGGCCTGGGCATGGGCATTATCCTGGCGTTGATTACGGTGCTGGCCTCCGGTTTTATGATCGAAACAACAAATACCGACACCTTCTGCGTCAGCTGTCACGCCATGACGCCATTCCGCACGGCATGGAAGGAATCGACCCATGGCGGCAAAAATCCCCAGGGCTTTGCCGCCCAATGCGTGGACTGCCATCTGCCCCATGGCAATTTCCTGGAATACCTGACCACAAAGGCTCGGACCGGCACCGGCGATGTTATCCAGAATCTGACCTTGAAACCTGCCGAGTTTGACTGGGCGGCAAATGCGGAAGCAAACCGCCTTGAATTCACTTTCGACAGCGCCTGCCGCCGCTGTCATCACAATCTGACCCCCCAGGGAATCAGGTCCGGCGGATTGATTGCCCACCGCGCCTACCTGCTGGGAGAGGTAAAGAAAAGATGCACAGAGTGCCACCCCCATATCGGCCACAAGGACATGATTGAAGAGGCAAATAAATTTTTCCAGCGAAAATCATAATGGATTTTTGATACGCGAAAATAAGCAAGGAGGAAAAAAATGAGAAAGAAGTTCATCTGCAAAGGGCTGCTCAGCTCGACCATACTTCTTAACGCCTTTACCGTTTGTGCAGTTACTGCCCCGGCAGCGGAGATGCCCAACCTGGCACCCAAGGATATAGTCATCAAAAGAGGTATGTCTGAAGAGGCCGCCAAATGTATCGAGTGCCATGCCAATAAAACCCCGGGCATCATCGCATCGTGGAAGCAGGGGAAAATGGGGCATGCAAATATCACCTGCTATGACTGCCATGTGGTTGAAAAAACATCTCCCATGGCCAGCCAGTGTTCCGGCATTAAAGGGACGAACACCTATATCTCACCCATGGTTTCGTCGAAAACATGTGAACGCTGCCATCCCGCCGAGGTTGAGCAGTTTCTGAAAAGCGGCCATGCCAATCTTTCCGGCGCTCCGGTGGTGGAAAAGGAAAAATTCCTGAAACTGATGTACCAGCACGAAGGGGGCGGGTTTATGGGCAATGAGATGGGTTCACCCAGCAACCGCGCCCCACGCGCCTCAGGCTGCCAGATTTGCCACGGCACCCAGGTTGAATTGGGGCCGGACAATAAACCCATCAAGGAAACCTGGCCGGGCGGCGTGGGCACCAGGTATCCGGACGGGTCGGTGGGCAACTGTACCGTCTGCCATACCCGCCATCAATTTTCCATAGCAGAGGTCCGAAAACCAGAAGCCTGCGCCAGCTGCCATCTCGGACCGGATCATCCGGATATCGAAATCTACCTTGAAAGCAAACATGGCCAGATCTTCCAGACACGCGGCGAGGAGTGGAACTGGGATGCCGCTCCTGACACCTGGCAGCCGGGAGATTATTCGGCTCCCACCTGTGCCGTATGCCATATGAGCGGCATTGGCGAACTTTCCACCACCTATAATGTCAACGAGCGCCTCAAATGGGATCTGGTCCATCCGCGCAGTGAGCTGAGAAGCGGGGTAAGGGGTGACGGCGAGAAAGGCGACATGCTGATGCGCAAGGTGTGCGCCAACTGTCACGGCACCACCCATACCGATGTGCAGATGCAGACCCTGGACAACGTGGTGGAGCTGTACAACAAATATTATGACAAAGCAACCGACATGCAGAAGGCACTGGAGGCCAAAGGCTTGCTCGGCAAAGACCCGTGGCAGGACGGCTTCCAGGAACTGTATTACTTCCTCTGGCACCACACCGGCCGCAGGGCCCGCCAGGGTGCCGCCATGAACGGACCGGACTATGCCCACTGGCACGGCTTCTTTCAGATGCAGCAGGTTTACAAGGATATGGTCGCCCTGTATGACTGGCGCATGAAAAACAACAAAATCGAAGAGCTAAGCCATGTGATGAGTACAGCTCCGGATTGATGCTTCATCCTCCCCTGCCGCACACAGCCCGCAAGCTGCCGCCTTACTCCCCGGGCCGGCAGCTTTCCGGGCTGCTGCCACACCAAAAAAATAAGAAAAACTCAAGCAGCTTTGGGGAAGTTGTCCGGCTGGTTCCAGACTTCCGGAGTTAGTATCGGCAGGCCCCATTGAATTCTTGCCTTGTCGCACCGTTCGTTTGATTCACCACCGAGCCAGGCTGGCTGAAAATCACGACAGACCGAGGCCCTCTTTTCGTATATGTTGCAATGAACT
>Ga0180007_10002285_pt1 | contig 23207 bp, 24 predicted proteins | sample MM_PC_MetaG_FD_121122 | JGI IMG/M metagenome (GOLD analysis project Ga0180007, IMG submission 121122) | Groundwater microbial communities from the Aspo Hard Rock Laboratory (HRL) deep subsurface site, Sweden - MM_PC_MetaG | ecosystem: Environmental > Aquatic > Deep subsurface > Groundwater... | reverse complement strand
TTAGAATGAGATACAACCATTTTAGACCTCATACAAGTCTAAATAATAAAACCCCTGATGAAATTTATAATGATTTTAGTTTATTATTTTAGGGGGTGACATATGTCATGACCGAATACACTTCTTTCCTAATCCCCGCAACGTCCCACTAACCTTCGTAACTTCCATTTTCTCAGGCCAGATAACAAGTGAAGCTCTTACAGAATCAACCATTTCGCGGTTTATACAAATAATCGCAGAATCCGCATTAGATTTCACCCAACTTAAACCACACTTAGAAAATCCTAAAACTCCTACAAAATCCAAAATCGCTGCTTCAATATTTTGCTTTAAACTTTTTCCTCTAACCAACAAATATCTTTTGTTATCTTTCATCGAAGGTTTGAGAGGTTTCATAAATAACTCTAGAAAACAAAGAATAAAAATCTTCCTAAAAACATATTTAAACCACAATTGATTTTTCTAGTGAAAGAGGGAAAATAAAAGTGAAAATTCATACTATTGGGGGCTATAACGAAGTTGGGAAAAATATGACGATTATAGAACTTGCTGACGACGCAATTATCTTAGATTCTGGCTTTTTCATGCCAGCGATTGTGGAGATGCAAGAACAAGAACAGCAACAATCTTATTCTGAGAAAAAGTTAAGAGCAAACAGCGCACTCCCAGATGATATATTAGTTCAAAGACTTGGTTTAAGAAATAAAGTACGTGCAATTCTTTTAGGACACGCACACCTTGACCACATCGGTGCAATTCCTTACACAAGTTACAGATACGATGCACCTGTTGTAGGAACTCCTTTCACAATCGCAGTTCTAAAGAGGATAATGGATGATGAAAAAATAAAGATCCCAAATAAAATCGCTCCTGTGAATCCTAATTCTTCTTTCACCATCAAAGGAAAAAAAAGAAGCTACCAAGCAGAATTCATCAACACAACTCATTCAACAATTCAAACATCAATGGTTGCAATACACACCCCTGAGGGTGTTGTACTTTATGCAAATGATTTCAAACTTGACAACACCCCTGTTATGGGTTTGCCTCCAAATTACAAAGCATTACAAAGTATTGCAAAAGAAGGAGTTAAGGTATTAATTGTGGATTCCTTATATTCAGGGGAGAACAAAAAAACTCCGAGTGAAAAAGTTGCAAGAGCTTTGGTCGAGGAAGTTTTGCTAACAATAAAAAACGAAAAACACGCAATTTTTGTTTCGACTTTCTCGTCGCATATAGCAAGGATAAAAAGTATAGTTGATTTTTCAAAAAAACTCGGGCGGGATGTTTATGTTTTAGGAAGAAGTATGAACAAATATCTTTCTGCTGCAAATGAAGTGGGAATGTGCCCCTTTAGGAGAGATATTCAAATCGGAAGTTACAAACGCCAAGTAGAAACAATCTTAAAAAAAGTCCAAAAGAATCGTGAAAAATCATTGGTAATCTGCACAGGCCACCAAGGTGAACCAGGAAGTATTCTTGATAGATTATCAAGGAAGATGTTGCCTTTTGAATTCACGCAAAATGACAACGTGGTTTTTTCTTCTAAGACAATTCCTGTTCCAGTAAATATTGCAAATAAAGAAAACTTAGACAAAAAACTAAGAAAATCCGGCGCAAGATTATTCAACGACGTTCATGTTTCAGGCCACGGCGGAAGAGAAGATTTGAGAGACTTGGTTTCTGTTGTCAATCCCGAGAATATAATTCCTTCACACGGCTCAACACAACAACTTACTCCAATGATTGAACTTGCAAGAGAAATGGGATTCAAGTCAGGAAAGGAATGCCACCTTATGCAAGACGGGCAATCCTTAAAGTTGTAAAATGGATTTTCTTAAAATTCTAAGAGAGCAAATTAAAAAATTTGAAGAAACTTTTTTTGAGATTCTTGCTTTTGGGCCTGATTTAATTATCGCTTGGACTACCCATCCATTTTGATAAAACATTTTTTAAATACATACCTCTTAGATAATTTATGTTAGAGCAATTTTTTGTTGAGGGATTAAAGGCGGCAGTTCTAAAAGGGGAATCTCTTAAATCTGCAATGAATAGCTTTATCAATGCAGGGTATAATCCTGCAGAAGTGGAAGAAGCTGCAAAAATTTTACAAAAACAAAATATTAGTCTTCCATCTAAACCCCTTTCAAAGGTGATTCCAATACAGAAATTGTCTGAGCAGAACATTTTTAATAATCCCATTTCAAGAATAAACTCTATTAAAACACAAAATCCTTCGTCACAAAATTACTCCTCTCAAGGGCAAGTTAATCCATTTGTAAATAAACCAAATCAACTTTCAAATTATGGTCAAAAGCCAAAAACTCCAAAAAGATTGCTGATAATACTTATTATAATCTGTTTGATAATTTTAGTTGGAATTTTAATTTGGTTACTACTCTTTTAAAATGATTTACCCACCAGCAGAGGATTCTTATTTGATGTCCGAAATTTTAAAAAGAGAAATACCTTTTTTATTAGATGAAAATCCAAATTTAAAAGTTTTAGAGATGGGAGCTGGTTCTGGAATTAATCTTGGAACTTTGTTTAAATTAGGTGTAAAAAAAGAAAATATCTTCTCAATAGATATAAATCCAAAGGCAGTTGCACATTGTAGTTCTCTCGGGTTTCATTGTCTCCAATCTGATTTATTTGAATTTTTTCATAATATGCGATTTCCGTCGGAGGCTCAAAAAGAAATCGCCCAACCGCAACGAGAAGGAAGGTTACGCGAAGGAAACCATGGGTGTCCTCGCTTTGATATTATAATCTTCAATCCTCCTTATCTCCCAGAAGACGCACGAGAACCTTGCGACTCACGCACAGCAACAACAGGGGGCAAGAGCGGTTGTGAAATAATCAACAGATTTTTACAACAGGCAAAAAATCATTTAACTCACAACGGAAAAATATTTTTAATTACAAGTTCTTTAACAAAAGAGATTAATTGGAAAAACTGGAAAAAGAAAGAACTGGGATGTGAAAAGTTGTTTTTTGAAGAACTTTGTGTTTGGGAGTTAATCAAAAGCTGAGACTAGCCCGTATTTTCTTCTTTCTATAATTTCTTGCGAAACGTTATTCTTCCTAGCAATTTCATAAATCAGTCTTTTTCTTTTGTCTCTTTTAACTAATTCCCCAAGAAAAAATTTGCTTGCACAATACATAACTTCTTTTGAACCATAAGGCAAGAAGACCTCAATCCCAAAATGGGTGCTCATTTTATCTAAAATTTCAAGATGATTTGGAATTAATTTCGACATAAATTCTTCAAAGGTCGTTAATCTTGGATTTTTTGAATGAGCATAATAGCCTCCCATTAATTCATCAATAACATCTCCTCCAACAACTTTCTTAACATCCTGGTTTGATAAAATTTTCATTAACATATAATAATTATCAACTTTTTCTCCTTTCTTGCCTAAAATATTGTTTGATTCTTTAATATCTTGGGGAGATATCTCTGTTAAATGAACATTGTGTTTTATTTTTCTTCCTTCTCTTTGAATCCTTTTTACAAATTCTTCAGAATATTTCACATCTGGATAATCTTCTCTTTTTGCAATGGTAACCGCATTAATATTTTCTTCGGGAAAAAGAGAAAGTAATTTTACCAAAATTAAAGAGGAGTCAACTCCTCCAGAATAAGACAAATTTACCTCTTTATCTGTTTTTAAAACCTCCTCGCAAATTTCTCTAATAGAATTATCAATTGCTTTTTCTAGGCGATTAATTTTTTTAGGATAATTAAATCCTGTATCTTTTTCAAATTGATAATTTTCTATTCTTTCAAATAATTCTTCTTTGTTGATGATCATTTTCTTCTCCTACCATCACCCCACTTTCTATATGCCATCCCCCTTCAGGACAACCTTCTGTAAATTCAACTAAAAATTCTCTTTGTTCAAAATCATGGCCAATTGCTTCTTTTTTACTGATACAATGTTTTCCACAATTACAATGTTTAATTTCGTAATCTAGTCGAGAATTTCCTTCAAAATGTTTCCCTCCACAATGGTGCACAACATGCTCATTATTAAGATGGTGGATGTGGTGAAATAATTCAATAACCTGGAAGGTTCTTCCCATATTTTTAGCAATTATTCCCTTTATTTAATCTTTTCGCTTCACTACAATCAATTTTATATATCTCTTCTTTCTCAATTTTTTATGGTAAAATTTGCGCACATATCTGACGTGCATTTAGGAGGATGGAAACAACAGCCAATGCGAGATTTGAACTTCAAGGCATTTCAAAAAGCAATTTCAATTTGCATTGAAAAAAACTCGACTTTGTTTTAATTTCTGGAGATTTATTTGATTCTGCTTATCCCCCAATAGAAATTTTAAAAGAGACTTTCGCTGTGTTCAAAAAATTAGCTGATTCTGGAATTCTGTGTTTTATAGTAGCGGGTTCTCACGATTACTCTGTTTCAGGAAAAACTTTTTTAGACGTTTTGGAGAAAGCTGGTTTTTGTAAAAATGTTTTTAACTGCGAAGAAAAAGATGAAGTGCTAACACTCCATCCAACAATTTACAAAGGTGTTGCAATTTATGGTTATCCTGGGAAGAAGTCAGGACTTGAGATTCCTGATTTGAGAAGAATAAAACTTAATGATTCCCCTGGAATGTTCAAAATTTTCATGCTTCACACAACAATTGATAAAGCAAAAGGAACACTCCCTATCGACGCTATCGAAGTAACAAACTTGCCAAATGCAGATTATTACGCTCTCGGGCATTTGCACATAGATTTCCAATACCAAAATTTTATTTACCCCGGACCGACATTCCCAAATAATTTCCAAGAATTAGAAGATTTGAAATACGGAAGCTTTTACATTGTTGATACAGAATCTCCAGAAATTCTCCAAAAAGTAGAATTAAAAATTAACGAGCCTGTTGTATTTACTTTTAGAATAACCGACGCTGTGACTGCAACAGAAAAAATAATTTCCGAACTCAGCAAGAACGACCTTGAAGACAAAATTGTATTGATTAGAGTAAAAGGAGAGTTAGAAAACAGCAGAAACTCCGACATTGATTTCAAAAAAATAAATGATTTCGTCTTCGGTAAAAAAGCTTATTTCTTTTTGAAGAATACTCATGAATTAAAAACAAAAGAAGTTGAATTGGAAATAGAAACAAAAAACTCCGAAAACATAGAAGAGGAAACTCTGAAAATTTATTCTGAAAAAAATCCATCTGATTTTAATAAATTAATACCTCAACTTATGAATTCTTTTTCAATAGAAAAACAAGAAGGCGAAACAACAGAGGGTTTTAGTAATAGATTAATGGACGAGGCAAAAAAAATATTGGAGTTTTAAATGAATCTAAAAAAAATAATCCTAAAAAATATAAGAAGTTATGAATCTCAAGAGGTAGAATTTCCTCTGGGTTCGACGCTGTTATCCGGAGATATAGGTTCTGGAAAAACATCAATTTTACTAGGAATAGAGTTTGCATTATTTGGATTACAGCCAGGACAAAAAGGAGTCTCACTTTTGCGAAGTGGAGAATCTGAAGGAGGCGCAACAATAATATTTGAAGTTGATGAGAAAGAAGTTATTATAGAACGAACCTTGAAGAGAGGAAAAACAATCTCGCAAGACAATTGTTCTATAACTATCGATGGAGAAAAAAGCGAGATTGCCGTATCAGAATTAAAAAGTAAGGTCTTGGAAATTTTAAACTACCCTCGCGAATTTGCCAAAAAACAAAACATCCTTTACAAGTTCACAGTTTACACCCCTCAAGAAGAGATGAAACAAATTATTCTGCAAGATTCAGATACAAGAATGAACACCTTAAGGCATGTTTTCGGAATTGATAAATACAAGAAAATACTTGAAAACGCGTCGATGGTTTCTACAAAACTACGAGAAGAGAAAAGATTAAACGAGGGAAAAACCGCAAATCTTGAAAATGATAAATTGGAGTTAATTTCTAAAGAAGGGGAATTAGATAACCAGAACTCAAGTTTAGTTCAGTTAGAAAAAGAACTTGATATTCGCGAGGAAAAGAGAAAGAAAATTCAAGAAGAACAATTAGAAATTTCAAAGAAGATTCAAGAAAAAAAGAATCTTGAGCAAGAAGTAGAAAAAACCAAATTAATGATTTCAAATAAGAGGCAAGCAATTCAAGACAGCAAGAGAGTAATTGAAGAATTAAAAAACCAAATTAATGAACTTTCTATGTTGATATTTGATGAATCAAAAATTCATGAAATTTCAGAGATGATAAAAGAGAGAAAAAATGAAATAGAAAAAATAAACCAGGAACTTCTGCAAATAAATTCAGAAATAAATTCCCTTAATTTGAGAGTAGGAGAAGAAATTGGATTAGAGAAAAAAATATCCAATCTAGAGATTTGTCCAACATGTCTTCAAGATGTCGACGCTATTTATCGTGCAAATGTTTTGAATAAAACTCATAATAAAATCACAGAATGTAAAAATAAGATTTTTGAATTAGAAGGCAAAAAATCAATTAGCCAAAAATTTTTACAAGAGAATCTTTCAATAGTTTTTTCAAAAGAAAAAGAGCTAAATGATTTGCAAATCTTAAATATAAAATTACAGGGGATAGATGAAAAGCAAACTCGTCTGGATGAAATAATAAAAAACAATTTAGCCCTCGATAAAGACATAATTTTGCTAGAAAGGCATATAAATTCTTTGGGGAATTCTGTAGTAGAATTGAGTAAATTTGATTTGATTTTTGAAACAACACAAAAAGAGTTTGAAGAGGCTTCAAGAAGAGAGAGATTAATGGAGATAAAATTTGCAGAATTAAAAAGGGAAATCGAGGTTTTCTCGAGGCAAATAAACGAATTAAGAAATAAAATAAAAATTGTCGAGGAAATAAAAAGAAAACTAAACTACATTTCTAGTTTAGAGGATTGGCTTTCAAGAAAGTTTATCCCTGCAATATCTTTTGTTGAGAAAAACGTAATGGTGAGATTGAAATCCGAGTTCTCTAATCTTTTTGAAAAATGGTTTTGCATGTTGGTGTCTGATTCATTTAATGTTTCATTACAAGACGACTTCACACCCAAAATTGAACAACAGGACTACGAAATTGATTACGCTTATCTTTCAGGGGGCGAACGAACAGCTGTAGCACTTGCTTATCGTCTGGCTTTAAACCAAGTCATAAATTCGTTGTTAAGTAAAATAAAAACACGAAGTTTGGTAATTCTAGACGAACCAACAGACGGGTTTTCAGAACAGCAACTTGACAAAATGCGCGATGTTTTACAAGAATTGAATGTCGGTCAATTGATTATTGTGAGCCACGAGCAGAAAATAGAAGGTTTTGTCGAGAATGTAATTAGATTCAAAAAAGAAAACGGCGTTAGTATGAGAGAAAATTAGTTTGCAAATTCTTCTATAAAATATTTTGAAGTTAATTTCTCTTTAGTAGCATCTTCTATGAGTTTGTCCCACCTGTACATTTTTCCAGGTATGAAAATATTTTTATCCAGATAGTCCCCAACTTTTTTGTCTGAATAATCTGGATTTCTAATATCTGTTTCATTTAAAATATTTTTAACAATATAGTTGTTAAGTTGTGATGCCAAGATTTTTCCCAAGAGATAGTTGTGGTAATAAATAGGAGCACTCGCTAAATGTATTTTTGAAGCCCAGTCAGGTTCATCTCTATAAAAATCAATTTTCTGATATTTATTTATAAGGTCCCACCATAACTTGTTTAAATTTTGGTCAGGATTTTTATATAACTCTCTCTCAAAATTAAACATAACTTGAGACCATTTCGAAAAAATCAATTGTTCAGCTTGTAGACTCTTTTTTATTTGTACTTCAAATTTCTTTAGTTTTTCATCGTTAATTTCATAATATTTTTTAAGAAATAAATTATTTTTAATATTTCTTTCAAACAAAAGGGCGATGGCTTCTGTCGTGAAAGTATGTGCACTACCTTTTAATAAAAAAGGTAAAGAAGTTTTAGTGTAGCCTTTACAATAAACTGCATGTCCTAATTCATGTAATGTTGTTCCTGCCCAATGTTCATTATTTTTTGTGTTTTGTACAATTCGTATATCTCCTTCACAATCCATATCAATACAACAAGCATGCTGGTATTTCCCTTGCTTTTCATATAAGTCACTTTTCTCTAAGATATCTTTTACATCAAGACCCGCATCTTCATAAAATTTCTGAGATGCTTTGATAACATCTTTACCATAAATCCCCTCTAAATCTAAATCATAAACATTTGGAGCTTCTTGGAAAAACAAATCTTGGTAATGCCATGGTTGTAATTCCTTTTTTTCTATTTTATATCTTTCAGACAAAACATTATCCATCTCATTTTTTAATTTTTTAAAAGATTCAGCAGTTGTTTCTTCCATCTTAATAAAAATCTCTTCAATCTCTTTTTCTGTTTGCTCGTCTAGTTCTAAAGACATGATATAGTAATTTTCAAACCCAAGACTTCTCGCAAGTTCATTTCTTAATTTTACAAGTTCAATCAATTCTTTTTCAACAATCTCCCCTTGTTTCTTGCTCGCTTTCCAGGCTTGTTTAAGTTTTTCAGAATCTGTTTCATTTTGTAAAATTTGCTTTATCTCATTATCTGTTAATTCTTTCTCTTCAATCTTTGCTCTAAAAGTATTAAAAATTTGTTCTATATTAGCTTCTTTTTCTATTATTTTTTTCATTAATTCTTTGTCTCCTTGGCAACTTAAATAAACCATATAAAGAATTTCAAGCTGTCTTTTTTCCAAAGAATCTGTTGTAATCTTCAAAAATTCTTTAATCTTCTCAAATCTGCTTTTGTCATTAAAATAATTTTTGTATCCAATACTATCTTTTTCATATTTCTTATATTTCTCTTCTTCTCCAGAAATTATCGCTTCCCAGTATGAAGAATGAAGATTTTTTGCCAATTTTTTTATTTCTGTATTTTCCTTTTCTAAGAATTTTTTTATTTCTTCCATAAAATCGAATAGATTTGTTATTTAAATAATTTCTTAGCAGTATCTTTCCCACACCAAAAACTTTAAATAATCCAACAACTCTTAAATTTTAAGCTTCTATATTTATTATGGAGTAGTTCTTAACGAAAATGGACAAAGAATTAAAAGACTCAATTTTGAAAACAGGAACAACTATTCTGGGAATTGTTTGCAAAGACGGAGTTGTAATGGCGTCTGACCGGCAAATTACAGCAGGACATTTAGTGGTGGGAAAAGATTACCCAAAAACCATATCAATTAATGATTATGTCCTCATTTCTTTTACAGGGATTGTCTCAGATGCTCAAAGAGTTCCAAAGCTCCTTTCAGCAGAATTAAAACTCAAAGAACTTCGTTCAAAATCAAGACCTACAATTCATCAAGCAGCTTCACTTTTAGCTAATATGAGTTATCAGGGAATAAGACAACCTTCTATGATTCCTCAGCAAGCAGGATTTTTATTGGGTGGTTTTAATGAAGATGGTTCAACAGACTTATTTTCTGTAACTCCAGATGGAAGCATAGTTCAAGTAAAAGATTACGACGCAAACTTCGGTTCTGGAATGCCTTATGTCCTCGGACTTTTAGAAAGACAATACAAAAAAGGACTCTCTATTCAAGAAGGAATTGAACTTGCAAAAGAAGCACTTAAATCTTCAACCCAAAGAGACACAGCATCTGGTTACGGAATTGATGTTTTCACAATCACAAAAGAGGGAATTAAGAAAGTAGTTAGCCAAGAAATTTTGCCAGAATATAAGGACGATAATTGATTAAGAAAGTACTTTTATAAAAATAAATAATTAATAGAAACACAATATAATCAGTGAGGGTTATTTATTAATAAATCATAAGTGAACAATCTAACAAAGTTGATGGTAAACAATAAATCGACGAGCATAAGCAAGTCTAATGTAAAAATAAAATGGACATTTTGAAAAATATAACCGAAAGATTACACGGAAAAGTAAAAGAAGCAAGTTTTGAAGGAGCAAACATCGTTCTCTACACAGACAACGAAAACTTTTTCAAGACAGGCGAGCGAGCAATCAAAGAGATAGTAGACGATATAAAGAAAAGAATTGAACTTCGTGCAGATACAAAAATACTTTTAGACAAAGATAAAACCGAAGAAGAAATAAAAAAAATTGTTCCAGAAGAAGCAGAAATAACAAGTATTCTTTTTGATTTGCACCGAAGCATAGTAGTTATAGAAGCAAAAAAACCCGGGCTTGTAATTGGAAAGCAAGGTTCTATTCTAGGAAGTATAAAAAATAAAACATTATGGACACCGTATGTTCAAAGGTCTCCTGCAATAAGAAGTAAAATCACAGAAAACGTTCGAGAAGTTCTTTACGCAAATAATAATAACCGAAGAAAATTTCTTGATGAAGTAGGTAAAAAAATCTACCACGAATGGAACCCAGACAAAATGGACAGCTGGGTAAGATTAACTTTCTTGGGCGGAGGACGACAAGTTGGAAGAAGTTGTCTTTTATTGCAAACCCCCAATTCAAAAATTTTATTAGATTGTGGAATTGACGTAGCTTCTAACGGTGCAGACAAATTTCCAATATTCGACGTTCCAGAATTCGACATATCACAATTAGACGCAGTAATAATCAGCCACGCGCACCTTGACCACGTCGGGCTTTTGCCGTATCTTTACAAAATGGGTTACAAAGGTCCTTGTTATATGACTTTACCGACGAGAGATATAGCATCTTTGCTTTCATTAGATTTCATCGGCGTTGCATACAAACAAGCAGCAACACCATTGTTCGATTCAAAAGACATCAAAGAAATGGTAAACCACAGCATTTGTGTAGGCTACAACGAAGTAACAGACATTGCGCCCGACGTAAGATTAACACTTTATAATTCAGGGCATGTTTTAGGTGGCGCACTAGTTCATTTAAACATTGGGAATGGCGCACACAATTTGTTATATACAGGAGATTACAAATACGCAAGAACCCGATTATTAGACCCTGCAATTGCAACTTTCCCGAGGGTAGAAACAGTAATAACAGAATCAACTTATGGCTCAAAAAATGATATGCTCCCTCCTCGTGCAGAAACAGAAGCTAAATTTTTAGAGATGGTAAAATTAACTATTGAAAAAGATGGAAAAGTTTTGATCCCCGAATTAGGTTTAGGGCACGCTCAAGAAACTTTGTTAAGAGTTGAAGAAGCAATGCGAACAGGGGAGTTACCAAAAGTCCCAATGTATGTTGACGGAATGATTTGGGATATCAACGCTATTCATACTGTTTATCCAGATTTTTTAAGCAATAGAGTTCGTTCACAAATTTTCCAAGACAAAAATCCATTTACTTCAGAAATATTTTCAAGAGTAGGTTCCCCTCAAGAAAGAAAAGAAGTAATTGAAGGTGGTCCGTGCATTGTAATCGCAACATCGGGAATGCTCGTCGGAGGTGCGTCTGTAGAATACTTCAAAGAATTTGCTGGCAATCCAAATAATTTAATGATATTAAGTTGTTATCAAGGCCCTGGTTCTTTAGGAAGAAAAATCCAGGACGGTGAAAAATCCGTTCGAGTAGAAATAGCAGGAGGAACAGAAATGGTGGATGTAAACATGAGGGTGGAACTTTTAACAGGGCTTTCTCCACACGCAGGAAGAAACGAAATAACTTCTTTCTTCAATAATATGCGACCAAAACCAAAAAGAATAATTGTAAATCACGGCGAAGTTTCAAAATCACTTGACTTAGCTTCAGCACTTTACAAATTAAACCACGTGGAAACAAACGTCCCAAGAAACTTAGAAACAATAAGACTAAGATAACTAAAATTTAGACAATCTCTTGCCCAATAAATTTTATAAACCCATTTTTCTTAGATAATTAATGAAAAGAGTGTTATTAATTTTATCTTTGCTTTTGGTTTTACCGCTAGTCTCTTCTACAGAAGATTGCACCATTGTTGAAAGAGCATCATGTACAACAAATATTGTTATGGGAATATCTAGTCTTACAAATGCTCATGGAGAACTAGCAAGTCAAGGAAATTACGATTATGTCTTATGTTGTGATTTTGGGACAGGAGATACAACTTGTTCTGGCACAAATAAAATTATCGGTCTTGAATATGTAACAAACGCACATGCAGAAATTCCAGGACTAGATAATTATGCAAATGATATTTGTTATGAAGAACTTGTTTGTACAAATAAAACAAGTTGTATTTCTTCTGAAATGCCTATTCTATCATTATCCAGTGGGACAGATGCACATATCGGAGCCCAAGGAGATTATGCCACAAAAATTTGTTGTACTGGAATGTGCGAGGCAGGAGAAGAATATTTCGAGGGAGAATGCGTAGAAGAGACAACTGCATACTGGGCAAATACAAATTCAGAATGGATTACTGAAAAAGAAATTTTAATAGACTCAACCACAATTTTATTGCTTTTAAAAAATTCAAGATTGCCCGAGGGGACAGAAGTAACTTTTGAAGTCTTTGAATTTGACCCTATTTCAAATGATGATATACGTACAGGTGCTAGTGCAATAGTTGGTTATGTTGATGCTAATGAAAATGTAGAAGTTTCATTGATATTAACATCAGAGGATATGGAAAAGGCATATGGGTTTTTAGATGAAGAAACAAGTTTAGATGATGATTTTGAATTTATTTTTGAAGCATCTTGGGATGGAGGAAGCGAGTCATCTATTATTTTAAATATAACATTAGGAGATACTACTGGTTGTGGTTATGTAACTTTATGCAGTAATTATGAGAATCAAGGAGAATGTGAATCAGATATTTGTAGTGTAGGTGATTTTAGTGTGGAGAATAAAGATTCTTCTGTATCTTGTGGAACAATAACTCAAAATTCTTTAGATTGTAATATTTGGACTTCTTGTGGATGTGAATGGAAAGATAATTCTTGTGGACCTAAAAAAACAGAAAATATACAGGCAGATTGCGAAGACGGTAGCCCATCTATAATAGGAAGTTGTTTTTATAATGAGGCTACTTCGGATAATTGCGACGACGGATTTTTAAGTTACTCTTGGGGGGGACAATGGACTTGGAGCCAAGAAAACATAGAATATTTTAATACTAATGGGATTTATTATGACCCAGATAATAAAGTTTCTCAGTGTTCAGATGGAAGTAAAGCAGTTCCATGTCCAGCCCAGATAAGACTGCCTTTCTTTGGAATTCTTAATTTAATAATAGCAATTATTTTAATTTTATCCATATATTTTTTGAGGAAAAGAATATTTGTAAAAAAGAAGATTTCTAAAAAAAGAAAAGATAATTTTATAAAATAAAATTCCCATTATTATCTATGAAAAAGAGGTTATTTGTAATTTTTTTATTTGTAATTTTCCCCTTAAATTTTGTTCTAGCAGATTTTCAAATCGGAAATTCTTCTTACTTAATAGATTCTCAATATGGTCCTTCCGACTCTGTTCGTGGTTGGGTGAACATTAGCTTCCAAAATGAATCTGCTTCTTCGGTTTTTTCTGATTCTTTAGGAAATTCAATTAGTTTAATAGATTTATTAAAATTAAATACTAATTATGATTATTCTTGTAATACAAATGGTTGTATGTACGACTATTTAACAAATAACCCTGCTTCTACAAAAAGTTTTTCACTCGGGGTTGGCAATTCAAAAGTTTTTGGTATTAAATTTAATGAAGAAATTACTGCAGTTAATTCTATTAATTTTGTTATTGAAAGTAATGCAGAACAATCTTGTTTTAATCAACTTGCCTTAGATTTTTTATCTGATGGGATAGTTGATTTTGGGAATACAAAATCTACTCTTGGAGATTGTTCTTTTTCTAAAACATACGGATGTTTTAATGAAGAGATTTCTACAAGCGAATATATAATTGGAAAATTTCCTAATAAGCATTGCCAAAAGATAACTCTTTCTGAATCACCTAGTTTTAATTTGGGTGCATGGGTAAATAGAGGAAGCGATAATAGAAATTTAACTATGGCCTTTTATGATATATATGGTTCTCTGATTGAAGGGGCAAGTTGCAGTCTGCCCAATAATAATTTGACTGAAGAGTTATCTTGCGGAGTAAATTATCTTGTTACAGAATCAAAGGAGTTCTATGTTTGCATTCATGCTAATACTGAAGGAACTTCTAAGATAAAAGGATATTCTGTTGCAGAAGGTTGTGGTTTTTATGGAGTGGGAGTTTTGGATGAAAATGCCGCATTTAAGATATTTGCAGAAGGAAAAAAGTTTGATAGTGTAGGCTCATTGAATGTAACAAACTCTTTACCAAATGGAAACACACTAGGCAATTATGCTGAAGATTATATTCTAGAAAAATATGGAGACTTATCTTGTTCAGGAGGTTGTGTTGTACCTTTAAATTTTATCTCCCAAAAAACTCAAGACATTAATATAAAAAATCTACAAGTAAAATATGAAACCAGTCTTGGCCCAACAATATCCACAGATTTTTATGAAATAGAAGAAGCACCTTCAAAGATTAATTCAGATTTTCAAAAATTATCTTTAGAAGAGGGTAATTTTACTTTACCTTCGGATTACGGAGAGTATACATTTAAATTAAGATTGGGAGATAATGAGCTTTTTGCAAAAAAATTAACCATAGAGAAATTACCTGTAATTAATTATCTTACTCCAACAAAGACCGCTTCTGCATATCCAACTATTTTCAAGGTAAATGTAGATACTCCTTCGAATTTATCTAAATATGAATGGGATTTTGGAGATGGACAAATACAAACAACATTAGAAAATAAAGTTCTTCATACTTATGGGGATATCGGAAATTATTCACTGAAAGTGACTATTACAGATGTTATTGGAAGAGAAGGTTATAGGGAGTTTGAGATTATAGTAGATTCCCCTAAAGAAATTATCAATAAAACATTAGTGGAATTGCAACAAAATTTAATTAACCTTAATTCACAGATTAATGAATTCCCTCTTTTTGACCAACAAAGTTTAAGGGAATTTTTAACATTAGAGATAATGGAAGATAAATTAAAACAAGCACAAAGAGATGAAAAATCTGCAGTTTCCGAGGAAGATTATAACAATCTTATGACCGATATACTCGAGATAATTATTCCAAGGTCAATTTTAACTAGCAAGAGTACAGCACAGATATCATTTTATCCTGAAGAAGAAGTTATAGATGTAGGTGTTTTAGCAAAAATTGGAGGAGGGGATTATGATCCTGAAAAAGAAGCGAGTTACATTAATGGAATATTCTCCTGGAATCAAGAAAATACAGAGACAAAAATTAAATTCACTGAGCTATCTGCAAAATACAGTGACTATAGCGAACCAATATTAAGATTTTTTGAATTGAATATAAAGAAAAAAGACCCAAATGGCAGAGATGCATACATAATCCTTGAAAAACTTGAGGGGATAAAATTTATGGAGAATTATCTAGATAATGAAGAATCAGGTTATATTTATTTTGATTTATCTAATGAAGAAAAGACAATTGTATTTTCTACAACAGAAGAGGTAGACTTTATCAACCTTCCTCTTTTCATTTCTCCAGAAATAGGAAGATTACCTTTAATTGAGCTTATTAACGGAGAAGAGAAACCAGTCAAATGGAAACTATTTATAGCAGTAATAATACTCCTCTTAATAATAGGGGTTATAACTTATGTAATCTTACAAGAGTGGTATAAAAGAAAATATGAAAACTATTTATTTAAAAATAGAAATGAACTTTATAATATTGTTAACTATATACAAAATTCAAGAAACAAAAAGATAGATGATAGAAAAATTGCAACTAAATTAAGAGAGGCTGGTTGGAATCTTGAGCAAGTAACATATGCTATGAGAAAATATACTGGGAAAAGAACAGGTATGTTTGAGATTCCGGTTAGTAAGTTATCATCTTTGTTTAAAAAAATGAATTACAAAAAACAGCCCCTCGAAGAACCCTTTCCTTAGAGAGACTGAATTAAAGGTCTGTAAAGGATATTAATATATATTCAAACACGCAAAATTTAATAAACTCAATCCACAAATTTACTATAATGGCAATAAAAATTTTTACAAACTTTTTCAAGAGAATTTTCTCTAATATATTCAAGAATAACAAAGAGATTAAACTAGGTTTTTATGGGCCCCCTAATGCGGGAAAAACAAGTTTAGCGAATAGAATCTGTAAGGATTTTACTGGAGAAGAGATAGGAAATGTTAGTAAAGTCCCTCATGAAACAAGAACTGTTCAGTTCAAGGAAAAAGTGGAAATAGAGTTTAAAGGTAAAAAAATGACCTTTAAGATGATTGATACCCCTGGAATTGCAACAAAAATTGATTATGAAGAATTCTTAAAATTTAAAGTTAAAAAAAATGAAGCAAAAAAAAGAGCAAAAGAGGCTACACAAGGGGTTGTTGAAAGTATAAAATGGTTAGATGATATGAATATTGTAGTTATTGTTTTGGATGCAACTGAAAATCCTTACAACCAAGTGAATATCACCATAATCGGAAATCTTGTGGCACGGAAAATCCCTGTATTGATAGTTGCAAATAAAGTTGATTTGAGAAAGGCAGACATTAAAAAGATAGAGGCGGCATTTCCTGAATATGATGTTGTAGGGATTAGTGCTAAGTACGGGAAGAACCTAGAAGAATTTTATGAATCAATATTTAAACTTTCCAAAAAAATAAAGTAAAACTTAAAAGCATATATTGCAATATATATAATAAAGAAAACCAAGGTTCTCTTTATCAACCTCTCCTTTAAAATAGAGGTCAAGCCTGATAAAATATAAAATGAGTAAAAAAAGAGGGAAAAATTTAGGGAATATAAAAGGATTTGCGATTCAGTTTTTGCCTTATTCAGAAATTAAAAATTTAGATGGAGACCAGAGAATAAGGAAAATATTGGGTATTGTTCTAGGAAATAATATAATGATTTTACAAGGGAGATTATCACCTGAGGAAGAAGCCAGATTAATTGGAGATACAATGGCTATGATAGGGCATGTCAGTGGATTCAAGGGAATTGAGCTCGCAGTTATTTCTGGGGATGGGGAAGGAGGATTTTTTTCAAGAATGAAGAAAAATTTTGCTAATGTTTTAGCAGGCGGAGATTTAGGGGCAGTTACAATCATTGGACCTGCGACAATTGTCAAAGAGATTAAGAGAAATCCAAAGAAAATTGAATTATTGTTAAATAGGTAGAAAATATTAACTAAACAGAAATCTCTTCTTTTAAGAAGGAGTAAAATTACCAAGAGGGAGAGGGTTATTCTAAATTAATATAATAAACGAATTATTGGGGGTTGTTTAATCTTGTGTAGTAAAAGTATATGTAAGAGATTAGGTTGAGCAATGAAACTGCTTTTAGATTAATTGGAAAATTTCCCTTTTAGTGTGAGATGAGGCCATTATATGCTCAAAAACATAGATAAATTTATTAACTTTATCTTCTCTCTTAAAATTATGGCTCACCAATGTGTACATTGCAAAAGGATTATACCTATGGCCAACAAAGAACTTCTAGAAGGTTGTCAGAATTGTGGAGGAAAATTCTTTTTTTATATTAGAGAAGAACAATTAGAACAAATAAAAGAGGCACCAATAATAGAAATCCCCGAACAAGATAAAAAAAGAATAGAACAAGACGTTCGTGAAATGGCAGGAATAACCGACGCTGAAGCACCAGTAATTTTAGATTTAGAATCTATCCGAGCAATTGGCTCAGGGAAATTTGAAATTGATCTTGCGAATCTGTTTAAAAAAGATAGGCCTTTAATTTACAAGATGGAAGAAGGAAAATATATTATCGACCTAGCTTCCACACTTGGAAGAAGTGCTAAGGAAATCAAAGAGATTAGAGATCCTGAAAAATTAGGGAATTAAATTTATTAACCTTATTCTGTTGTTTAATTTATGAAAAAAGAGGATTTAATATTGAGAGAAGTTTTAGAAAGAGTTGAGCCCCCTAAAGAAGATTTAGACTTTATCAAAGGAAAATTAAAAGAATTCCTTAAAAGGTTAAATTCAAAAATAAACTCATCAAAACTAGATATAGAAGTTTTTATTGGCGGAAGCTATGCGAAAAAAACATTGATTAAGAAATATAAATATGATATTGATATATTTTTGAGGTTTGGGAAAAATCACAAAGGAGATATTTCAGAGTCAACAAAAAAACTTTTAGGGAATTTCAAGGAAGTATTTTTAGTTCATGGTTCTCGTGATTATTTTAATATAAAAATAAGCCCTTCTGCATTTTTTGAGATTGTTCCTGTGGCAAGAGTAAAAAATCCTAGTGAAGCAGAAAATATCACAGACTTGTCGTTCTCTCATGTGAAGTATATTAATAAGAAGATAAAAAATAAGAAAATACTCGATGACATTAGGATAGCTAAGGCATTTTGTCACGCAAATAATTGCTATGGTGCAGAGTCTTATATTAGGGGATTTTCTGGCTATGGTTTGGAGTTATTAGTCTATCATTATAAGGGATTTTTGAAATTTATTCGTGCGATTGCTAAGTCAAAGCCCAAAGAAAAAATTATTATTGATATTGAAAAACAGCACAAAAATAAATCCTCAATTTTACTTGATTTAAATGAATCAAAACTCCAGTCACCAATAATCTTAATTGACCCTACTTACAAACAAAGGAATGTTCTTGCTGCCCTCTCTGATAAAACATTTGAGAGATTTAGAAAAGAATGCCAGAAGTTTTTGAAATCTCCTTCTATAGAATCATTTGAAGAATCCGAAATAGATTTAGAGCAAATCAAAAACCACGCTAATAAAAACAAGCAAGAGTTTATTCTATTAGAAGCAAAAACAACAAAACCAGAAGGCGATGTTGCAGGGAGCAAATTATTGAAATTTTATAATCATCTTGAAGGAGAAATTTCTAATTTTTTTGAAATAAAAAATAAAGGATTTGATTACAATGACCAAAAATCAGCAAAGTATTTTTTTGTTGTAAAACAAAAAAAGGAAATTTTAATTAAAGGGCCTTTTAGCGAGGACAAAATCAATGTTCAAAAATTCAAGAAAAAACACAAAAGCACATTTGTGAAAGACAAAAAAGTTTGTGCTAAGGTAAAAGTTAATTCTAATTTGAGAGAATTTATCCAAAAATGGAAAATTAAAAATTCAAAGAGAATTAAAGAGATGTATATTGAAGGGTTGGAGATTGTTTAGAAATTATTTTGCGGAATCTGATAAACACCGGTATACAAGTAATGCCCCTCCAGCATATATTGATAATATAGAAGTTAAAACCAAGGCAGTAAGATAACGCTCATCTATGTTTGTTGTTAAACCTAATCCAGTTGTTGCAAAATTTTCAAAAAATCCTGACCCAATAAGGAGTTTTTCAATTAAAGATGAATTAAATGCCATCTCAGTTCCCCCCCATTGCCTTCTCAAACAAAGCAACAAAAGCCTGGATGAAAAATTCAGAATTAAGCCAGATTGCTGTGTCGTCCTGCGACGGGTTTTTTGAAAGGTAAAATAAGATTTCTTTTTTGTCAATTATAAAAAACTTTGAATCAATATCTATTTTCTTTATTTTCAATTTGAGCTTTGTTGAAAGTTCATTAATTAATTTTTCGTCGCCAGATAATGCTATTTTCATTTTTATCCCTGCTTTTGTTAGCAACCCAAAAGTTTGTTCAAAAAGTTTAAACTTTAATTTTAGCTCTTCTGCATTTGTGCAAATTATAACTTCCTTGCTTGCGTTCTGCAAAATTTCTCGAAGATAATTTGTGATGTTTGATTTCCCCTTTAATGATGCAGATAGGTCTTCTCTTTTTAGAGGGGCAATTCCCCCTTTGTATAATTCTTCAAGCTGAGTAAACTCGTCTGTTTCACGAATATTGGATAAACTAATAACTCTATCGTCAGCATATTTCCTTATGTTATTTTTTAATTTTTCAAGTACCATTTTAGGTTTTACTCCAATATATTTTACAGGCTTGCCTAATTTTACAATTGCAAATCCTTTCTTTTCCAAGCTTTCAAGAACATCATAGGTTCTAGAACGAGGAACTCTTGACATTTCTGCAATCTCGCCAGCAGACGCCACACCTTTTGAAATCAAAGCTAGCCAGACTTTTGTCTCGTAAACATTCAAGTCAAAAAAATCCTTGACCTTATTTATTAATTCTTTGTTAATTATCATCGTAGCGACTCTCTACCTCAAATTTAGTTCCAACAAAAGATTTTCCTATTAGAAATTCGAGTTGTTTTACTTTCTTTTCAATTTCTTCTGCCCTACCCCCTAAATACATAGAAGTATTAGATCTAATCAGTTTCTCTGTTTCAGTAATTATCTCTATGGCATATTTCAAATTTTTACCAGGAATTCTATTTGGATTTTTTAAATAATAATCCAAGATTAATTCATAATTTTCTAAATTACTTTTAACTTCTGTTTTTTTTCGATTGTATTCATCAAATGTTTTTTCCATAAATTTTCATAGAATTTCTCTTTTATAAATCTTTCTCTTTGTTACCTTCTTCAAGTGAGAACAGATTGGAAAAGTATTTAAATGGAATAAAATTTAGATGATTCATAATAAAAGATTATGAAAAACATCTTGGGAGAGTTGGAAAGATTTTCCTAAAGAACAATGGAAATATTGAAGGAATAATGTTAAATGAAAAGGATGGACAAATTGAAATCAAACAATCTGGAACAAATAATTATGGTCTTGATAGTATTGATACTACTTCAATAAGTAGAATTTATTCAGAACCTCTAATTATTCTTTCTAGAAAATAATCCAACTCAAAATCATCCCCAAAAAATTCCTGTTGTAATAAATGGCATTTGGTAAGAAAACAGCGTTTTCTTGAAACAGTCCATCTTTCCCTCTGCACTGAAGCAATTTGCCTAAACCCCTCGACGGCAAAGGATACGCTCAGAGCTGATTAAATTTGCAATGCCCATGCAATTAGCATACCCAAAAAAATTCCTGTTGTAATAAATGGCATTGCAGGGTAGAATTTCTTTTTTTCAGAATGAATAAATAGATAAGCCAAACCAAGAGTTGCACCAACTACAACAAATAACGCAGGGACCAACCCCCATGTTTTTAATACAACCCCTGCAGTTATAATAGGGAAAATCACATCTCCTCCACCTAATATAGCAACGTTAATCTTGAATTTCTTCTTGTTCAATGCTTTTTCTAAACCTTTTTTGTTCTTGTATTTTTCTTTCATTAACTTAATTTCCTTTTTTGTTTTTGCGTCAGCATGAGGAATAAAAAATCCTGCAAGGAGATTAAGTTTGTTCATTTGGTATTTAACCATTTTTTGCATTATTCCAGATTTCCAAACCGCCCACATATCATAAACAGAAATTAAAATCAAAAGAATAATAATCGTCGGAATACTCAAAAGGGGAACAAAAACCGCTGCAATTCCAGGATAAATAAAGAGTTCGGTTAAATTATACACTAAAAATTCCCTCTTATATATTTTGATAAACGCAAGAGGCAAAGCAACTGCTGTAGCAATTAATGGAATTTCCATAAAAATCCTTTCTATACCTAGTTTATTTGTTAAAACAAAAAGAGAAATTGATAACGCCATAATAACAACTAAGAAAAACCAAAGTTTCAGAATTATGGACCAATTTAATTTAGTAAGGAGAAGCATCAAAAATATTGCTACAACAAACGCAATTAGAATCCAAAAAAACAATCCATAATATTCTGCTTGGTTTTCAACTTCAGGAGGAGCCATGTCAAAAGGCAAGGCAGGAGATTCAATCTTAACAACTTCTCCATTCACAAGCTGAGTAGAAGAATAATAATTAACAACATACAACCCAATAAACTGCGTTATCAAAAACATCCCCAAAAGAATTGCAGTTATTTTTGGTTTGTGTTTCATAAAGAAAAAGAATGAAAATAAGTTTATAATGTTTTCGTGAAGATTAAAAAAGATGAAGGGAGTTTAGGATTAACCATGATATTTAGAAATATTTATATACCATAGGGAACATATATGTCTATTATGGAACAAAAATGTAGCCAAGAAAAAGTATTTAGAATATTTGTTGATGAGCCATTAAAGATACATTATGTTAAAGAAATTTCTAAGAAGATTAATCTGGCTTCTACCTCTGTTAAAATACATCTTAAAAATTTAGAAAAACAGAACCTGATTACCAAAAAAGATGGTGAGCGGTTTGTTGGATTTATTGCCAACAGAGACAACAAAGATTTTTTGTTTTATAAAATATTAGTGAATATATCTAATATAAAGGAATCTGGTATTTTAGATTTTTTAATTAGTTCGCTTTACCCGCAAGCAATTGTTCTTTATGGTTCATATCTTAAAGGGGAAGATGTTGAACAGAGTGATATAGATATAATGATATTAACAAAAAATAAAAAAAAGATAGAAACAGAGAAATTTGAGAAGATCCTGAATAGGAAAATACACATTATGTTTGAAAAAGATTTAGATAGATTATCCAGCGAATTAAAATTAGAGATAATTAATGGTTTTGTTTTATATGGGTATTTAAAATGAGTGAAGATATATTTAGAATTTCAAAAAATCAAGTGAGAGCAAAATCTCTTTTAGTAATGGCAAAAGAAAGATTAGAAGATATTAAGAGAGAAACTAAAACATATAAGATAATAGAAGAATATTATGAAATAATAAAAGAAGTAAACACCTCATTAATGTACCTTGATGGATTCAAAACATTAAGTCATAAATTGCTTATTGAATATCTCTTTAAGAATTATGGCAAATTTTTCAATGGAGAAGAATTTGGGTTAATGGATGAATTAAGAGTTTTAAGAAATAATATTCTTTATTATGGACAAAAAGTTGAACCGATTTTTTTGAAGAACAAAGAGCAAAAGATAAAAATTATTATAAAAAAATTAATAACTCTTTGTGGAAACAAATTGAAAAATTAATCTCTTTTCTTCTTCTCAGAAACATTTTACAAAATAAAAAAGTGTGTTTTAATCTTTTGTGAATTTTAATCTAATCCTAGACTAATTTTGATTGCTCTCTCAACTTTCATCATTATAAAATTATCCAAAGAAGAAATTTTTTTGATAAGCCGTTTTTTATCAATAGTCTTAATTTGGTTAAGTAAAATCGTTGAATCGACTTTTAAGCCAGACTCTTTTTTTGATAGTTTTACATTAGTCAAGAATTCTTTTGAAAAATTCTTAGCAGTTATTGGAGCAATAATTGTAACTGGAGAAT
>Ga0180007_10002284_pt1 | contig 23208 bp, 19 predicted proteins | sample MM_PC_MetaG_FD_121122 | JGI IMG/M metagenome (GOLD analysis project Ga0180007, IMG submission 121122) | Groundwater microbial communities from the Aspo Hard Rock Laboratory (HRL) deep subsurface site, Sweden - MM_PC_MetaG | ecosystem: Environmental > Aquatic > Deep subsurface > Groundwater... | reverse complement strand
TAGGCTTGCCATCTCATCCTGGCAGAACAATTAAAACAGCGGTAAAGACAAAATGAAAATTTGTAGTGCCATAAAGGCGAATCCAAACCACCTAAGGTGCTGTAATTACAGAAAATTGTAATCTGTACTCACAAAGATGGGTTAATAAATGGACAACTGTCCATGATATTGGTCTCTATAGATGGACATATTTTCCATTTATTACGATATTATGGTCAAAACATGGACAACAAGCCAAAGCTTCCCGCAATGCGGATCTGGCAACAAGGAAGTTCAGCCGTTGTTTTCCTGTCCTGTTTGCCACCCTTTCTCTCTGCCCCATTTTTCCATGGGAATCAAATAGCGACTCAAAAATAGCCAAACTCTAATTCATGAATTTTGCAAGAAAAAAAGCTGCTAAAGCCTGCACAGGCTCTCAATCAGCGATAACAGATCCTGCGGGTGCGGATCACATCCGGATGGCCGGCGATGATGCCGAGCACCTCATCGGAGATAGCGTCTTCCAGATCAATGATGTTATAGCCGATCACGCCGTTGCTCTCATTGAGGTAGCTTGCGATATTGATGCCGTGGGAACCGATGGTCTGCGAGGCAAAACCGATCATGCCGGGCTTGTCCCGGTTAATCATGATAAGCCGGGTATGCACCGTGCCACCCGGAATGGATTCAATATTGGGGAAGTTCACACTGTGGCTGACAGAGCCATGTTCAAGATAGCCCATCAGCTCCCGGACCGCCATGGTGGCGCAATGCTCTTCGGATTCCTCGGTGCTTGCCCCGAGATGGGGAGTGGTAATCACCCTGGAATGGCCGATAAGGATGCTGGAGGGAAAATCGGTGATATAACAGCCGAGCTTGCCGGAATCAAGGGCGGCTCGCACATCCTCATCCACCACCACGCCTCCCCTGGCATAATTGATCAGCATGGCGCCATCCGGCATTCGGGCCAGCAGGTCACGGTTGACAAAGCCTTTGGTCTTGTCGTTATAGGGCATGTGCAGGGAGAGGATATGGGCATGCTCCACCACCTCGGCAAGGGAACGGGAGAGAATGACCCTGGAGGAGAGCATATGGATATTGCCCAGGGTGGGATTGGGATCAAAGCCCAGGGTGTGCATCTCCCGCCGCGCTCCGCCGTTGGCCACCCTGACGCCGATCTGTCCGAGTCCCAGCACGCCCAGGGTTTTGCCCGCCAGCTCAAAACCGCGGAACGAGGATTTTTTGGTCTCCACCTGTTTGGTGAGTGCCTCATCTGCTAAAGAAGCAAGCCCGCGGCAGAATTCAATGCCGAAATGGATATTGCGGGCCCCGATGCCCGCCATGACAAAAACCAGTTCCGCCACCGCATTGGCGTTTGCCCCGGGGGTGTTGAAAACGCAGATGCCGGTCTGGGTGGCCCGGTCGACCGTAATATTATTGACACCTGCCCCGGCCCTGGCCACAGCCAGCAGGGAGGGAAACTTGTCTGTATCTATCCTGCTGCTTCTGACAATAATTCCCTGGGGATCTTTTTCGTCAGCCGAGACCTGATACCGGTCTCCCAGCAGATCAAGACCTGCTCGATCGATTTTATTGACAAGCCTGATGCAAAACTTTTCCATCCCTGCCCCCCGGTCGGATATTGTTTAACTCAACTTGCTGACTTGCTGTCGTGTTGAGTTTATGATAGTTCACAACTTTTAATTGCCGTTTGTTTACTTGTCTGCGGGAGCCAGAATTCAGAAGCCAGAATAACTGATATTTTGGCCTTCCTTCTGCATTCTGACTCCTGGCTCCTGAATTCTTGAATAAAGCTGAGATGTTTCAGAAAATAACCCTGTTAAAAAGAATAAGGGGAAATGTTCTCGAATTTCAACGAAAAACATTTCCCCTTATCATATCAGGAAACTATGGAGTGAGAAAATCTCTTACGGCATCACAGACAAACCCGACTCCGGCCATTATCCTTGGCCTGATAGAGCAGATCATCCGTACTCTGCAGCCATTCCTCGATTGTCATGTCCGGCTGCCACTGGCTCAGCCCGATGCTCACCCCGAGTTTCTGCCCCGGCGCCGAGTAGATCGCCAGATCATCAATCGCCTTGCAGAGCCTCTCCGCCAGCACCCTGGCGGAATCGAGACTGGTCTCCGGCAGGACGAGAAAAAATTCATCCCCGCCCATTCTGATCAGCAGGTCACTGCTGCGCACCATGCTTTTGAAGGTGTCCGCCACCTTTTTTAAAACACGATCGCCTTCGGCATGTCCCAGATTATCGTTTACCTGCTTGAAGCGATCCAGATCCATGCAGGCAAGGGTCAGCGGATGCTGGTGGCGCTTGCTGTTATCCATCAACGGACCGATGCGTTCTTCAAACACCCGTCTGTTGGCAAGACCGGTCAGGATATCGCGCCGTGCGATGACAAAGAGGTCTTCATAATCGAGCGCCCTCTGCAGGGGTTCCCGCAAGACCTCAAGAGCCTGATCAATGAGGTCCGCCTCTTCGGCATCAATCACTTTACTTTGCCGCAGCACAAGCACCAGGCCACTGGAATCCATTGATCCCAGATGCCAGTTCTGCACATAAAAATCTTCCTCATACCATCCCTGATCACCATTTTCCGGCTGGGAATCGAAAAGCTTCTCAGCCAATTGAAATATCCGCTGACGATCCGGGCCATGGCAGGAACTGTACATATAGTTCCGCTTTCTGTCCGGATTATGATAGGCCACCAGATCATGTTCCACCAGGGGCATGAGCCAGACAGAGAATGCCTCAATCATGCCCGGCAGATCAACCGCGACGGCAAGACGCGCATGCAGTTCATTTAACAGAGACAGCTGTGCCGTTTTCTTCTTGAACCGATCAAGTTCCGCCATGAGGCTTGTCATGTCAACTTGACAGAAGTCGCGCCCCAGATTTTCCGATTGTGACAAAGAGACTGATTCACTCATGTAACTGACTCCTTTTTCAATAAAAACAATCCTTGTTCAGTCTCATTAGCTATTTCCATGCCACAAGAAAACATCTCACATCCACTCAAGCCTTTCATTTCATTAACTATTTGATATTAAATATATTTTTAAAAACATACCGAATTCCCACGCAATACTACCCGGAAAATTTTGCCTACTGCCTGCCGACTTGGTGAAGATAAACAGGCAAAATAACCGGAAAGGTGTCAATTTTCTAACGCATTTATCGGCATTTTCTGCCGAATACTTGAAATATTCGTTTAAAATAAACAGGTTACTGCAATGAATACCTGCCACATGAAAAAGAAGGGAGTTCGGGGGAGGAAAAACCTTCCGCTCCCGGGCAGAGGCGCGGGAGCGGAAAACTGGAGATTTAATATTTGAGACCTACTTTGTCTCGGACCAGCTCAAGGGTCACAGTGGCCTTTTCCCTGGCCTTATCGGCGCCCTTGGCCAGAACCTCTCTCAGATAACCGGGATCCGCGCATAACTTTTCCCGTTTTTCGCGGGCCGACCGAAAATATTCCCAGAGAAGATCAACAAGTTCGAGCTTCAGATAGCCATAGGCGGCGCCGCCGTTCACATACAGATCATGCACCTCTTGAAGCCGGTCTTCATCAGGGGCAAAGAGTTTGAAAATGTTATACAGGTTGCACTTGTCCGGGTCTTTAGGAGATTCCACCGGCGCTGAATCGGTGACAATGGCCATAACGCTTTTTTTCAAGGCCTTCGCATCCAGAAAAATACCGATGGTATTGCCATAGGATTTGGACATTTTCTGCCCGTCAAGTCCCGGCACCGTTGCCACATCAACCTCTATGGCCGGTTCGGGCACAACAAAGGTCTTGCCGTAGCTGTTGTTGAACTTGATGGCAATGTCACGGGCCACCTCAAGATGCTGCTTCTGATCTTTACCAACCGGCACCAGATCAGCCTGATACAGCAGGATATCCGCCGCCATGAGAACCGGGTAGGAGAAAAGCCCGAGACTTGGGGCGATCCCTTTGGCCACCTTGTCCTTAAATGAATGACAGCGCTCCAGCAGACCAAGCGGCGTAAGCGTTGACAGAATCCAGGTCAACTCGGTTACCTCCGGCACATCCGACTGCACCCAGAAAATGCATCTTTCCGGGTCAAGTCCCAGGGCGAGAAAATCGGCTGCCGCCTCCAGGGTATCCCTGGCCAGCGCCTTGCTGTCGGATACCGACGTCAAGGCATGCAGGTTGACGATAAAGGCATAGAGCTCGCCCCGGTCCATATTGTTGATCATGGGGCGCATCATGCCGAAATAATTGCCTATATGAAGTTTTCCAGACGGCTGGATACCTGAGAGAATTTTCATGACATCTGATCATTAATAATTAACATTTAACATAAGGGCCGCAACAGTGAGCCCTGTTTATACCCATCATGTTCAAGAAGGACAATAAAAAAAGGGAGCAAACCTGCTCCCTTTTTCATATGATACGCTTACCTGCCCGGACAGAGATTATTTCACCTCTTCAAAATCGGCATCAACAACATCATCATCGTCTTTTTTGCCGGCACCGGCTCCTGCACCGGCGGCACCGCCGCCGCCCGCAGCCCCACCCGCATCACCGCCCGGATGGTCCTTGGAGGCCTGTGAGTACATAATCTCGGCAAGCTTGTGGGAGGCCTTGGTCAACTCTTCAGTGGCTGACTTGATGGCATCCGTATCATTTCCTTCAAGCGTCTTCTTCACTTTTTCAATGGCATTCTCCACATTGCCTTTTGTTTCGGCATCCACCTTGTCGCCGACCTCTTTCAGGCTCTTCTCCGTGGCATAAATCATCGAATCCGCGTTATTCTTGGCCTCAACCAGGGCCTTGCGTTTCTTATCCTCCTCGGCATGGGCCTCCGCGTCACGCTTCATCTTCTCGATTTCCTGTTCGGAAAGGCCGCTGGATGCCGTGATCCTGATGGACTGATGCTTGCCGGTTCCCAGATCCTTGGCCGACACGTGCAGAATACCGTTGGCGTCAAGATCAAAGGTAACCTCGACCTGCGGCACACCGCGTGGGGCAGGCGGAATATCCGTCAGCTCAAAACGGCCGATGCTCTTGTTGTCCTGGGCCATTTCCCTCTCGCCCTGCAGAACATGAATCGATACCGCCGGCTGATTATCAGCCGCGGTGGAGAAAGTCTGACTCTTTTTGGTGGGAACCGTGGTATTTTTCTCGATCAGCCTGGTGGTAACACCGCCCAGCGTTTCAATGCCAAGGGAAAGAGGCGTCACATCGAGAAGCAGTACGTCCTTCACATCGCCCTTGAGCACACCACCCTGGATGGCGGCGCCGATGGCAACCACCTCGTCCGGATTCACCCCTTTATGAGGGTCCTTGCCGAAAATTTCCTTTACCTTCTCCTGCACCTTGGGCATCCTGGTCATACCGCCGACAAGGATGACCTCATCAATGTCGGAAAGAGACAGCCCCGCATCTTTCAGAGCGGTCTTGCACGGGCCAACCGTCCGGTCAATCAGGTCGTCCACCAGGGCTTCCAGCTTGGCGCGGCTCAGCTTGACATTGAGATGTTTCGGGCCGTTTGCGTCGGCGGTGATAAAGGGCAGATTGATTTCTGTTTCCATGGTGGAGGAAAGCTCCATTTTGGCCTTTTCCGCCTCCTCCTTCAAGCGCTGCAGAGCCATCTTGTCAAGACGCAGGTCAATACCCTGGTCTCTCTTGAATTCATCTGCCAGCCAGTTGACAATGCGCATGTCAAAATCTTCACCACCTAAAAAGGTATCGCCATTGGTGGATTTAACCTCGAAAACCCCGTCACCGATTTCCAGAATGGAGATATCAAAGGTGCCGCCGCCAAGGTCATACACAGCGATGGTCTCTTCTCCCTTTTTATCAAGGCCGTAGGCCAGGGAAGCTGCAGTGGGCTCATTGATGATCCTCTGCACATTGAGGCCGGCGATGCGTCCGGCATCCTTGGTGGCCTGGCGCTGGCTGTCATTGAAGTAGGCAGGGACGGTAATGACCGCATCCGTTACCTCCTCGCCCAGATACTCCTCAGCGGTCTGCTTCATTTTACCCAGGACCATGGCGGAAAGTTCCGCCGGAGTGTATTTCTTGCCGTCCACTTCAACGGCCGGGTCTCCTCCCTTGCCTTCCACTATCTTGAACGGGCTGATCTCAATGGACTTCTTCACTTCAGCATCAAAAAATTTGCGGCCGATCAACCGCTTCATGGCAAAGATGGTTCTTGTCGGATTGGTAACCGCCTGCCGCCTGGCAACCTGGCCAACCAGCCGTTCGCCGCTGTCTGAAAATGCAACCACTGATGGCGTTGTCCTGTTTCCTTCCGCGTTGGTCAGCACCTTCGGCTCTCCACCTTCCATGACTGAAACGCATGAATTAGTTGTCCCCAAGTCAATTCCTATAATTTTACCCATGATAAATCTCCAAAAATCTATTTTTCAACACCGGCGATCGCCTGCTGTTTAGTTCTGTTTCGCCACGACAACCTTTGCCGGACGGATTAACCTGTCTTTATACATATATCCCTTCTCAAATTCCCGCAGGACGCAGTTGGGATCAACCTCACCACTTACCTCCATGGCCAAAGCCTCATGGATATTCGGATCAAACGGAGAGCCGATGCTTTTCATGGGAACCAGCTCGAATTTTTCCAGGGCGGTCATCAACCCCTTGTAAGTCAGCTCCACCCCGGCAAGCAGATCACCTGCATTGTCTGTTTTGCGACCCTGCTCAATGGCCCGCTCCAGATTATCAATGCACGGCAGCAGCTCTTTGAAAACCTGCTCTTCCGCATATTTCATGGCAAGGGCCCGATCGCGCTCCATCCGCTTTTTATAATTTTCAAACTCTGCGGCCAGCCTTAAGAATTTATCCGCTGTTTCAGCCGCTTCCAATCGGGCCTGCTCAAGCTCATCAATTTCAGTATAATCTGTTTTTTCTGCAACCTCTTCCGCTGCAACCTCGACTTTCTCCGCCTCCTGCACATCCAGATCGAGAGTTCTGTCGACAATTTCCTCTTTTTCTGCCACCAGCTCCTCCTTTCCTATCCCGAAAGCATGCCTCATCCCGGAAGAAATCCAGGGATTTTGGTTAAGTTTACAATAAATATATCAAATAGAATTTTATTCCAGGCAAACGAGTTCACTCCCCGGCCAATCTGCCCATGTTCCGGAGGGCGCCTTCGTTGTGTGGAACAATAAGTATGCTCTTTTTCATTGTCAAGTAAACCGGGAATATAGTTGACTTTCCTAATTATTTAACGGCAAACCGCACTACTCCTTGATTTTCCGGGAAACTATCTGCTAGTCTGATTATCAGAATGTTCTTTGCTCATCTTCATTAACGATACCAGCAGGATGTTTAACAATGCGGCACAAAAAAAAATTCTCTTTCTTTGTTCTCCTAACCGCCCTCTTATTCAATCTGCACGCCCACGCCGAAATGCGGCCGGTGCTGAAAAACAGAGCGGGCGTACCGCCGTTTGATATCCTCAGGGAAATTCTTGAGACCGGCAGTCAGATAAAACGGACAGGGGGGGTCCCGCAAAGCAGTTCCGACGCGCCGCACATCACCTGGCTTGCCGATGCAGATGCCAGGGTGCAGCCGGAATTCATCCTCTCCCATCCCGGCCGGAAAATTTACACCGTACGCAATCTGGCAAATCAGCTTGGCACATCACTCGGCACAATTGATTACGGTATCCTTTATCTGCACAGCACCATTCTGCTCATCACCGGCAATACCGACAGCGAATCCATCCGCCTTTTCACCGGAGGGTATGCCGACCTTGAACAGACCATCCGCCAGGAACTTGACCATCTCCATCTGCCGCTGGGTTATCCAGCCAAAAATGCCAAAGAGGAGGACAGAGAAAAAGAACTCAGGCTGGTTGAAAAAAATGTTGACTACCAGGTCCAGCAGGCAATTAAGCGCTACAGCGAAAGAATCAGCCGGAGCCGGCTGGTGGTGGTGGGAAGTGTGCTTGACATCGCCAATCACTATGGCAAAGGCGCCAATCAGCTGATCATCATCAACGTCAACGGCGAGACAGACGGGGAAAAGATCAAAAAGATGCAGCTGTTACACATGCTTGATCCAAAGCTGCTGGCCAATATCGGCCGGCCCGCAGCTTTGGATACGCAAGAAACTAAGAGGAAAGGTATTTTTTGATATTTTCCGCAATGGTTGCAAAAATCATGCGGAAGATGGCCTCATCCCTTTCCAGCAGCGTAACCCTGAATCCCTGCATTGACGTGGCAAATGAGGAGAGGGGCACCACGCATATGCCGGTTGCGCCGAGCAGATAATAGACAAACCGCTTGTCCAGTGAAACATTGGCCGGGCTGACCAGCCTTTCAATTTCGGCGCGAACCTGGCTGTCCTCAATCTCCAGGGCCTGCCTGTGGGTCAGGGCGCCTTCCTGGAAGGCCACGCTCATATAAAAGGCGCCGTTGGTGCGATTGACGATGACCCCATCAATATCCTTCAGGGCCTCATAGGCAATGTTGGAGTATTTCTCATACCGTTCCACCCGTTCAGCCAGGTAGTTGCCATACTCCGGATGGCTGACAATGCGGGGATATGCCCGCTGCGGCAACGTCGTCGAGCACACTTCCACCATCTTTGAATTGAGAACGGAATCAACATATTTCTCAAACATCGGGTCCCGATGACCGTTATAAACCTCAATCCAGCCGCAGCGCGAACCGGGCCAGGGCATCTCCTTGGAAATACCCCGCATGGCAATGGCCGGCACCTCGCCTACGATATCCGAAATCGGCACCGTCTTTTTACCGTTATAAACAATATTGTGGTACACCTCATCGCAAATGACAAAAAGATCATAGCGGCGGGCCAGGTCAATCATGCCGCGCAGGATGGATTCAGGATAAACCGCGCCGGTGGGGTTATCAGGGTTGATAATGAGAATTCCGGCAACAGCCGGGTTATATTTGATCCTTTTTTCCAGATCGTCAAGATCAGGGTACCAGTTGTTTTCAGGATCAAGAATATATGTCACAGGCCTGTCGCCGCAATGGGCCGCTTCCGCAGATGAGTGGGTGGTGTAACTCGGGGTTGGCACAACCACCCTGGCGGTCCGGCGCAGAAAGCCGAAAATTTTGGTGATGGCATCTCCCAGGCCATTGAAGAAAAGAATATCATTGGCGCTGATCTGAACTCCGCCCCGCTTATTCCGCCGCTCTGCGATAAACTGTCTGGTCTCCAGCATGCCCCGTGTCGGACAATAACCATAGGTGGCATCTTCCATGACCAGTTCCGCCACAATCTCTTTCATCCATGTGGGGATCTTCTCACCCTTGGCCACCGGATCACCGATATTTTCCCAATATGTCTTAATGCCCAGTTCTTGTAATTTCTCGCCGACACTGACAATATTTCGAATCTCGTAGGTCAGTTCGCCTGCACCGATATGCACTATGTCCGTACGCATCTATCTGTTCCTCTGCCCCGCTCGGGGGGAAAAAAGATTAAAAATTGAACAAAAATTTTTACTACCACACCGTCAAAAGATAGTCAACTAACCGTTAATCTATCCTGACATTATGCCGATGAGATATGTAAGACCAAGATTTTCCAGGGAGGGAAGACTATGGCTGACATCTGGAGATTTACAATACAAGACGATATGGTCAGCAGCGGCAGAAAACAGCGTCAACGGATTTCACAAAACGGCTGCAACGAACCCTTCAAAAACCGCTACTGGTGCCCGAAATGCCAATGGTTCTGGAAAGAACCATGTCCATTTATCAACCGCCGCGAATGCGACAATTATAAAGCGATGTGCGGAAGCCTCTGATGAGCCATGACCGGGCCATGAATAATCTTCCCTTTGGCAACTCCTTTTTTCCTGCGGCGCGCAGCCTGCTAGACGGCAAGATGAAAAACGTCCGATCCTCTGGCAGTGGACAGATAACGAGAGGCGGCGCGGGCTGCGACCGCAGACTTCCGCCTGTCAGTCGTTGTAGCTGAAGAGGTACCCTCAGCATTTTCAGCCGCCGCTCCTTGTCCGGCTCCCTCCTGCTGCTCTTCCGGCTTCCGCCCCTCCATATTGGTCTCCACCCGGGCCTCTGACATGGTCAATGAAGCCGACTGGGCAACTTTCCTGTCCTGCGGCGAGGGATTGGCCGGGGCCAAAGCCGCCGCCCTGACCCGCATCATCTTGGCAACGGTTTCCTCAGGAGTTGCCCCCTTGGAGGTATCGATCTGCACCTCGCCTCCTACCGCGTACTTACGGCCATCAGGACCTTTCTGATAGGTAAAGGAAGCCCCTCCCTTGGCCAACCCTCCTGCAGCGGCAAGGTGTGCCTGCTCATGGGCACGTACAGCCGTATCCGCCTTTTTCAGTTCAGCAAGCTGGGCCACTTCACCCAGATTCAGCGGCTCGCCATCGAGGCCTTTGGCCGTTGAACGACCTGTACTGCCGGCAGCTTGAGTATTATCTGCCGCCTGCTCCTGTTCGTCGGCAACTGGTCCCCTTCCCGCCGCCGTGCCTTCTGCCGCCTCACCGGCCCCTTCCTGCTCCCCAGCGGCGGTCAACGAAGCCGACAGGCTCTTTTCCTCGCTGCCGTATGCCTTGGCAGCACACGCGGCACAACTGCCGCAGTGACAGCCTGCCCCGGCAAGAGATCCTTTTTCCCCGGCCGCCCTGTTTTGCCAATGCCGGCCAACCAGAAACAGATCCTTTTCTCCGTCAGTTGAACTCTGCTGCGGCACGGGCCGGGAACTGCCGGCAACGTCACCACCCACCGGCCCAGGCGGCGAATAAATTTTTGCGAGGATTGCGTTCATTCCAGCCATTTTACATGTAACGATGTATTTTCAAGTGATAATATCTGCTGCCAGCCATACCCATAAAATAACTCTGGTTATCATTTCTATTATCGGCACAACGCGAGCTTAATTTCAATCTTTTTATAAAAAAAATCCCTGACAGCAACGGGCCTGCCAGGGATTTTCTTATAATGCACCGCTATTTTATCGTGAGAACTACTTGCGCTCGCTGATCGGCACAAAGGGTCGCCGTTTGGGGCCGGTATAAATCTGCCTGGGCCTGCCGATCCGCCAGTTCGGATCATCCCACATCTCCTTCCAGTGGGCTATCCAACCCGGCAGACGTCCCAGGGCGAACATCACGGTAAACATATTGCTCGGAATGCCGATGGCCCGGTATATGATGCCGCTGTAAAAATCCACATTCGGGTAAAGGCCTCTTGCAACAAAATAATCGTCTTGCAAGACAACCTCTTCAATTTCCCTGGCAATATCAAGCAGGGGATCGGAAGTGATCCCCAGGGAGGCGAGCACCTGATCGCAGGCCTTTTTGATGATGCGGGAGCGGGGATCATGACTCTTATAGACCCGATGGCCGAAACCGACCAGACGGAAAGGATCCTTAGGGTCTTTCGCCCTGTCAATATATTTCATGTAATCGCCGCCGCTTTCGAAAATCTCTTCAAGCATTTCAATGACGGCCTGATTTGCCCCGCCATGCAGAGGTCCCCACAGGGCACTGATGCCGGCAGAAATGGAGGCATAGAGATTGACCCTGGCGCTGCCCACCAGTCTCACCGTGGAAGTTGAACAATTCTGCTCATGGTCGGCATGGAGAATGAGCAGCTTGTTTAATGCGGCGACAACGGCATGGCTTACCACATAGGGTTTGACCGGCGTATCAAACATCATGTTGAGAAAATTGGCGCAGTAGGAGTAGTCGTGCCGTGGATAGACCAGCGGCTGCCCCTTGGACTTCTTGTAGGAAAATGCAGCAATGGTGCGGATTTTTGAGATGAGCCGAGCCCCCATCATATCAATATTCTCCCCTGGGTTGTCACTCATCTCAGGGTAAAAATTACAGAGCGAATTCACCATGGAGGAAAGAATGGACATGGGAGGGGCGTTCGGCGGAAAATGATCAAAGAAATGAATCATATCCTCGTGAATCAGGGCAAAACCGCCAAGCAGCTGGCTGAACTCCGACAACTCTTGCTGGGTGGGAAGACTGCCATGCACCAGCAGATACGCCACCTCGACAAAAGAACAGTTTTCCGCCAGTTCCTCGATGCCATAACCCCGGTAATTGAGTATGCTTTGCTCGCCATCAAGGAAGGTGATGGTGCTGGCGCAGGAACCGGTATTCATATAGCCGGAATCGATTGTCACGTAGCCGGTTTTAACCCGCAACATCCTGATATCTATAGCCTTTTCCCCTTCCGTTCCTTCAATAATCGGCAAGATATATGTTTTCCCATCAAGTATAAGTTCCGCTTTTTTATCGGAGATAAAGTCTTCTAGCATAATATAATCCTTTTATTTTCGTCCACTCCCGGCTCACCTTCACGTCCGAATAGCCAGTCTGCCAAAACAATCGCGGCAGTGGCAACATGATCAGCAACATGCAGATGAGAGCAGTAATTTTTTTGCCGAGTCAGCAGGCACGTGGGTGCGGAAACCAAGAAAAATGCCCGGGCGTTGACAAGAGTGACATTTACGGGGGCATCGGTGATTGACGAACGGCTCTATAATAATTATATAAAGGGCGATTATATGCAAATTTCACCTAACTTTCAATACGTAACATTTCTATCCATCGTATTTCACCAATCCATAACAATCCATAACAATCCATAACAAAAACATACTTAAACCTCACACCGGAAGACAAAATGACAATCCCTGGCGCGCTTTATCTGCAGAGGCTGATAAAATTCATTGAGCAGGTCACCATTTATCCAGTTTCCTGCGAAAAGCTCGCCTGCGGCAGGACTGACGAAGGATGGCTTGATGCCGTCCTGGCAGGGGGCGCCCGCATCGTGCAGCTGCGGGACAAACTTTCAGACGACCGGACGCTTTTTTCCAAGGCGCAGGTATTCAGACGTAAAACAGCCGAGGCAGGAGCCCTCTTTATTGTCAACAACAGGCTTGACATCGCTCTGCTTACCGATGCGGACGGCATTCACCTCGGCAACAGTGATCTGCCTGCCAGGGAGGTGCGCAACCTTGCACCGGACCTGCTCATCGGCGTATCGGCAAACACAAAAGAACATGCCGCATCCGCGAAAGCGCGGGGGGCAAGCTATTTCAACATCGGGCCGCTTTTTCAGACCTCGACGAAATCAGGCCTGACGACCTTCATCGGCGAAGAGGCCATCGCCGCTTTTTCTGCCGAATCGGACCTGCCGTTTACCGTGATGGGAGGCATTAAACTGGAGCATGTTCCGCGCCTCACCGCATTAGGGGCCAGCCGTATTGCCGTGGTCACCGCCCTGACCCAGGCCGAAAACATAGAACAGGAAACCAGCCGCTGGATTGCCGCCATCAACAAGGGAAAAGACAGAGGGAGGAAGCAAAGGTGATCAGCCGCAAACTCAAAGAAATCAAACTGCTCATGGAGTATGCCGTGCCAGCTGAGGACCGGCGGCAGACCATCGCCCTGCTGGAAGAATTCAGCGGCGACAGAATTGCCCTCAATCTTTTTCACGCCTTTTACAGCTTTTTACCGGAAGGACTTGACGACGCAATCAACGGCCTGCAGATTATTGCCTTGAAACAGGGCATTTTCCTGCTCTGCGCCACCACGGGGATAGACAACTATCTCTATGTGGTCAGCCAGCAGCAGGCGGAATTTCTCGGCAGTGCGTCAAACGGCATATGGGACAGCGAGGTGCTGAAATTTTTCGGCTACGCAACCCGGGAGGAAAGCATCCGCAGCCTTGAGGATATTACCCGCTTTCCCGCCTACAGCCCGGCCAACGCGGATACCAATCTCTGCCCGGTCTGCTCTGCGGCAAACGGAGAATTTCACACCCTGGGCTGCCCGGTGGAAGTCTGCCCCTGGTGCGGCGGTCAGCTCACCCACTGCACCTGCCGCTTTACCATTACCGGAAAAGACAGGTTGACAGGTGAAGAGGACCTTGAATCTTTTTATGAACAGCTGACAAACAAGGGGCGCATCCCTTTTAACGCCAAGGGACAGCGCCCCGCCTACCTTACCGACGGGCAAAAATGACCTACTTCACTACATTCAAATATTTGTAGAATTCCGAATCCGAGGAAAGAATCATTCTGGTATTTGCGCCGAATGACTTCTGGTAGGCCTCCAGACTTTTCGAAAAGGCGTAAAATTCGGGATCCCGGCTGTAGGCTTCTGCGTAAATACCGGCCGCCTTGGCGTCGGCCTTGCCTTTGATCTCTTCCGCCTGCCGGGTTGCCTGGGAGGTGATGAGTTTTAACTCCCTCTCAACCTTACCGAGGATCTCAGCCTTCTGGCCTTCGCCCAGCGACCGTTTTTCCGCCGCAATTCTCTTTCGTTCCGAAATCATCCTTTCATAGACCTTCTCGCGCACGGTATCGATATAGTTGACCCGTTTCAGCATGACATCAACCAGTTCAATGCCGTAATCAACGGTGAGCTTGGAAGCTGCCTCAAAAATCATCTGCGAAATCTTATCCCGGCCGAGCTTGATCGGCTCAGCCTTTGCCTCTTCCGCCACCCCGGCATCAAACTGACCCGGCTCCCAGTCGGAACTTCTGATGATCTCAACCAGATTAATTTTATTGACCAGGTCGCGGATCGAACTGTCAACAATATCATCAAGCAGCGTCATGGCGCGGTCTACATTATCGACCGCCTGCAGAAAACGCAGGGCATCGGAGATTCTCCACCGGGCGGTTGCATCGATATAAACAAAGGTCTTATCACTGGTGGGAATCTGATTCGGGTCGCCATCCCATATCAGGATGCGTTTTTCAAAATATCGCACAGTCTGGATAAAGGGTGTTTTAAAGTGCAGCCCGGCCTCAGTGGCGGGTTCCCCTACCGGAGCGCCGAATTGGGTGACCACGGCCTGTTTTCCCTCCGGCAGAATAAAAAAACCGTCCCAGACAGTGACAACGCCGGCAATCACCAGGGCAATTAAAATATAACGCACAAATATATTCACTGTATTCTCCCGTTAGTTTGTATTTTGGCCCGCTGCTTTCCGGCTGCCGGACAGATCCAGAAAAGGCAGGATTGACTTCTGATCTTTATCAATGACATAGATATCGGCGACAGAGGGCAGAACCTTCTGCATGGTTTCCAGATACATCCTTTTTCTGGTTACCTGTTCAGCTTTTTTGTACTCCTCATACACGGCCAGGAAGCGGGCGGTTTCACCCATTGCCAGATTGGTCCGCTCAATGGCATAACCATGGGATTCTTCCAGCAACTTCTTCGCGTCGCCACGGGCCTTGGGGATCAATTTGTTATAGGTCTGTTCCGCCTCATTAACCAGACGCTTCATATCCTGATCCGCTTCATTCACCTCATTAAAGGCCGGCTTGACAGGGTCAGGCGGGTTAACGTCCTGCAGTTTCACCGTCAACACCTTCACCCCGCTCTCATATTTATTCAGGCTGTCCTGCAGCACCCGGGCAGTGGCGGCTTCAATGATCTCCCGATTGCCGAGAACATAGTCAAAATCCCGATTGCCGACAATGCCTCGAATGGCCATTTCCGAAACGTCCCGCACCGCCTGATCCACATCTCCCACCTTGAAGATAAACAGAAATGGATCCTGCACCTTGTACTGCACAATCCATTCGCAATCGATGACATTTTTATCGCCGGTCAGCATGAGCGATTCCATATCAAAACCCTGCTTGACAAAAACAGATTTCTGCCCCGGGACCTTGGTGCGGAAACCGAACTCCAGCTTGCGCACGGTTTCCACATCGACCTTGACAACGTCATCAATGAGGGGAATCTTGAAGTTGAGACCGGATGTGGCAAACTTGTTAAACTTGCCTAAGCGCCGCACAACCCCTTTCTCGCCGGGCTCAATCGTGTAAAAAGACGAGTAAATGATCTGGATGAAAAAAATGATGGCGACAACAGCCACCACCTTTATGATGTTGCCGCCGATATTGGGGGCAGGGCCACCAGACTCTGTTTCTCTTTTGTCCTGCCCTCCCCCTCCGCCTCCGCCGCCAAGGCCTTCAAAGCTCTCTTTGATTTTTTTCAAAAAGGCGGCAATCATTTCTTCCGGAGAAGAGGGTCGTTTTTTCTGACCCCATGGTGGTTGCTGATCATCAATTGACATATTTTCACGTTCCTGTGGATTGATTTGTTGCGTGTTTATGATGCCGAAAAAAGTGGCATCACTCTTTCATAAAGTCCGACGTTGCCTCGCCAACTAATTGATCTTACACACAAAAGGATACGACAAAGAGGTAATGTCCCAAATTCGTTCATGCATTACAACATTTTTTTCAAAAAAAGGCAAGCAGCCAGCATCCCAGGACAACCAGAAAAAAAACAGCCAGAAAGAAAAGCTGCCTCTGCCAGGCATTACACCATTTCAGAAAAACAGGGAAGGTAGCGGCAAGCACGCCGATGCCGCAACCGGCAACAAGTCCCCAGAAATGGGCGCCCAGGTCCGTTCTTTCGCCGCCGCTGCCGAGCATGGCCAGCAGGCTGAGCCCGGCGCCAAGCGGAAGAAGGACCCCCTTGAGCTTGAATTGCCTTTTGAGTTCCAGACCGGTCAGAATGCCGATCGCGCCGAAAACAGCTGTTGAGAAACCGACCGAAAGATGCTGGCCGGTACGCAGCAGAATATTGAAACTATTGCCGGAAATGCCGGCAATAAGCACGAGAAACCAACCAAGGCCGCTGCCGAGAATCTTGCAGAGAAAATGGATAATGATGCCGCCGATGATGACATTGCCCAGCACATGCACCGGGTCGGCATGAAGGGTAAGTCCGGTAACCAGGCGCCACCACTGGCCATGGCCGACGATCTGCTCCAGATTCACCGCTCCTGATGCAAACCACATGCTGCCGTCCTTCCAGGGACCGGTCACCCAGTAGAAAATCAGCAGAACACCCATCAGCAGCAAGGTGGGAGGCTGTCTGTCCCGAAAATGAAATAAGCCCGCCGGCTCCTCTTTCGGAGGCGGCCAGTTCCTGTTTTCCCGCTCAAAAGAGGCGATATGCCCCACAGCCGCCGCCTTGAACGGCTCGGCAACCGTCATGAGCCAGCAGTCCTGTTGTTTTTCCAGCACATGCGGGATATTGACGGATTGCAGGACAAGGGACCAGATATAGGCCTGCTGGTATTTTTTTATCCGGGCAACAGGCACCCGGCTTTCATTTTCTGTCACAAAATTTCAACGGTGAAGGATTGCTCTTGCCGCGCCGCAATAACTGAAAGGGGATATCAGCAACATGGAGGCTCCGGAAGCGGGGAGAAATGGAGGGCACAAAGGTGAATCACCCCGCTTATTGAGGTTTTAATATAAGCACTCCCTCATCCGAATCAAGATGCATCTGGAATCTGTTGAGAAAATTAAGCCCCAGCAGGCCGAAATCAACCTGTTCTTCGCTATCGACAACCAGGGCCTTGACATCACGGACAATCCATCCCTCAAGCTCAATAGAGGAGAGCGTCACCTCCCAGGCCTCTTTGACACCGCCGGCGGTGGTCACCTTGCAGCGCGGCGTGTTTTGATTGATTTCAAGTCCAAGGGCAGGCAGCAGAGCGGCAGGAATGGAAACGACCGACGCTCCCGTATCAATAAGAAACGGATAGGTCACGCGGCTGTTGACAGTAGCCTGGACATGGATCTGATGCGATCCGGGGGCAAAGGGGATAACGATCTCGCCCTCTTGCATCTTCAACTGGGAGATTTGCCGGGCCAGCCGGTCCACCCTCTCAGCCATGGTGTCAGGATAGACACGCTGCCAGAGCATTTCCTCGGCCCCGGCCCAGTCCCCCCCGGCCAGGGCCAGCTCGACTCCGTCAAGAAAAAGCCGGGGATCATCGGCAAAAAAAGTTCTGTTCCGCCCTAGCACCTCACCCGCAGCTGTCAGATCTCCCCTTGCCAGCTCATCCACCAGCCACAGCTGATACAGCTGCAGATGGAGATCCTGCAGGGCGGAATGATCAACATACTGCCAAAGACCCTCCTTTGTTTTTTCGACAAAGTCCGCCGCATCGGCAAATCCCCTGCCGGCAATACGGGCATCCGCCGCAATTTTGAGCAGGCCGAAATCTCCGGCGCGCCGGATCACCTCTCCATCCAGCAGTTGAACAAGTTGATCAAATGCGCCCCGCTGATACAGTTCCCTGGCCAGTGAACGTGCTTCACCAAGCAGATTTTCAGGCTGCAGGCTCGCCGGCACATCCAGCGGATCCAGCTTCGGCTCGAGCAGAAAACCAGCCAAAAGCGCCTGCAGCCGCTCAGCCAATCCGCTCTCTTCATCCATGGCCAGTGCCCGGACAAACTGCTCTTCCCGCCCGCCGGCAAAGGTCATATTGTAGAAATCAGTAACAGTCAACGTCATTTCCCTGCCGCTTCCGGTGGTACCGGCCCACAGATAGCCTCCGTCAAGCCAGCCGCCAAAAGTCCAGCCCGTCACCCTGCCGTTCTGCAGGAATACGCCCGGCTCATCCGGGAAAGCGGCATTTGCCGCATGCAGCCAAAACCCCTGCTGCCAGTCCGGCATCAGCGAAAGATCCACGGTTTCCTTCTGCGAAAGCAGTGAACGCCAGACTGTTTTCCCCTGATACTGCCACGGATGAAGAAGGGCGGGCTCAATATCCAGGGGCTGCGCAAGATGCCAGAGGGCGACCTCATCCCCCGGACGCCACTGCCCGCCGTCAATTGCGGCGGAAAAACCCGATGGAGTGAAACGAAAGATCCATTTCTGCCCGCCGAGACAGGCCCTTACCGGCAGTGCCACCCAGGAATGCTCAACAACAACACTTGAAATGGCGGCAATCTCATTGCCCCATCCATCATAAACGGAAACAACTCCCACCGGCAGCAGCCGGCTTTGCTTTGCCGCCGGTTGGGGCGGCACAATCTCTTTCGCCGCCGAAATAGAACTGACAGAGGGTGGGGCAACCGGCTCCTCCCTCTTTTCAGTGACCTTGCCCTGCAGAGCGAGCTCACTGCTGCGCTGCAGTGAAGATTCTGTCAATGTTTCCCCGTGCCTGTTTTCCTGGTCAACACTTGGGAAGGGAGAAAAAATCCCTTTGAAAAAATAAACAGCCAGGCCAGCCAATAAAACCACAACCAGCAAAGTCAGCATCCGCTTGAGGCCTTGCGGCTCCTTTCTTGTCAAGCCGAGCTCGGCACCGCAGTGCTGACAGAAATTTGCGCCCGGCGCATGGCCGCTGTTGCATTTCGAACACTTCATGCGGCGTTGTTAAGCAGAACGGATAGAAGCATGCAGCACGATACCAATCACCACAGAAAAACCATCTCAGTAAACACAAAAGGGCAGAGTTCTCAGCAGACCTGCCCTTTATCCCGTCTTTTATCCTTATAACGATCAGTTTCTTGCCCATCGGCGCGTAAGCCCGAACAGGGCAAAAATTCCGGAGGAGCCCAGAAAAACAACAGCGCCGGGAAGCGGCGTCGGCACAGGGCCTCGCACCAGATAGCTGGCAACACAGGAATTGCTTTGATTCACATCCAGAAAATTGGTAGTATCAGATATGGCCACCCAGGACTCTAAGGCGCCTTCGTTCAAATGAACGCTTGCCGCTTTCAGCTGCAGAAAATCGCCGTTATTATCATTCGGAACATACATGCCCAACGCTTCCTGACATGCGCCGTAACTCATTGTCCACGACATGAAATCCAAAAGGGTTTTCACCCCCGCTTCATTCCGGGCATAATAAGATTTAGCATATGTTGAATAATTGTCAGGCTTTCCCAGAAAATCAACTCCAGCATGCTGGTAAAACAGCCACAAATCGTCCGCATCAGCATAGCGAAAGCCAAAATCAGCAAGAAATCCGCCGGCGCCGTTACTGATTGCGGCATAGGAAAGGTTTTGCGTCGCGGGAAGATCCAGCCATTCCAGACCGGTCAGAGGATCAAAGGTAATGAGTCCATCCCCGGAACCGGACGCCAGATCCCTTGAAACAAGAGAGCCCCAGGCTGACGCACCTGCGCCAAAGATCAACACCGCAACAACCGTCAATAAAAGTGCCGTTTTTTTCATCTGTCTCTCCAACACTGTTTATGATATTTATTCAAAACATCAGAGAAACCAGGAAACAATAAAGGAACGTTGTGATTGCCAATCATTATCGCCATTTCCTTCATATCATGAAAAATTACCCCTGCAATCACCTAGAATCCTTAGATTATTTATTGCGATAGCCTACCTAATTAAATCACTAAGAGCAATAGGAAACAGAAAAAAAGACAAAAAAAGCGGCAAGTGATTGCGGGGAATGCATAAAAATCCGTAAAAAACGTTACGTGAAAATCCACGGAGCTCTGACCCGACTTTCTTCCACCCCTTGGCCTGCAACGCCTTGGAGAAGATTATCGTAGCCAATCCCCCTGCGTTTACAGACAACCCATGCTGCTTTTACTTGCTATCACTTTACATTTGATAATGAGTAGTATAGATTTTTTTTACTCAGCCGTTGTAATTTCCTCCAAAAGATCAACCGGTAAAAAGACAGGCGCACTGAGCAACCTGCCTGAGGTCTTACTCCCGTGAGCGGCGGACGCCGGTTCCTGCTGCAATCCGGCATTCTTTTTGCCGCATATACTCAGGAATAATATCAACTTGCGATTTTGCTGAAACGGTTAAGGTTGCCACATCCAAGATGAATAGAAATGCTTTACTGCCAGGTCGGAGGATGTCAGCAAATCACCTATCAATTTATTTAAGGCAACAACTAAAATTCCCAACCACTTTAAGATGCGGCAATTTGCCATATTTACAAATTGAATAGCGCATTATAAGAGATTGTTAGGATAGTTGAAAAAAGTTAAACCGGCTGCGCGGTGGGAACTAAATGACATGAATATTCTCAAGAAAAGCCGGGTTACCAGATGATGGTAGCCCGGCTTTTCTGTTTTTAGGGAATCCCGGCGACAGTATGCTTAATTCAGCAGAAATAAATATGCTGTCCCGATTGCGGTAGCCGCTGTTTGTCCACAACAAGTTGCGTATTTATAAGATAATTTTCAAATTTTTACAGCATGGTCACCGGGAAATTATCTCGCGCTTAATAATGATGCATATTTATCGTTATCAAGCGTGGCGTGCAAGATAATGATAAAATCGCCTGCGTTTTATAGCAACAGCCCATAACCAGCAAAGGGAATCGGCGAAAAAACCATGCGCGAGATAATAATATAGGTGCCGCCGCGCTGCGCGCGGCGGCACCGGCCCGAGTTGAGCGGAAATCCGCTCCCACGCCTTGGTTTGCGGCTGGCATTGGCTACGCTGATACAGCATTCCAGCCACTCGGGCTTAATCGTGCCTTGCGTGCTGATTCGCGGCCGCCACCAAGTCGTTGGACCGGACACTGGCCACTGCGTGCGCCGAAGCAAGCTTCGTCACAGGCAGCGCCCAGTGCCGCTCAACTCGGGCCGTTCGGAACCAATATAATAGGAAAGGAGAATGAGGTGAACAATCTAAAAAATTTAATCTTTTTTGTTTTGATCGGCATTATGTCTCTGATGGTAAATGGTTGTGCTGGATTGCCTCTCCATAATGCAATGCTCAATGGCAATCTAAACGAGGCACAACAAATGATTGCAAAACAAAAGGACATCGACAAACCGAACACCCTGGGTTATAGGCCATTGCACATTGCTACCGACAAAAGACAAAATGAATTATTCGAATCGTTGGTAGCACAGGGAGTCACTATAGATCCAAAGGCTAATAATGGTTGGACACCTCTGATGTTTGCAGTCCAGCATGGGGAGATTACAATGGTTGAAACCTTGGTTAAAAAAGGGGCCGATGTAAATGCCCGGAATGGTTCTGGTATAGCACCCATTATGATTGCTTCGTTCCATGGGCAAGATTCTGTTTTTGATTACCTTATCGATAGTGGTGCTTCTTATGACGTAAAATCCAACGATTATTTTACTCCATTGATGATGGCTGCTGAGGGTGGTCATCCTTCTATAGCGAATAAATTGTTAGATTTAGGGGTCGATATTAATGCCAAAACAACTAGCTCACTAAACGCCTTAATGATTGCAAGCCTAAATGAAAAGGTACAGGTTGCAAAACTGCTGGCAGAACATGGTGCTGATATCGGTGCCAGAAGTAATATCGGTTGGACACCATTAATGTATGCGGCTAAAAGTGGTAATGTTGATCTTGTCCAAATGCTTATTGATAAGGGTGCTGATTTGAACGCCAAGGTGGAGAATGGTGTTGCGCCGGTTCTTATTGCTGTATTTCATGACCACGAGGAACTCGCCTCAAAAATGCTCCTCCAGGGTGCGGAGCCTGTCAGAGTAGAGGGTCATGTGGATGACATATATGCCTCAGGAAGGCTATATAGGCTGAAGGCAGAAATCCTTGAGAAAGAGAGAAACATAGAAGAGGCAGTAAACTATTACCAGCTAGCTGGCTCATTACTAGATGAGGCCTCATCCAGATATACGGAAAAGGCCAACGAAATGAGTGGGAAATTTTGGAAAACTACACTGGCAAATGCCCTGATGGCTGGCATCGCTGCCGGTGGGGCCACCTATCAGGCGCAGCAAACCGGTTTCGGCTCACAATCATATCAACAGATCAGCACAGCAAATTTAACCAAGATGAAGAACGTCTACCAGGCCAGAAGCGAAAAAAGTCATGCGTTGGCGAATGAATGTAAAGCCTCCTTTAAAAAACTGCTCGAATAAATAGTGTTATTGCTGCTTGGCTTTATGATAAGCTGGAAGATTGGATGGTAGTGTATTTCACAACAAGAATAAATTGTAGGCATGAAAAGTTTCTTTCATGCCCGGAATGAGAAATGGGGACAGAATTATTTAATTTGTCCTCCTTTCCAAATCAATCGGCAGGAATTGCCGAACCAGGCGCTTGAGTGGATGCGAAGAACTTCGGCGACGCTGTCGCGGCAGGCTTGTCGGCGCACCACTCAGCTTAACGTTCCCGGCGACTGCGTCGCCAGGAATCGCGGCGCTGACTTCGCCAAGCGCCGCGATTCAGGCTTGAGATTGCCACATCTTATATCTGAAAATATCAAACAATCTTCCGGTTTACATTCCTACTGTTATGTTGCGAGTTGATCTATCTAGCTGAAATAAAAAGATTTTTTTATGGCGCTATTGTTTGCTCAGTTTCCTCCTTCATTTCAGACAGTTTTGCTGTTTTTGAGATTAATTCTCCTTTAAGATGCAACATAACTTATTTGGATTTTTCGTACTTGTCCGTCAACCTTATCAGGGTTCAGAGAGCTCCTA
>Ga0180007_10002283_pt1 | contig 23233 bp, 26 predicted proteins | sample MM_PC_MetaG_FD_121122 | JGI IMG/M metagenome (GOLD analysis project Ga0180007, IMG submission 121122) | Groundwater microbial communities from the Aspo Hard Rock Laboratory (HRL) deep subsurface site, Sweden - MM_PC_MetaG | ecosystem: Environmental > Aquatic > Deep subsurface > Groundwater... | reverse complement strand
TGACCTTGTGAAAGACCCTTTCAAGGGAGCAAGTAGCCACTTAAAAGATGAAGATGATGAATAAATTATAACAGATCGGTCACATGTCGGTTTCTGAAAAGGTACGAAAAACCCCTTTAGGGGGTAATGTGTATAGAATGCCCTTTTAGGGCTTTATCCAAGCCACCGGCTATGCCGGTGGTCATGACTTGCTTTAGATCGAACGCGCCAATGAGATACTGTGACACAATCGAATTCCATGGAAAATAGTTCGAACAAAGAAGTTTTTGAGCAAATTCTGAGGAGAATTAGCATTCAAGCATTTGATGCGTTGCTTCACTGTGGTGTGCGCGACATCGAGGGACTTTTACATTTGACAGAAGATGCACTGCGTCAAACTGGTACATCACCACGCATTGCTACCCAACTAATGGATGTTAAAAGGAAACTTTGTGCACAGGGAGAAGAATCTAGCGATAATAATAATGTGAGAATCAATTTATCTACTGGCAATGATTTACCCGATGTTCAGATGTGTAAGTGCGAGGGGTTGTTACGACCGGAGACGTCAATACCAGCAGATTTGATGGAAAGGCTCTCAACACGAGCGCAAAATTTTCTGGTTCGCGAAAAGGTGTTAACCTGTGAACGGCTTCTTGGCCTTAACGAGAAAGACCTATTTAATTTTGAAAAAATTGGCAAAAAGACAGTAGATGAGCTCAAGAGGTTACAAGGAAAGATTATTCATATCCTCCCAGATGCACAAAGAGCATCAGTGAGTGTTGATTGCCAATCCGATGGACTACAACCAGCTGCTCTGGTTTCTCCCGGCGTTGTGTCATCTGTTTATCATCCTGGCAATAGTGGATATAGTGCGTCATGGCCTGCTGACTGGAGTCTTTTGTCTCGGACCTTACCAGAGTTGTTCCAAGTTTCCTTGGAGAAAAATAACGGCTCAAACTATAACGAGCTAACCACAATTGGCACTCTTGGATTTTCTCCCTATGACACTGCTCGGCTGGCCAAGATGGTAGTATTTCCTGAAGACTCTGCAGAGAACCTGTTTGCCATGTCTATCGGTTATTTACTTCAGTCAGGAATTAGCGATGATGCATTTTCAATCATACTTGACCATCTCGCGCGTATCTCAGGACGTTCGAGTTGGGCACAGTTACCGAATCTTTCTGCAAACCTATCAGATGTGGCTATTTATGCGGATATTCCAATAGGCCTAATCGAAGACCAATTGGTAACTCATTTTTCTTATCCAGACATCATCGCAACAAATGCAAATAAGCCCGCAGCAATCACTTGGGGTGAACTTGAAAGAATAACGGAGCGAATGGCCATCGAGCGGCTGGGTTTTACAATTAGGGGCATAGAAACCATTAAGTATCTGTGGTCCCTTAAGGATCAAGCAATAGGAATCCACAACGCCATATCGAAAGGATTGCCGGCAGAAGCATATAGAAGCTTCGAGCAACTTACAGATGCCTTTGTTAATTCAGTTGTAAAAAAGAAACATGATTCGGCTGTATTAAAAGGAAGATTAGGTTTTCTTGAAGGGAAAAAATGGACTCTGGAAGAAGTTGGCCAACGTGAAAATTTGTCCCGTGAGCGAATCCGCCAGATTGAGAAAAAATTAATGCAAGTTCTACAAAAACCTCGTACCCAGGAGCGGTTATTTCGTCTATGGCTTACCGTAGACGAAATCCTAACATCTGGGGGAGGTGTCTGTTGTGCTTCTGAAATTGCTGAGTCATTAACAAATCGGTGGAAGTGGCCGACGCCACCTTCCGACGAAGCCCTTGCATTATTCCTTAGCTTGTCTGTCAGCTATGAGGTGATATGGGAGTCTCCAATTCGCATTATTTTGCCGAAGCAGAAATGCGTTGGTTGTGCAGAAATAGGGTCAGTACTCACCAAGGCAGTGGAAAGTCAGCCAAACTGGACGCTCCCCTTTGAAAAAGCTGATGCCGTAATGCGGTACTTTTGCCATAGCCGGGCTTGTGTCGAGGCAATCAAAATTAGTCGATTCTCAAAGGGGTTTCTTCATTTTCTTGATGATACGATAGAAGAAATTGTGGCTGATGAGACAGCATGTTACACTCAATACGCTTGGGCGCAGAAACATGGAAAGCACGGAACCAGAACCTTGCTTGTAGAAACAATACTTCGTAAGGCCGGTTGTCCTATGCATTTCACTGAGGTCCAAGCTGAAGTGAACAAGGATAGGCCTGTTCATGGACAATTGTCTGAACGAAATATTTATGGTTATATTGCCAGATCTTCAGATTTACTGCTTTGGGATCGTGGGACTTATATCCATCGCGATTATTTCTCAATTCCTTATGATTTAATCGCTAAAATTGAAAACGAAATAGTTTTCAGGCTTCAAGATGACATTCCTTATTTGTCCGTTAGTGGCATTTTCGATTTTCACAAAGATGAGTTGATAGAAAATGGTGTCCCTACTGAAAGTGCGCTTTACACATGCTTAAAGGAATCTAATAACAATCAGTTAGCTTACCCTGACTATCCATATCAGGAAAAGTGGTGTTGATAAACCGAGGGTACCGCTCCCTATTTTACTTGAGGCATATGTGTTAGAGAAAGAGGGGGTAATTACATATGACGAGCTGAGAAATTATGCTGTAGAAAAACTCTGCATGGATGAGTCAATTTTTAATGTTCATCATTTACCTAACACGCCGAACCTATTACGTATAAACCATAAAGAATATATACATTTGCACCAGCTCGGGATTGAAAAGTATTGTCTAGAACCGATAGTTAATCATCTCAGGTCAATCCTTAGTTTATCAACTCATGTCTCTGTAACTAGGCTCTATGATGACAAAAAAATTAGCTGCCGGTTGATTGGCATTACGACTCCATTACTTCTATTTTCACTGCTTCAATATTTTTATGATGGTGAGTTCTACCAACCAAGATATCCAAAAATTTGTCTTCCAAGTATTGTGAAAGGCCACGGCAGGCCCACTGGTGTTGCAACTGAAATAATCGGCTACATTCATGACAAAGGAACACTTTGTAACCTTACTGAGTTATACCAGCATTTTGTCGACAAGTTGGGGTATAAGCAGCAAAGTGTTTATAACGTTCATTTTTGTGACCAAATTATCCGTTACAGCGAAGGTATGATTGTCCACATTGATACACTTGAGTGGACAGAGGCGAATCAGGCAGCATTGGAGCTGTTGGCATCCACCCACCTGAATGACCGAGAAAACGCAGGCAAACCATATGGACTTACTTCCTATCTCTACGAGTATATGCATGATCAATTGCCAGACCTACCTAAACACATCTCTTGGACACCAACTCTCATCGGAGAATTACTAACCCATAAAAAAAGGTATCATATTCTGGGCACGCAACGAAATGCCTTCGTGTCGGTCCCAAGCTCGCACGGGATCGAAAATCTTGGTGATCTGCTCTATTGCCTACTTGACGCCAACTACGATGGTGCAGCGAACTTAGATCAATTCATTTCTGACATGCGAGAATCCGGTATCTTGAAAAAAAAGTTAACACCAATGATGTTGGGGGCGGATAGCCGCGTCGTTATAGATGGGAATGTTGTTCAGTTAGCAAAGTTGAGCAGATATGTTACGAGAACTTGACTTGCTTCCTGTCTATGACAGTGAACATTATGATTTAATTCGCGACCTGCAAGTTCCATTACTCTGTCAGGCCAAGGATTATTTAAGAGGAGTGGGATTTTTTACCTCTGGTTGGCTGCGCCTTGCCGCGCAAGGGATGGCAACATTGATGGCCGGCAGCGGCTCTGCGAGGATTGTCGTCTCACCAATCCTTGAGCAAGCTGACTGGGATGCGTTGCAGTTTGGGGAATCCGCCAAGAAGGATGCGGTGCTCAGAGAAGTCCTTTCACGGAACATCGACGATCTTGAATTGACACTGGAACATGATACCCGTAACGCACTTGCCTGGATGGTGGCCGATGGTCACCTTGAATTTCGTTTTGCGTTGCCAAGAGATCGAGTGTCCGCTGGGGATTATCACGACAAAGTAGGGATTTTTACAGATGGGGATGGTGGCCAGGTAGCGATTCATGGCTCACTGAATGATTCGGTTAAGGCATCTTTGAACGGTGAAGCATTTTCAGTGTTCAAATCATGGGATATCGGCCAAGCTCCTTATGTTGAGATGCATAGAGCCCGGCTTGAGGCTCTATGGAACAACCAGAATAAGCAATTTCGGGTATATCGTATCCCTGATGCCATCCGTGAAAAGTTCATCCAGTTAAGAATATCATCAGGTCCTCCATATAGTCGTCCCATTGTTCAACAAATAAGTGCATCACTACACTGCCCGTTTGAGCTCCATAACTATCAAAAAACCGCAATCGAAGAATGGCACAAAGCGGGTTGTCGTGGTGTTTTTGAAATGGCTACTGGCACAGGGAAAACAATAACTTCTTTAGCGGCAGCGATAACAGCTTACCAGGAGCATGGTCGTCTGGCAGTGATCATTCTCGTCCCTTATCTGCATTTACTCGAACAATGGGCGCAGAACTGCCGGCAGTTCGGCTTCGCCCCTATTCTTTGCAGTGGTGAACACGGCCGCTGGCAAATTGAGGTGAAATCTGCTATCCAAGATTTCAACATTGGTGTAAAAAGTCACATTTGTGTTCTGGCGGCACATAAAACGGCAGCAATGGACAGATTCGCAACGGCGATACGCCGTATCCCGGCAAAGGATACATTACTCATAGGGGATGAGGCCCATGGACTTGGCGCTTCTTATTTGCGTAATGCGTTAACAGAAAACGCCACATTGCGCATCGGCTTGTCCGCCACCCCCAAACGCTGGTTCGATGATGAGGGTACCGACACTATTTTCCGCTACTTCGGACCGACCTGTTTTGAATATTCCATAGATCAGGCAATTGGTCAATTTCTAACCCCTTATGAATATTTCCCCCAACTGGTAAGTCTCACTGATGAGGAAGCGGAATTATATAGGGAATTAACGCAAAAAATTGTTGCCATTGCTGCCTCGGCAGAACATGACCATGAGATCCACGAACGTCTAAAAAAACTGCTCTTGCAGCGATCGCGGATCATATCCTCGGCACAACAAAAGCTACCTGCGCTGCTCCAGTTGCTCCGTGGCATGCAGGAAGACTCCCGTCAGCGGGGTAATGAACCGACCGGAATTCTTATTTATTGCGCACCAGGAAGGCATAGGGAAGTGCTGCAAGCAGTTGCGGCATTGGGGCTACGTTGCCATGAGTTTGTTCACGATGTAAGCTTGCCTGAGCGAGAAAAACTATTATCCCAATTTGATATTGGTGAAATCCAGGTTCTTGTCGCGATCAAATGTCTTGATGAAGGGGTTGACGTGCCTTCGACGAAGTCCGCTTTCATCCTGGCCAGCAGTACAAACCCGCGCGAGTTTGTTCAACGTCGGGGGAGGATTCTTCGTAAATCAAGGGGAAAGGATCGTGCGTTTGTCTATGATTTCCTGGTCGTACCTCCTCCCGAGAGGCTAGCGCTGAAGCTTCGGGCAGATGTAGCCATACTCCAGCGAGAGATGCCTCGTTTTGCTGAGTTTGCATCTTCTGCCATGAACCAATTCAGCGCGCGGTCGGTGGTGAGGGACATTCTCGACCATTTCGAAATGTTGAATCTGCTCGATGAGAAACCTTGGGATGTTTACCACACTATGAAAAAACAATGGGATAGGAGCGATTTTGATGAATGATGACAAAACTTTATTTCAGGACGTCAATGCCTTGATAATGGAAAAACTCAACGCATATCCTGATGACGTACGTGAACTAGCAATTCAGGCAATTCGGTTATCTGAAGCGCGTCATCCAGAATCGGCGGTGGCAGACCAGCTCCAGTCAATAGTACGAAGACTCGCCAAACAACAGGAAGGGGATGACCAATGATACTGCATAAGATGGTGGTGGAGAATTTCCGCCAGTTTCGGGGGAAACAAGAGATTGAATTTATTGCCCCAGGAAACGACCACGCCAATGTGACGGTTATATTTGGTGAAAACGGGCGAGGAAAAACAGGATTATTTAGGGCTATTATGTTTTGCCTCTTCGGTGAGCACCGTCTCAGCCAGGATGGAGATGTCCGGCGTGATGAGTTACAACTTGTGAACGTATCAGCACTTGTTTCGACCCCAGGGCAACCGGTACGTACCTCTGTCGAATTGGAATTCACGCATCGCGGCCAAACCTACCGATTGCGCAGGGCTATACTGGGGATGCAGGATGAAAACAAGATTATCGAAGAGGAAGACGAAAAACGTCTTTACGTTGTTACGAGTGATGGGAATACCGAGTCAGTTTCTACCACTGAAATCGATACGGTGATTGATAGTATCCTGGATCGTCGAGTTAAAGACTATTTTTTGTTTGGCGGGGAAAAGATTGAGCGATTGACGCGTGCCAGTATTGCGCAACGTCGAGAAATAAGCGCCGGCATTCGGAACCTTCTCAATGTTGATGCGCTTGAGAAGGCAATCGGAGCGGTTGGACGGGTACTCAAGACTCTTGAAAAAGAACTATCCAATTCTTCCCATGAAGAATTATCACGGCTCCTGAAGCGACTCGGTGATAATGAAGCGGAGCAGGCCGGGTCCCGTAAGCGGCTAGAGGAACTCGCTGACGAGATTCGTCTCGCCCAACAGGAAATCGATAAAACGGACAAAGAGTTGATAAAGTTCAACGAAATACGCCACTTGCTCGAAAAACGCAGATCGCTGGAAAAGGAACTTCAGGATTTGGAGCAACAAAGGGATGAAGCTCTGAATGAAATGCGTAATCTTGTACTCAAGACGACTGCGCTCATCGTTGCACCTACTGTGATTAATGTGTTTGCGCATATCGAGAAGCAAAAACAACGTGGAGAAATTCCATCTGAAATTCGCCGTGATTTGATTGAAAGGATTATTACCGAGCAACGATGTATATGCGGCAATGAGATATGCGAAGGGACAGATGCCTATTCGCATATCATCGCTTGGCTGAAACGCACAAGTGATGTTAGCACACAAGATGCAGCATTAAACCTGTGGCGCTATCTCGCTGAAGTCCGCAATCATTTTAGCGATGATGCAGACCTAGTTGAGAAACAGTTACAACAATATGGCAACCGCACAAGTTCGATGGCCAATATCAATCGTGGCCTAGATAATGTCCGCAACCAGATTGGTTCTTCAGAACGACAAGATGCCACCAAATTAGATAGACAGCGAAAAAAGCTTCAAGAGAGCATCATTTCTCTGGAAGCAGAAGCTCGAACAAAACAGATCCAGTTGGAACAACTCCATCAGGAAAATGATCGCCATCGAGCTCTTCTCAAAGAAGAGAAGTTGAAGGTTGGGAAAAACGACGAATTGTCCAGACGTTCTATTCTAGCGCGGGACACGCTAGACGCACTTGAAGGCATCTATCAACAATTTACGCATGAAATTAAAGAGCTAATAGGAAAATCAGCCACGCAACTCTTTCGAGAATTGTTGGACAAAGAAGGGCGTGAGAATCTTCGGACTATTGTCGTTAATGATGATTATTCACTCCAGGTGCTCGATAGATACAAAAAGCCCTTCCTCGCCAATATTTCGGCAGGACAGCGGCAAATTATGTCAATTTCTTTTATTGCAGCCCTGGCGAGAACTGCTTCACGAGGCGAAAACATCGAAGTTCCCCTCTTTATGGACACCCCTTTTGGTCGATTATCCTATGAACATCGTCAGAATCTTATTAACTAACCAGGTGCCAACGTTCGCGTCACAATGGATTCTTCTTGCCACCGATACAGAATTTCGGCGAAAAGAGGCGCAACTATTGAAAAACAGTGGTAAGTGGGGAAAGTTTTACACGCTACATTCAACCGCTCGAATTTACAGAGCATTACCACTGTGTGCCGGAAACCCTATATGCAAGTCCTTAACCTGACAATACGGACTTTTCTTCTTTGGAGATAGTTTTCAGATGGTCCTGGATCTCAATAATGTGAAGTTTCTGCACCCGGTTGGAGCGTCCACCTTCAAATACGGGGTGACCATACCCGTTGAGGCCCAGACGGAGCGGATGCAAGCTATTGAAAAAGGTGGCAAGGTGCCGGTCACTATTTTTTTTGGCAATGGAGAATCGGTTATGGCCGAAATACGCCGATTGAACAACAAACCTGGACATCTCCAGTTCAGGTATGAGAACAAATCACAAGAGCGTCTGCGGAGATATTTTTCGGGAGTATTCGGCAGCCCGACAGAGGGCAACCTGCTTGAAGTGGCAGAGATTGCACTGTTTACCTTTATTTTCAAGCCGATACTTAAAAATACAACTCCTTCTTTGCAGATCAGCGATATGTTGCTGCATCGACTGGAACAGAAGGAAATGGAGCGCTTTGCAGAGATCGGCCAGATCAGGGAGTCGCTGGCCGCGGTCGAGTATAATTCCGGATTCAGCCAGTCGGACTACAATAGCCTTATCAACAAAGGGTTGATTGGCAAGGGGTGGAACAGGGAGCAGAGGGTTGTAAAGGAACTAGGACTGAAATGTGATTTCGAGAGGAATGGCATCTGGGTGGAGGTGGAGTTCGGCAACGCCCGCTCCTACTATCAGGACTATGTTAAATTTATGCTGGCGAAGAAGTACCGTGATGCTAGGCTTGGATTGTTGCTTTGTCCAACGACGTCCTTTGCCTCACTGCTCTGCGAGCTGGGGAGACAGCGGGCACGGGAGAATGTGGTGCGTGAACGTCCGCCGGTATACTCGGGGATGATGAGTTTCGAGAAGGCAGCGAGAGAATTGCCGTTTTTGGGGTTTATGTTCGAGATGCCTATTGTTGTGGTGGGGGTCGGGGTGTCTGGAAATTAAGTTATGAAGAAAAGGTACGCCTAGCTGCGAAGTATGGCATGAGGCATCTATCAAACTACATACTTTATAATTTCAACGATCATCCAGATGGATTCTATGACAGGCTAAAGATCAATCTTGATCTAAATGAGGAACTTGGCTTGCAGATTTTCTCATTCCCGATGCGGTATGTAGATTTAAAAAGCAAGAATCGTCTCACATCAACACCGGGGAATATAGGAAAACACTGGAACGTCAAATATCTCAGGGCAATTCAATGTGTGCTAATCCGTACTCGTGGTCTGGTTGGAACAAAACGCGACTACTTTTTAAAGGCTTTTGGCAAGGATCATAAAGAATTCTATAAAATTCTCCTTATGCCTGAGTCATATATTATTAATCGATTTAAACACGAAGGTGATGGATCTACCGGTTTATGGTGGTCACAAGTGTGTGCATTATCAGATTGGGAGCGAGATATTTTTGAGAATATCGTATGTAACCACCTTTTTCGGTCAAATAATATTACGGAACTACCACGCCGTGTAAGATGTGCTCTTGACCACTATTTGAATGCATGATTTCTGAGAATTCGAAAAAGAGAAAAGGACAACCTCACTGATATTTAATTTAATGCTTTATGATGTTCTCCAACATCTCTTCCAGATCACTATACGCAACCATATCGCCTCGCCTTTTTTTGCCGCCAGGTCCTCTGAGGGGGAAGTTCCCTTGTGTTACTCAACTGGGAAGGCCGGGAGAAAAATTCGACCTTCCCCGATTGGCTGATAAACGACAATTTAACGGCAGGCAATCCCATGACTGGTGTTGTGTGTTGTTACAGGCAAATAAAGACTCATCTTTATTCAGGAGATTCCCATGAAAACAAAAAAATGACTGGCAGGTTGATGTGGGTTTTACTGTTCGGCCAGAGAGTTTCATCTCTCTACATTTGTCGTTGCGTCATCTATTTTTCCAAACTCTGCATGGTGACATGGCGAAATGCCATGTGTGGGGCTGCATTGCATTCTTCATGGATTGCCTGTAATATAAATGGAGAAATTTCTCCCGGCTATGAAACTCTTTGACCGGCAGTGCCGTTTATGTCAATAATGCACAAACATTATTGATAAAATGAAGAGAGCAATTAACCAGCTGACATGATGAGGAAACCATGACAAAAAAAACTATCACGGCAAAACAAAAAATCGTAGCTCTCCTTCTGGGGATTTTTCTTTTTTCTCTTACTCCTCCGGGCGAAGTCGTTGCTGATTCCGGTCGGGGCCGCAAGCATACGGCGCCTTCCTTCCGTCATGGCCATGTGGTCGCCAAACTGCCGCACGGCCATCGAACCATTCATGTAGACAGGTCACGTTACTATTTCTACGATGGTATTTTTTACAGGCCCGGCCCGACCGGTTACGTGGTCATCTCGGCGCCGGTGGGCGCCATCATTGCCAGCCTGCCTCTGGGGCATTCAAGGGTGTCCATAGGCGGGGCACTCTACTTTAGCTTTGGCGGTAATTACTACCGACAGGTCCCGCAGGGATATGTGGTGGCCGCCCCGCCGCCTGAAGTTGTTGTCCAGCCACAGCCGCCGCAGATCTACGGCAGTGTCGCTGTGATCGTCAACAGACTGAACGTGCGCTCCGGCCCGGGAAGAGAGCATCCTGTTGTTTTTCAGTTGCAGCAGGGAACGGTGCTTACTGTTTACGGCGCCTCCATGGGATGGTATTATGTTCAGTTGCCCAACGGGCAGTATGGCTGGGTCATGGAACAGTTTACCACCATGCTCGGTCCTCCTCCGGCCGAGGGTTAGTATATCGACCGGCGGAATTTATTGATCGGCATTGAGGTGCGGAATCCTTGTACCGTGGCATTCTTTACGATGTGAAGGCACAATTGAACGTTTTTGCCCTGACGCATAAGGGGAAAAGTGTTTTTTGCCTTTTGTCATCGTACTTCGGGAATAGCTGTAACAAGGTCAATACGTACGCCTGGTAAAAGAAGCGTTGTTACATCGTGCATTGGAGGAGCATGACCCCACCGACTGGGAGGCCGCGATGACGCTCGCCATGAAGTGGGGGGAGAGGATTTCGGTGGGCGTAATATGCAAGGCCGGCCGGCCTTCGGGGATTACTTTGAGGTAATAAATCACGGTACGTTGGCATGGAGATGCTCGGGAAGATCATGGCCTCGTTTCAGCAGGTCCAAATACGCACGGGACGGGCACGAGGGTGGGCAGCTGCACGAATCTCGACATTGGGAGGCTATTCGGAACGATCCGCATATCTTGTTTCAAATAGCCTCATTAGCGAGAAAGAGCGCGTTTATGATCTCATCTCGAATATGGCTCGTCCTTACTTGAGGACCTCCAAGACGAGGTTTGCTCTGGTGACCTTAAGGCTGTTTGAGCTGCATGCGATCCGGAATTTCATCCAGCCGAAGTTCGCCATCTTAGGCGCAAGCCAACTCACATCCAAGTCCACCCAACCGCTGCTATCGATAGAACGTTCCATGTAACTCCGAGCCTCTACATTGTCCCCATCGTTTTGATAGGCATAGATCCTCACATTTTGGGGAGTTCCGCCATAGAGATCCCTAACAAACAAGCGAATAATGACCTTGAGGCACCTTCTTGGGTCTTCATTCAACATAACGCTTATGACCTTATGGTCTCCTGCATTGTTTTCAAGAAGAAAACCGTCATTCGTGCTATCTTTTTTGAGATTTGTCGTGATTTCTTGCTCTCCTGCGCTGCTGGTATCGGCGTCAGCAAGGTTCGGAAGCCCGGTGAGCCAGCCTGCCTGATCCAACGAGTTTACTGAATGTTTCCAGCTGCCCTTCAGGATCTCGCCAACCGTTATCACAGCCGTATCGCTGTCCATGGCCCCCCGATCGTCAGTGACGCTCAGAGTTGCCACATGGATGCCGGGGCTCGCGTAGAGGTGTGAAGTGGTGATGCCGGATGCTGATTCTCCGTCGCCGAAATCCCACGTAAAATTTTGGATATTTCCATCCGGATCAGGATCATAGGATGCCTCTCCGGAAAAATTCACCGGTACGCCGAGCATTACCGTTTGGTCCGGCCCTGCGTCGGCAAGCGGGGGTTGGTTGGATTGATCGGTATTGTCCGCAAGTGCCGCGCAGACAGCGTTTAGTTCGATGCCATATTCCTGGGTCGCTTCGTCCAATACGACCTTGTGACAGCCCATGCATTCATGGGTTCCGGCCGCTGCGAGCAGGTGATGCCTGTCGGCCAGACTGGGGCCGTGGCAAACGAGACAATCCCTGACGACTTGAGGCTGGAGATCTGTTCCGTCAGAGATTAACTCATGGCAGTTTAAACATTCATATCCACTCGTTTGTAATAACAGGTGATGTTGATCGACCACGTCACAATGGCAGGTCCTGCAGTCTGCCTCCATCAAATCGAGCGCAAAGGCTTCTTTCGAGAAGTAGGCAGTGGAAATGGATGCTATCAAGAGTAAAATAATTGATAGTGAACGAATACTTATGGCGTGCCTTACCCACGCCGCCGATCGTTTTTTCACGGTCCTGCCTCCTTGCACCTTGGCACTCTTCATAAATAGGCTAAAGATGATCAACGAAATTATTTTTTTTGTCTAACACAAAAGCGGCTCTTTTTCAATCGTCTCATTGCAGGAAAATTTTAACAATGGCCTTTTCGCGTAAATTTTGGATGTGAGAGGCCAAATTCTCGCGTCCAAGACGTTTCTGAAGAAATTTTTCAATGACGTACCGAACTTCGGCATACGCGGTGTAATTCCCTCTGGCTTTCTGTCAATCACCTTGAGGACGTGGCAGCAAAACTCGGTCCGAATAACTCTCTATCTGTAATCCCGCAATTTTCCGGCCCTGTCTTACAAAGATTTGCCATTAACTCATATGCTATAATCCAGCCAATATGGGGGGTGAGGTTAAGATTCATCGCAACCACCTAACCCATGGATCTTGTGACATTTTTAATGAAGAAGTCTACTCGCATACACTTGCCGAGGCAACATAAATCCGATGTCAGACGAACGAAAAATGTTTCCAGCTCCCCTGCTTTCCGTTGTTCTCAGGTTATAAATGAGAAAACGCATTTCCTCCTCATTTGTCCCTTCCCTTCCATCACTCTCTTAAATTTCAGTTCCTGCAGCCGCTTTAGACAAAATGCATCAAGAGTTAATATCCCGCAAATCTTGTGCCGCATTACGGATAAACTAAAGAATACGCGAAACTACAGAGAGTTAAATCAATTGCGGTCATAGAACCATGCCAAAGAAATTATCCGGAAATTCCATTTTCCCGGACCGGTTTTACGGAAAAATAGAGCAGGAGCGGACTTAAGAAAATCACAAGAAAGCTAAGGAAGCTTATAATTTTCATTTCAGCATGGTACTTCTGGTATCTCACCGGGGCATTACAGGTGTTTCTGCCTATAAAAACAAAAGATATCGCCTAAGCCACGAAAATATGTGCTTTTGGTAGTACGTGTGAGTCAGGGATGAGTCGGATTTTGTTAAATGGAGATCATGCAGAGGCAAAAGACTGACAGGTAATCGCCAGGTATAAGGGGTTACCGGAAAACCTGATTTACTCGAAAATTTTTTCTTCGATGATGACCACTTCCAGTTTTTCCAGCTCGAGCTTTTTGCTTTGGGGTGATCCTCCAAGGCTTTCAGGTTCGCCGGGAGTGTCACCTGTTGCCCGGTTTTTTTTATCTTTGCGTGCGCCGGCTTTGGTTGCCGCCAGTTTTTTTTCTCTGTCCTGGCCGTCCTCCGCTGTTACCTGATTTTCCTCGCTGCCCGGCAGGGTCTCCGGGCCGCTAAAGTTATCCTGTACGCTGCCCGGATCCACACAGCTGAAAATCAAGCCATAAGAAATCAGATCAATGCCCATGACAGACTTCGGTAAAATGGTATTTCGTATAAACTTGTAATCCTTATTCAGTGTCCGGCAGAGATTGTTGGCCGTGTTGATTGTCTCGGTCTGAATATTGTTTGAGATCCCTGATGCATTGATTTTATAGGTGTATGGGCCTGATGTGTTGAGCTTGGTGATGGTGGTTGCACAGCTCGTGACGGAGATGAGTGCGATCAATGTGAATGGGTAAGAAAATATTTTGTTCATTGCCGATCTGTCATATTTAACTGCTTCATTTGCAAAGTCAGGATGTCATATGGTTCCGTCAGAGGGGAAGGAGTGCAAGGTGTTCAGTAAAAAAGTTGTAATCATTATCAATGGAATATGCTTTCTCCGCAAGCATAGGCATAAAAAACGTTGCTCCTTTTTTGTCTATCTGAATCGATAGAGGGCAGATCGCATCGCTTACCGCAGGATGCCTCTGACAATGACGTCCACCGCCTCTGCCGGTGTCAGGCCATGCGCCATGAGGGTTTCAAGCTGTCTCTTGTCCACGCTGCCGATGGCCGCCTCATGGGTAACCTTGGCCAGGGGATTGTTCACCCGCACAATGGGTATCGCACTGGCAACGGCATTGTCCTTGACGACCTCCACGCAGTCAACATGCCCTCTGGCGCCTGCCGCATTGCCTTCCGTGATGCCCGTTATCTCCGCCGATGCCTCATCTTCAACTACGACCCTCGTTTTGATAAGTCCCCTGGAATGTTCGCCGGCAAGCACCACCTTTTCCTTGATATTAACGGCATCATCTCCATGGCCGAAGACCCTTGCCGTCAACTCCGTGACAGCGTTTTCCCCGGTTTCGACAACGTAGTCTATCTCGAGCCGGCCGACTCTGCCGGTAATCAGCTCGAAATCACCGACATATACGCCGTTGCGGCCGACAGTGACCACTGCCTTGGGGCGGACATAGGTCCCTCCATAAATGCCATGGAAGTGGGTCTCGGTATAGCGCATCTCCGCGCCTTCACCGATTTCAACCACCGCGTCCATGATATGGACCACCTGTTCGGCATTGGGAAAGATACAGTGGGCAATGAAAGATGCGCAGGCATTTTTTTCAAGTTTCACATCCATGCGGATATTCTGGGTGCCTTTTTTATGCAGAACACCGAAGCACAGGTGGACGGGATTTTCTAATCTGACGTTTTCCAGTACCCTGACTTTTGCGCTGATCCCGTCGGGTGTTGCGCGCGCCTCTACCTCAAGACCCTTGACCCCGCGGCTGCTTAATATCTGATGGCCGTCGGCAACCAGATGCGCTGTGCCGCTGTCTGCCAGAACAGCCCGGTCGCCGCCGGCAACTCCGTATGCCTGCATGAGTTGTTCAAGGGCGTTCATCAACACACTCCCCGCCGCCACAGACAAGACAATTCCTGGATTTATAAAACGCCACCACCTGCTCCGGTGTGCCGGAACAGGCTATTCTGCCATTGCATATCTGTGAGGCCCGGTCGGCACTCATGGCAATCTCCTCGCGATGGGTGATCAAAAGAACAGAGGCCCCGTTCTGCTTGAAGGTGTTGATCACATTGATGATGTCCTGGGTTGAAAGCATATCAATGCCGGAGTCAGGCTCATCGAGGATGGCGATTTTAGGATGCAAGGCCAGAATCGAGGCAAGCTCGATCCTTTTCCGCTCTCCGCCGCTGAGAGAGGCGTCAACCATCCTCTCGCGGTAAAGATCCGGCTGGAGACCGACCATCTCAAGGTAGTGGGCGGGATTGAGCTCCTTGTTGCGCAGGGTAAGGTACTGCACTACCGAGATGCCTTCAAATCTCACCGGCTCCTGCCATGCCATGGTTATGCCGAGTTGCGCCCTCTCATAGAGCCTCCGGTCATTGATGTCATGTCCCTCAAATACGATTGTTCCTGATGAGGGCCTGTACCCATCGCAGCCGATAATGAGGTAGGCAAGGGTGCTCTTGCCGGTTCCGTTTGTCCCGAGTAGGGCATGGATCTCAGAGGCTTCGATTGACAGGGAAAGGTCATCGATGATTTTGGCAGCGCTTGCCTGATACGAAATGTTTTTGATGTCAAGCAAGGCCATTTTCTCTTTCATGCTCCATGGTTGGGAAATGAGATGTTGGCGGTCATTGGCGGCTCATTGCCAAGCGGAAGCCTCTTTAAGGAACGTACTTAACGCTCAATGGTAATCCGATAAATTAAAAATCGCAAGAAAAGCGGTTGAGATACGCACGCAGATCGCTTCGTTTGTCTGCTTCCATCTCCGGGCAGTCATCGGCTCCCTTGCCGCCTTCCATCATATGGGAGACAAAGACCAGGCAGGTGGAAAAGCCACATTTGCCGCAGTTTGTTTTCGGCAGAAATTTCAGGATGGCAAATGGTTGCGGCCTGGGCGCCGCCTGGAAACTCGGGGTAATGGCATGCCGTTTTTCCCAGGCATCGTTGATCTCCCGCTGTAACCAGCAAAGAATCTTGTCCGCCTCTTCAGCGTCGCGCAAGGCGTTGATGGCGATGTGATCGGCATGAACGGAAATGAGTTTGCCCTGGCTGCGGAAGGTCACCGACACGGGCTCCCTGGTGAAGGAAAAACCGCCGAGCACAGCATTGAGATAGGGTATGACGTCACCGATGTTCTGCCCAAGTCTTGCAATACATTGCACGGTCTGCGCCTCGGGCCGGCATTCGGCCCGGAAAATCTCTTTCTGAAAGGAACGTAAAAGCATGGCTTATGGTTTGCAGCTCACATGGCAGATACCTGTGGGCGTCTCCTTGGCATAGGGGAAATACTTTTTTTTGAACCAGAAGGCCACGTTAACAAGAGAAATAAGCACCGGCACCTCGACCAGGGGACCGATCACCGCGGCAAAGGCCTGACCGGAATCAATGCCGAAAACGGCGATGGCCACGGCAATGGCCAGCTCAAAATTGTTGGATGCAGCAGTAAATGAGAGGGTCGCCGACTGTTCATAGGTGGCGCCCGCCTTCATCGACAGGAAAAAGGAAACCAGGAACATTACCAGGAAATAGATAGTGAGCGGGATGGCGATGCGTACCACATCAAGCGGCAGCTGGACAATGTATTCGCCCTTAAGCGAAAACATGACCAGGATGGTGAAGAGCAGAAAGATGAAAGTCAGTGGACTGATTTTCGGCAGGAGTTTCTCCTGGTACCACGCTTCCCCCTTGGCTTTCACGCCGATAAATCTGGTCAGTATGCCGCCGATAAACGGGATGCCGAGATAGATGAAAACCGATTTGGCGATCTCCGCCATGGAAACATCCACCACCGCGCCTTCAATGCCCAGCCATTTCGGCAGAATGGTGATAAAAATCCAGGCGTACAGCGAAAAGAAGAGGACCTGGAAGATGGAATTGAAGGCCACGAGTCCGGCGCAGTATTCCCGGTCGCCGTTGGCAAGATCGTTCCAGACAATGACCATGGCGATGCAGCGCGCCAGACCGATGAGAATGAGGCCCACCATATACTCATGATGGCCGGAAAGGAAGGCGATTGCCAGACCGAACATGAGGATGGGGCCGATGATCCAGTTCTGCACCAGGGAGAGGAGGAGCACTTTCGTATTGCGGAATACCTCGTGCAGTTTCTCGTAGCGCACCTTGGCCAGGGGTGGATACATCATGAGGATCAGGCCGATGGCGATGGGGATATTTGTGGTGCCCACCTGGAAGGAATTGATGACATCGCGGATGCCGGGATAGAGATAGCCCCCGAGTACGCCGGCAAACATGGCCAGAAAGATCCAGAAGGTCAGAAAACGATCCAGGAAGGAAAGCCTTTTTTTCTGTTGTGTCATGATTCTTATCCCTTTTTCGCAAATTGAGAGGTTGCCGGCAAAAAATCAGCCGCAGGCTGATGTTTTTTTTGTTTTCAGATATTCCGCCAGCCTTTCATGGTCCCGGGCAACTGCGGAAAACTCCGCCAGATGTTTTATCAGCACAACCACGAGATCCTGCTGGAGGTCGCCGCCATCCTTAAGTAAACGGTAATACATCCAGACGCCCCGCCGTTCTCCGGCAAGCCAGCCGGCATTGGTCAGGTAAGAGAGATGACGGGAGATTGTCGACTGGGGAAGATCCAGCACCGCCATCAGGTCGCAGACGCAAAGCTCGCCTTTGCACAACAGGCCGAGAATTCGTAACCGCACTTCCTCGGACAGCGCTTTAAAAAGTTTTGCCATTTCTTTCATAATATCTTCAATATATCCGCATAGGCGGATATGTGTCAAGCGGTTACCCTTGACAGAATCATGTTGCTGAGCTACATATAGCCATATGGCAATATGTAAATGAATCAGGAGGAAAGCATGAAACGGTTTGTCCGTGTGATGAAGGCCTTGTCCGATCCCAGCCGGGTGAAGATTATTAAAATTCTTGGCGTAAAGGAACTCTGTGTCTGTGAACTGCGGCAGCTCCTCGGCCTGGCTCAGCCCACTGTTTCCAAACATCTTAAAATTCTGGAAGAGGCCGGGCTGGTTGACTTTCGCAAAGAAGGTTCATGGATCATCTACCGGTTGAGCACGGGTGAGGACTCCGATTACGCCCGGGTGATGCTTGGTAATCTCGGCGGATGGCTTGATGATGAGCCACAGATTCAGGAGATGATTGACAGGTTGCCCCAGTTGAACCGCGAGCGGAGCTGCGCGGCCTGATCATATCAATAAAGAGAGAAGGAAATACCATGCAAACGACAGGTATGATAGGCGCCTTTGCGGGTGAGGTTTGTTCATTTTTCCCTTCACTCTACTTATAGAGGATTTTTTATGCCGCACACAAAAGAACTGATCTGTTACTGCTTTGGTTATTCCACGGAAGATATCAGACAGGATGCCGGCAAACATGGACGTTCGACCATTCTAGAACGGATCATGGCTGAGTCCAGGGCAGGGGCATGCAACTGTGCCGCCAATAATCCCAAAGGCCGCTAATGCCTGGCCGATGTCCGCCGGGTGGTGGACGAGGTACTTGGCGATGCACTGAAACCCATTGGTAAATGATGAAAGTTTGCCCTGCAAAACTAGAGCTGTTGACTGACGTTTTCATTTAGATTGGAGAGGTGCGAACATGGATTGGAAGAGAGAGTGGAAGCCTCTGATCTGGATCGTGGCGATTTTTATCGGCTGCTATTATCTGCCGGTGGGGGACTGGCGTTTTGATAATGCGGTCATGGAGTCCTTGCACCTGGTAAAATGGTACGCGCAGGAACATGTGCTGCTCTGTCTGGTGCCGGCTTTTTTTATCGCCGGCGCCATTGCCGTCTTTGTCAGCCAGGCATCGGTGCTGAAATATCTTGGCCCCAAAGCGAACAAGGTTCTTGCCTATGGCGTGGCGTCGGTATCGGGAACCATACTCGCCGTCTGTTCCTGCACCATTCTGCCTCTTTTTTCCGGCATTTACAAAATGGGGGCGGGCCTGGGACCGGCCACCGCCTTTCTTTATGCCGGGCCGGCCATCAATATCCTTGCCATTATTCTCACGGCCCGCATCCTCGGGCCGGAGCTTGGCATTGCCAGGGCGGTGGGGGCCATTTTCTTCAGTGTCATCATCGGCCTGCTCATGCATTTCTTTTTCAGAAAGGAGGAAATGGCAAAGGCCAAGGCTGAGATGCCGGAAGCGGAGGTGACGCGCCCGCTGTGGCAGAATGCCCTCTATTTTGTCGCCATGGTCGGCATCCTGGTTTTTGCCAACTGGGGAAAACCTGCAGAGCCCGTCGGCCTCTGGCACACGATTTACGGCAATAAATGGCTGATCACCGGCATCTTTTCCGCTGCTCTCGGACTGATGCTCATGGCATGGTATGGCCTGCCGAAATGGCAGGTGGTGCTGGCCGCCGCCCCTGTGGTTATTCTTGCCTTTTTCTTTTCAGGCCATCCCACTCTGGCTTTTGTGGCCGGGGTTCTCGGCCTGAGTGTTGTCATCAGCCCCAGGGAGGATGAGACAGGGGACTGGTTTAAGGAAACATGGGGTTTTGCCAAGCAGATTCTGCCCCTGCTGCTGTTCGGGGTGCTCATTTCAGGCATTCTGCTCGGCCGCCCGGGTCAGGAGGGTCTGATCCCCTCCGCATGGGTCAGCCGGGCCGTGGGCGGTAATTCATTTATGGCCAATTTCGCCGCCGCCTTTGCCGGGGCTTTCATGTATTTCGCCACCCTTACCGAGGTGCCGATCCTGCAGGGTCTGATAGGAAGCGGCATGGGCAAGGGCCCGGCGCTGGCCCTGCTGCTGGCCGGTCCGGCGCTCAGCCTGCCGAACATGCTGGTGATCCGTAGTATCATGGGCACCAAGAAAACAGTTGTCTTTGTCAGTCTGGTTGTTGTCATGGCAACGGTAAGCGGGCTTATTTTCGGCTCTTTTTTTTAAAACACGGTTTTGTGGAAATAAAAAACTCAGCAAACAGGGAGAGACTCATGGAAATCAAAGTGTGCGGACCTGGTTGTCCGAAATGTCATGAAGCGGAAAGAGTGGTCAATGAAGCGCTTGCCGAGGCGGGTATTGGGGCTACAGTGCAGAAAATTTCCGATTTCAACGAGATTGCCAAACTGGGCGTTTTTGCCACCCCGGCCGTGGTGATCGACGGCAAGATCAGATGCACCGGCAAGGTGCCGTCAAAAAAGGATGTGCTGTCCTGGCTGAGCCGTTGAAAAAAATAACTGGAACATCCTCATACTGTAACCGGCATAAGGGGCTGTAATGAAATGGTTGAAAATGTAATGATTATTTCGAAACGGCCCCTAAAATAAGGTGCGATTATGCCGGAAAAATTAAAGATCCTTTTTCTCTGCACCGGCAACTCTTGCCGCAGCCAGATGGCGGAAGGCTGGGCCAGGCATTTGCGCGGAGATGAGATCATTGCCTGGTCCGCCGGTATTGAAACCCACGGACTTAATCCCCTGGCAGTCAGGGTGATGGCTGAGGCCGGAGTGGACATCAGTGGCCACAGCTCCAAACTGGTGGCGGATCTGCCGGAACAGGAGTTTGATCTGGTGATCACGGTGTGCGGCCATGCCGATGAAAACTGCCCTTTTTTTCCCGGCCCGACCAGGGTCATGCATCACGGTTTTGATGATCCGCCGAAACTTGCCGCCGGTGCGGCAAGTGAGAAAGAGGCACTCACTTATTACCGCCGGGTGCGGGATGAGATCCGCGATTTCATCAGGACACTGAAAGTTTGAAACATAGTTAACAATATTTTGATCAAGCAATGCATCTCCCCTTCTTGTCGAAGAGCCGCGGGGGATGATGCCCGGGAATTTTATAACGCCATTCATAATGGACAAAGAGATGAAGTGAATGTTACGACCGGGGATTCGATTGCAAAATAATGGAGAAAAAAATATGCGAAGCAGGGTGCTGGGATGTATCGTTATTGCCGTGATTCTGCTGTTTGGTGGTCCATCCCAGGCTGCTCAACAGGAAATCCCGGTTAAAGACATGGTGACCATGGTTGATCTCGGGGCGGGTAAATGTATCCCGTGTAAAATGATGGCGCCGATCCTTGACAAACTGCAAAAGGAATATGCGGGCCGGGCGGCCATTGTCTTTATCGATGTTTGGGAGGACAGAAGCCAGTCACAGAGGTTCGGTATCCGTTCTATCCCCACAGATTTTCTTTGATAAAAACGGCAAGGAGATCTATAGGCACGAGGGGTTTCTGGCTGAAGAGGGGATTGTCGCCAAACTCAAAGAGATGGGTGTGGCAGGGCAGCAGGAGAAGTGATCATAATGGATTCCGTTTTTCTGCTCGTTAACGAATGGATGGCCGGCACTACCGCCATTGCCGCCCTGGGGTGTTTTGCCTGGGGGATGATCAGCGTGCTGTTCAGCCCGTGCCACCTGGCCTCGATCCCCCTGGTCGTGGCCTATGTGGGCGGCCAGGACCGGATCATCAGAGGCAGGCAGGCCGTCTGGTATGCGGTGCTGTTCAGCGGGGGTCTTTTTTTCACCATTACCCTGGTGGGGATTATCTGTGCCCTGCTGGGGCGGATGCTGGGCGATGTCGGTCCCTATTGGACCATTGCCGTGGGGCTGATCCTGCTGTGGGTGGCCATGGACATGCTGGGCCTTGCCAGGTGCTGTCTGCCGACAGGTGCCATGGGCAGGCTGCGGCTGAAAGGCCCCTGGGGCGCATTTGTTCTGGGTCTTGCCTACGGGGTTCTCTCCGGTTCCTGCACCTTCGGCTTCATTGCCCCCATCCTGGCCATTATCACCGTCCAGAAACAGGTGATGACCGGGGTGATGTTTATTCTGCTTTTTGCCGTTGGCCACTGTCTGCCCATTGCCGTGGCGGGGAGCTCCACAGCTACGGTGAAACGCTTGACGGCAAGCGCATTTTTCAGCCAGGGCAGCCTGTGGTTCCGTAAAGGGGCAGGAGTGCTGATCGCCGGTCTCGGCTGCTATTTTGTAGCCAAGCCTTTTCTGTGAACAGGAAGAGGGAAGGGGGTATCGTTATTTTGCTAAATGACGGCCATAGCCAAAGAGCAATATCCCGGAAGCGACCAGCAGGAATGCCAGCCAATCCTTCAAGGCCAGATGCTCCCTGTTGAATGAGATGGCGATGAGTCCTGTGATGAAAAACGAGACAGACCTGATGATTGCAGGTGTTGAAGTGTCAAAATACCTGACGGCATAACTGTAAGTCAGGTTGCTGATAAACATGGCAATGGCAATAAAGGCCGGCCATTTGAGCTCTGAAATGCTGAATTCCCTGTTTTCGCTGAAAGGGAGCCAGCATGCCATGCCGATGACCAGGGCAAACACATAGTAGTAGAAAGTAGTGTTGACGGAACCTATGGCCTTGGCGGAACGGGTGAAAAGAAAATTAGTGACGCCCAGGCCGACCGCTGAGACAAAGGCGAAAGTATAGCCGACCATTTTATCGTGCATTGTTGACCCTCAGAAATGAAGCTGGTGCATAAACCTATCTGCTAGAGCGCTCCTAACCGCTGCCATGGCCATGCCGGAGTAAAGCGGCCAGGTGTTGTTGTCAGGCAACGTAATCTCCGACTCTGGCATTCTGCAGGCGGGCAAAAAATGCTTTGACCTCCGGGGCGCCCTCGACCGGTGACCATGGGGCGAATTCTGCCGCCGTCTCTGCATCATACGGGCCCTGCTTTGTTTCGAAAAATACCGATTCATCAGCCCGGGGTATCCATGCATGCCAGATGTTCGGCGGCATGTCAAAAGCAAACACATTAGCGCCCGGCCCAATGATGATCCGTTCGGTCAGGCGGCCTTCATCGTCAAAGACCAGCAAATCAAAAAGCCCGCGGATGACCAGGGCAAATTCGCTTTTTAGTGTGTGCCGATGGGGACGGAAATATGATCCGAGTCTTGCGGCGATAAACAGCCGCTGCACAGGATCGGCTGCTGATTCATGGATGTTGTGATTGGTTCGTTTTCTGGCGTTCGAACCAGCCTGGACAAGCAGCTCATTAAACAGATGAGATGTGATCAGTTTCATGTGAACGGCAC
>Ga0180007_10002282_pt1 | contig 23243 bp, 32 predicted proteins | sample MM_PC_MetaG_FD_121122 | JGI IMG/M metagenome (GOLD analysis project Ga0180007, IMG submission 121122) | Groundwater microbial communities from the Aspo Hard Rock Laboratory (HRL) deep subsurface site, Sweden - MM_PC_MetaG | ecosystem: Environmental > Aquatic > Deep subsurface > Groundwater... | reverse complement strand
CTGAGTGGATTGGTGAGGATAGAACATGTGTGCTGGAGAAGTGTAATCACCGTAGCACGGCTGTTCTGAATTGAGGCGGAATTGGAGGTGATAGGGTGTAATTGGTATTGGGAGAGGGCCTGTGAAAGGATCTGTGGAAGGGGAAGTGGGGAAACCGCAGGTGTTCCCCTATTGACAGGGTGTATACACCTGTGGTATGGTTGTAATCAAGGAGGAGAGTTATATGTCGAAGGGGTACAGAAAGGTTATCAGGAGGGTTACTGATCTGTCGGTAGGTGAGATAACCTGGTGCAAGCATTCTGGTAGGTATGCGGGGGTGAGCATAGGCAGGGATGAGGACGGGTTCTTTGCTGCCACCCACAGGGCGCGGTCGAAGAGCTTTGAGTCTCCCGGGGTGATACCGGCGAAGACTTTGAAATGGATAAAGAGTACGGGGTAGGAGGTAGGATATGCCTGGAGTAAGCAAGGTTACCAAGGTGATGATGGTACGGCTGCCTGTTGAGATAGCTAAGAAGGTTGAGCTGAATGCTGCCCGACAGGACGTAGGGGTCAGTGAGTATCTGCGCAAGATTGTGGTGAGACAGGTCAGCAGGAAGCGGTAGGTAGTTGGCTGGTCGTAAGCGTTCCCTTCACACCGAGCTGCGTCTCAAGCACTTTACCCCGCGTGAGGCGAGGGAGCTGTCTGTGCTGCCCAGGAGCACACCGGCACTTAAGACTATCCTGGCGGAGAGGGAAGCCCGGTGGAGCAGGTTCGAGCGGATAGCCGCCTACAAGATATCCGTGGGTAAGTGGCATCGTAGGCAGCTCGGTGAGAAGTGGCTTAACAATCTCAGCAGGATGTATACCCGTAATCGCTGGCGGGTACAGTACGGTCCTGTCGGCAACCAGCCCGATCTGACGAAGGGATCCCCCAATCCATGGGCGATGTACAGAGACGCCGAGCGGCGTACCGGCGGCCCTGGAGGTAAGGGATATGTCAGCCCCTGGGAGGTGAGGCAGCTTGCACAGGGCAAGACCAGGCTGGAGAAGGGTCTCCTGTTTGTTCAGCAGGTGGAGCGTAAGGCAAGGCGCCGTGGTGGGTTGAATCAGGACCGGGTACGGCAGTGGATTGTTGAGAAGGACGAGGCTATCAATGCCGCTCGCGGGAAGCGCAAGGAGCAGCTTATTATCGAGAGAAACAGGTTGGAGAGGCTGTTGTAGCCTGGTCTTGACATTCTGTGGAGAGTGTGGTACAGTGTGGGTAGATTTGGTAATGGGGGTAGTCGAGATGACAGGGACTTGGAAGGGATGGGAGGGAATGAGAAATGACGGATAAACAAGCCTTAGAACTAATGAAGCAAGAGGTCTTTACTGCCTTGTCAATGGCAAATGTAGAAGTGACTTTAACTAAAAAGTATCCGCATTCCCCATTACGTTATCCTGGTGGCAAGAACCGGGCCGTAAAAGAGATTTATTCGTATATTCCGACAAGGGAAAAGGTGCTTTGCTCACCATTCCTTGGCGGGGCCTCTGTAGAATTGGCGTGTAGCACTCGCATGGAAGTGCGAGGCTATGATGCATTCGGCCCGCTTGTTGACTTCTGGAATGTCTTACTGAGTGACCCGAACAAATTGGCCGATGCGGTCGCTCGTTACTACCCACTGTCAAGAATGAAATTCTATAACTTACAGAAAATCTACATGGGACTTGAAGGTCAGATGGACAGGGCGGCCGCCTTTTACGTGTTGAATAGGTCTTCATTTTCCGGCACTACACTATCCGGCGGGATGTCCCCGGGCCATCCCCGCTTCACCTTATCCGCAATTCAACGATTGCGTGACTTTGATGCCTCTAACTTCAAAGTGGAAAAGGCGGATTTTACCGAGTCCATCGCCAAGAATGACGATGCGTTTCTGTATCTTGACCCGCCCTACCTAAACGGGCAAAACCTCTACGGGTTGAAGGGTGCTGCGCATAAGGGATTTGACCATAAAACCCTAGCTGATATTCTGAGTAAGCGTGATAGATGGATTATGTCTTACAATGACTGTCCGACAATCCGAGAGTATTATCAGGGCTATCAAATACTAGACATTGACTGGGCATACGGCATGAACAGAAGCAAGGTGTCTAACGAGGTATTGGTAGTAAGCCATGACCTTGCGCGGTTGGAGCGCTAGTAAGTGGAAAGGAGGTTAGGAATGGGAATTCGGCGACCTCAGATTAGCAAGAAGTTCGAGGGGAGGCGCTTTGCTCTTCTGGAAGATAGACCTATTGGTTTCCGTGAGGCGCAGCTGGAGAAGGGTGCGTTAATGCAGAAAGGAAAGTGTGTAAGAGTTGTCAGACTTAGGACAGGGTATTTTGTCTACTACTGGCCTCAGTAGTTCATCGGGGGGCGCTCTTAGAGAGGCTATGCTCAAGTACGCTCCACAGCTCGAGCAGGATTACAAAGATTACACCCGCAGGGTCTTTGCCTCAATGCAAGGCGACCTCGGTCCTGAGCTTAAAGGTGTTTACAACAGCCGGTGCCGCGGCCCCGTAGGTCCGAGTCTAATCCTATTTCTTTGGGAGGGATGAGATAATGCCTAACGGATATCGCCATGGAGACATCGGTGCCTACACCGGTGACGGATCCATCATCGCCTGGAAGGTTCTGGACTACGAGTACAGCGAGCTGGAGAATGAGCACCTGCTGAAGGATGTGGCTCGCTTTCTCAGGGTCCCTGCGACGTCCTGGTCCGAGGTTATCGGAAAGTTCCGTGATAAGTACGGCAATCGGACCGGTGTCTGGCTGACCAAGACACAGAAAGCGGCTGACGAATTGTACGGTGAGTATGGCCCTCTCCGGAAGTACGAGTACGACAAGAAGAACATAATTTCTAATCTAGGCTACGACGGGTTTTTCGTCCTGCTGGGGAGCGGTCCTGCGCAGCCTGCAGCGGAAGACAAGGTCGAGGAGGAAGCGGACGCTGGTCAGCTGGAGCAGCTGGAAGCACCTAATATGCCCAGGGTAATCAAGCGCAAGCGTCTTGTGCGCAGGAACGCGGGTCTGTACCCAACGGGTCTGGGCGCGGTGCGCCAGTAGTATTTTGTGGAGGCTAGACCGTGAAAACGAAAAGAAAGGTATCCGGGTCGCGCAGGCGCGTAGTTGCTCGCGGGCGCTGTCTCTCGACCTGTCCTACTTTTGAAAGGCGCGGTAGATCCCGCGGCAGGTGCTTGCGCTAGTATGACGAGGATTCTTGCATATCAGGTGTCGCGGGATCATGTCGCACGCAACCTGGCATCCAGTGTGGTTTACTCCGATCTATCCGGGTTGCTTGACTGGTTACTGTTTTCCCACTCAACAGTCTATAGTTCCTGCTTGAAGGTCGTATGGGATCTGTCCGGCCTTGTAAGGCTCGTCGCAAGAGGGCTGCCGGCTGCCGTCCTGTCTCAATTGTCCCGCCCGCCTCACCGCACTGTCTGGGGTAGTTACAAGTTGTTCCTGTTGCCCGATAAGGTATTCAGTATTGAGAAGAATGGCTCGGAGTCCTGCTTTTATGATCTATCCCAGTACTTCCCCGAGGCGCCTGAGCCGTCTTCTTTGGAGGAGCTACAGGGAAAGGCGGACCAGCTGAAGCAGACGTTGTCCTGCCTGGGGTTGACCGGGGTGACCACTCTGGCTAGCCCTGTAGCGGTGTTTAGAGGGCGCGGGCCGCTTGGTGGGGCGGAAGATATCATCCCTACCATCTTCGACGTCCCCAGCAGTGTTTTAGAGGCCTTCGAGGTAGCTCTCCAATGTACGCCCAGGGAATGGGTTTCTAATTACCAGATTGGTCGTTTCCCTGATCTGTGGTCTTACGACATAGCGTCGGCTTATCCTTGGGAGGCGTCGAGGTTGATTGACCTCAGAGACTGCGATTTCGAGCGGTCTACTGAGATGCGTGGCTCTGCCTATTACGGTTTTCTGGTTGGCGACTTTACCGTCTATCCGGATCATCCTCTGGCGTTCTGCTCGCCCTTTCTGGTGGATCGTGGGGACGGCACCCTGGTGCCCTTTGTTGGTACCAAGAGAGATTACTCTTGTTCATTGGACGAGGTTCGCGTTCTTCTCCGTTACGGTCTTGGGGAATTCAAGCAGGATTTCGGGTGGTTTATCTCGCCTTCCAGTGGAGTGCGCCCCAGGTTTCCTTTCAAAGCGGTAATGGACTCCCTCTACTCCGAGCGAGGGGACGCTGAACTGAAGTCATACTTCGTCAAGCGAGTGATGAACGGTCTCATCGGTAAATTGCTAGAGGTCCGCAAGGATGCTTCGGGAAGTATTCTCGAGTACGGCGAGCTGTTCAACCCTATCTATCACGCGTTGTGCACTACGGGCACGCGTCTGCAGGTGTTCGACTTCCTGGTGCGTAATGCAATAACCGCCGAGGAGCTGGTCCTCATCGGAGTTGATGGGGTTAAATCCACTCGATTCATTGAGCTGCCCAGTCGTGTCTCGATGGGTAGATGGCGGAGTTCCGATAGTGACTCCACCGTCGTTTTGTCCCCGGGTGGAGTTCTTGCTTCTACTCGTAGGTTCAAGCATATGGACTACGCAGATTTTGTGATTAGATGCTTGGAGCGTCCGGGAGCACGGATGATCTGGAAAGAGCGGAGTGACCCGGTTGACCTGCACAAGCTGTTTATCAATCAAATCAGAGTGTTTCCGGAGCTTCCTCGCACGGCAGGTGACCTTCTCGGCAAACGGTATCTGTCTAGCCCTGTTGCTCTCTAGTGATCTCTAGTTCAGTATGTTCAGGAAGGCCTGTATGACGTAGAAGCCTATAAGCCCTACTGTAGCGAGCACCAGCACCAGTTCCGGGCTTCCTACTGCTACGGCAATAATGGTTATAATAACACAAGCCGCAATAGCGATTGGTAGCGAGGTTCGCAACAGATCGGAATATCCAGTAGGACAGTACCGTCCGCTCGGTTTGGGTGGGATTTCTTGACAAGTCAATAACGCCCTGTATATACTAATACATCATGCCCACTAAGTATTGTCCCCATTGCCGCTCCGGAAAGCCCGTCATAAAGGCGGGTTTTTTGCGTAGCTGGAACGACTACCAGAAGCAGCGCTATCTATGCAAGACTTGTCACAGGTTTACTGTTAATCCGAAGGAGCATAGGTAATGGTAACTTTGAATCCGAAGAGTTTCCAGGATATTCCACTGGCTGAATTACCAATAGAGGAAGCTCTTAAGGCCGGTGCCCGCCGGTCCGAGGATCTTAATGTATCTGCTTTCAAAGAGACATCTCTCCGGTTCTGTATCAACGGGTTGCGCAGCTGGTTGCATGTTTATGTCAAGGACTACTGCGACCGGTCATTCTATTATGTCCTCCGCGACTTGAGCTGGCATTGGGCCTCGTTTTGCGCCACTAATCCGACGATGCTCAAGGTATGTTCCGACTACTTTTCTCTCAGAAAGGAGCTGGTCGAGAACACGTCCTACACCGACTTGGTGGACCGGATGCAACAGTTCCACTGGTTTAAGGAGTTCGGTCACGGGTCGCGCAGCCCGTGCAACATTCTTATGCCGATAGAGACGATGGGTATTATTGGCGAGACGGGGGAAGCCATTGGCATCCCCTTTTCCCGCTTTTTTCAGGTCGGTCTGGCATGGTCATTATCCACTAACAAGCAGGGCTTATATGCTGACTGGGTCAGGGATGTTTTCACCCCGCTGTTCCAGGAAGTTCTGTCCGTCGCGGAAAAAAGAATTGTCGATTTTGATGAAATTAGGGCGGTCTGGGTATGCCGGATTTCGGGGGAAAAATGACTTATTACTTATAATATAAGTAATAAGCGAATTTTAAGGGGTAAAATGGCAGGGGAGTATCATACTAAAATAGTAGGATTTCTGAGACTAAATTTTGTCGGTTACGCACGCTACATCGCTACACCTTGTAGCATTTATAGTATACCAATGGTATTAACGGATTAGGAGGGATAATCGGATGGCACCAGCGAATAGGACAAAAAGGGGAAGAGGGACGTCGAAAGGACGTGGTCCGATGGAAGTTGTTAAGGGCAGGACTGGTGGGATCCGGTCGAAGATTACGGAGTTCCAGAAGAACAGGGAAAAGGCCCAACGGCGTAAGGCGGCTGCCCGCGAGGCCCAGGTTTACCGCGAAACTGCTAAGGTAGAGAGGGAGCGTGGCCGTCTTGCCCGTGAGCGCGCACTGTATGAATCACAGATCGCTGCAAGGGAGGAACGAGCAGCTGTCGCAGCAGCCCGTAGATCTGCCGGTCAGTTCACAGCGCCCGAGCGTGTTGCCTCGTCTGCTAGGGTTATTGGCCGTTCGGCTAAGGTGGTTGGTAAGTCTGCCTTGGAGATCGGTAAATACGGCGCCCGCCTTTTCCGCGATTTGACCCGCTCCGAACTTAAGCGCAGAAAGAGGAAGAGGGCATCACGGTAGATTCACCGTGCCTTGGAAAGAAGATGTTAAGGCTGTACAGACGAAAGCGTGAGGTTACGGCTATCGCTCTGCTTGCGATGGCGGTAATTAACTCTGTCTTTTTCTGTCACGTTATGTTCGTGTCCGCGCAGGAAGTATTCTACAGCCAGCCAAGTGACGGATACATCGGGGCCTATAACGCTACCTACCTCATTGCTCATGACGCGGCGACTGGGGCGCTCTTCTCGATACAGCTCTGCCTGTTCTAATGGCTCTCACCATACTCGTTTCCACATTTGCTCTAACAAGGAACCCTTTCGTCGCCTTCGCGGGGACCGTGATCGGGTTGATGGCGTTCTACGTTATTAGGGCGCTCTTGGAGATAATCTAGGTCGCCCTCTAACATTATGTAAATAGGCCTTATTTTGCGTTTCTGTGGAGCCACGTCCCACAACACCACCGCAGGGTTTTTGCCTACTTCTCCGCGGGCTAATGCGGCAGAGCAGTCATAACGGCGGTCCGCCCCGGGTCCTGTTTCGTCGCTCTCGCCAGAATCTTTCTGGCTTCCTCGGCGTCTTTCCAGTTCTCAACAGCGTGCCACAACCCCGTGTGTTTGTATACAGCCATCCGGCGCTTCTTGAGCATCGCCGGGACGATGTTCTGGGCCAAGCTACCCTCGTCGGTCATCTCATCGCCGTGTTCGCGGGTGAAGCAGTAGATTCCTCCGCTCACCCAGATCGGAAGCACCGGTTTCTCCTCAATAATCTTGTAGTCGCCGTCCTCGTGAAATACTCCCCAGGGGCTTCGCGGGTGTACAAGCATAATACTCGGCGCTCTTGGCATCCGGGCGAGATTGAGGTCGGTGATGACGTCTCCGTTAATAACCGGAAGACAATCCGTTGTTGTACAAGCCAGTGCCTTCTTTGCGCTTGGCTCGTCCCCCGTCGGGTTGCTTTCTACTACCAGTTCCACGTATCTACCTAGGAGAGATGCAACAAAAGGGTCTGTTATCGGGGGATGCTCTGCATTGACCGTTACGTAGATGCGCTTTATCCCCTGCGCTAATAGCCATTTGATCTGGTAGCGGGCGATAGTCATCTCCTCTCCTATTGGAGTTAACCACTTGAATGTCCCGTTCATTCTGGTTGCCTTTCCGGACGCGAGGATTACGGCTTCTTCGATCACTTTCGGTTCCCCCTTTTCATTATCATTCCCAGCACGGCGCCAAGTCCTCTTCTGAGTTCTTCTAGGTTTCTTATCTCCAGTGCGCGCTTGATCAGGTAGCCGGGTCTCAGATAGAATTCCTTGTAGGCCCTGCTCAGCGTTTCCTCCAGCACTTCTCTGTCGATCCAGCTCTGGTAGTACGGGGTTGCTATCTCTCGCGGATTGCACGCGAAGTCTGCCCAGTGATCAGGTCTGCCTGTTTCTGCCAGCCATCGGGTATATAGCGGTGTTGCCGGATATGGAGTCATGATTGCGAAGTAGCAGTAGTCAGGGTTGAGTTTCTTGCTGAACCGAATCGTTCGCTCCCAGTCAGAGGGTAGCTCTCCGGGTGAGCCGATAATAAAGTAGGTCAGTGTCTCGATGCCGGCCTCGTGTGTCCAGCGTACGGCCTTCTCCACGCGTTCCAGCGTTATCCCCTTCCCGATCTCTTTGAGAATGCGTTCACTGCTCGCTTCTACACCGTATCGTATCTGCTTGCAACCGGCGCGCTTTAACAGACGCAGTAGCTCGGGGTCCACGAGGTCAACGCGGGTCCTGATATCCCAGCGCAGCCTGTAGTTGCCTTTGATCATCTCCTGGCATATTCTCACTACCCTGTCTCTGTCTACAGCGAATGTGTCGTCGTAGAAGGTGACTTCGTCTATTCCCAGTCTCTTGATATCTTCTATCTCCGACACCACGCTGTAGGCGCTTCGCGCCCTGAACCGCTTGCCCATGTGCGGCCGATGGCAAAAGACGCAGTTGAACGGGCATCCCCGGCTGGTCATGATCGTGGTAATAAGTCCTGCTCTATCTACTGCCGATCTGTACTTTTTCCAGTCGGTCATTGTCCTATCGGGCGCCGGCAGGGCATCCAGGTTCTCAATAAACCCGTCTGCCTCAATGACCGCTTTTTCAGGAGCCGTCCCGTCGGCAAGATCTTTTAACAACCGGGGGAAGCATTTCTCCCCCTCGCCACTAACGGCGTAATCAACGCCATAGCCCGTCTTCAGTGTCTGCTGGGGGTAGACACTGGCATGGACGCCACCAAGGGCGTAGCGCGTGATTTGGGGGCAAGAAAGGGCATCAGGCGTGGGTCCAAGAGTTTTGTGGAGGGCGTCTATGATGTGGAGGGCAGATAGCAGGGTAAAGGTCGTAGCAGTAACGCCAATTATATCCGGCCGGAATTCTTGCGCAATTGCAACTGCGTCGTTTCCGATAGCAGCGTCCGCGATCCTTACCTCGTGCCCCTGTGCTCGTGCGCTCGAGCCCACATAAAGTAGCCCCAAAGGAGGTAGTGCGCCTCGCGCTTGGTCCACGAATCGGGGCAGATTGCTGTCTATGTCCGGTTCTTGAGGAGGATTAACCAGGAGGACGCGCAGTGTCACGAGCATAATCCCGCATATATCATGTATCCCCCTATAGCTGCTCTGATTATCCTTGCCACCAGAGCCAGCAGGAATTTTCCGTTCCCGGGCCAGGTTATAGACAATACAGCCTCTACCATATAGAAAGATCCTGCTACCACGAGAAGAATATTCATTGCGAGAACCTCCTGAAATCTGACCAGGACCTATGGAGATATTGCTCGCTGTTTTTCATCAGCCGACTTGATCCTTCCTGCCTAGGCAGAAATGTTACCGGAATGCTCTTTATGTGCATTTTAGCCTTCACCGCTCGCCAAGTCAGCTCCTGGGTGTATGTGAACTGCGACGTAAGCTCCATTCCCAGTCGAGCCACTGAGGGCGTAAAAGCCCGGAACCCTGTAGTCATGTCTGGTATCCATTTTTGAAGCAATGTGGAGTAGGCGAGTGATCCTAGTCTATTCAACGCGAATTTGTCTGCAGGCATTCCGGTCGGCCTGTTGTGAAGCCTGTTGCCTAGCACCATGTCATATCCTCTGACTAGCCAAGTTAACAGCTGCGGTATCTCAGAGGCCAAGTATTGCCCGTCGGCGTCGATATGGACTATCATCCTCGGGCTGTATTCGAGAGCAGCTTTCATCTCAGCACGAAAGACGCTGGCCAGTCCGGGCTCGGGGGCATCTTGCGTGATTGCTCCGGCTCCTCTGGCAGCCAATCGTGTGTTGTCTTCACAGCAGTTACAGGTTACAACAACCGCCGACGGGTACTCCACAAGAGCCTTTCTTACAGCAAAGACTACCTGTCCAACTGTCTTTTCCTCATTATGCGCGGGTATAGTGACAACAATCATGCTGCCCCCCTATTTTGCGTCGTTTACTGCCAGAACCGCTCTAAGCAGGGAAGGTTGCATGCCGGCCTGTGTGGCTAGTTTGATCAGATGCTCGGTGTCTTTCGGCAGGCATTTACCTCCGAACTTACCGTGTAATCTGCTACCATATCCGCTTATCCGCGGGTCTGTGCTTGCCAGCATTCCTACCATCGTCCCATTCACACCGATCTTCTCTGCGATCATGTCGACCTCGTTCCAGTAGCTTATCACCGCAGCCAGATACCCGTTGCAGGCCAGCTTGGTGAGCTCTGTTGTTTTTCTGCTTGCGGTATGTATTGGTCTTCGTAAGGGCGCGTAGATTGTCTGCAAGATCCCTGTGTGCATGTGGCAGCACTCTCCGATAACAATCCTGTCCGGGTTGAAGGAATCCATGACTGCTGTCGCTTCTCGCAGGAACTCAGGGTTGTGTGCTACATGGGTGTTGAGATCGATCTGCAGCTCTTCACATGTCCCGGGGAGTACTGTGCTGCGTACGACAAAGAGCCCTGTCCGATAGTCCCGTAGTACGTCCGGGCGAACCTCCGATTCGGGGAGGCAAACGAAGGCGATGTCGCTCGGTATCGGGGTATCCCCTTTGTCGCAGCCGGAAACGCAATATCCCAGTCTTGTCAGAAGCCAGTACGTGGCATTGCCGACGATTCCCTTATGGCCGATGACCAGAATCTTCAACATTACCCGTTCTCCTTTACTGCTTTAATGATTAACATGTGCCCGTGTAGCCATCTACTCAATGGTTGCTCTAGATCGCCGACAACAAGCAGCGCGGGGAATATCCAGCGATATAGTTTCCAATACCATCTCCGGCTGATCGGCAACGCGTTCGCTTGGGAGTTGATTTTATGCTTTAGCTGGGTGCCTACCACCAGCTTGGTGGCTCCCATGATCAGTTCAGCTATCAGCACCAACGTGTATTGATGATCCACTGTGCGGAAGCCATTGTCCGACAGCAACTTGCGGAACTGAGACAGGGTAAATCCCTTGTGATGATGGTATTCTAGGCTGTTTTCGTCCACGTTGGCGTGGCCGATGTTCTTTATTCTGGATCCGAAGACGCCGGCGGAGCAAGGCACGCTCGCGATCAGGGTGCCTCTCGGGCGAAGGATTCTCCTGGTCTCACGCAACACTTCTCCTGGGTCTTCAAAGTGCTCCAGTACCTCGGTGCAGATCGCCTTGTCGAATACTTCGTCGGAAAACGGTAGGGACCGTACGTCAGACAGTAGATACGTTCCTTTCAGGTGTTTCTGACAGTGCGATATACAGGATTGGTCAATGTCTACGCCGATGCAGCTGGCCGTCTGTGCTATCAGGTTCGTAAAGTATCCTAGGCCGCAACCGATGTCTATTACACTATCCTGCGGGGCTAGCTCCAGCATTCTCAGGAATATTCTATCCCGTACTCTTGTTCCTATCGAGTATTTGAACGGGTTGGCGTCTATCATAATCCTCCTCTATACAGGCGTGTAGTAAACGGACAGAGTCAGCACGAACACACCTGCCATCATCATCGCCCAAGTCCTGCGGCTGCTCCATTGCTTTTTCTTGCTCAGTTTCTCGATGAACATTACCCACATTATCAGCAAAAGGACAGTGCTTATGGATGCCTTGCCGATCACTGTATTGAACCAAGGCGACTGGATAGCCATCAACTTCACTGCAGGCGCGTACGCGAGCAGGGTCGCAAGTGCGATCGCCAGATAGCTGGCGCAGGCCAGCTTGGTTTTATTGTTCACGGGCGTTTCGCGTCTCCTCTACTTTATCGAGAAAGCTTTCCCAGTCGGGCAGCTTTACTCCTGTTACGCGAGTTATTCCTGGCATATCAGTACTCTCGAAGTCGAAGGCGAGCGCCCATCCTTGAGCGTCTATCGAGGATGAATTGTAATCCAGTGGAGATACGTAATATACTTCCCTGTCTTTTGCGAGAGCTTCTCTGGCGAGCATAATGCAGTCCTTTCCAACGTACCCGTACTTGTCTCTGAACCAAGAGGCGTAGCTGGCATACACGAAGTCAATCTGCACTTGGTCGGCTATACCGGTCGGTGTCGCTTTGGTCAGGAGCAGGGGAGTCAGGCCCTTTCCCTCACTTACGGCGTAGAAGAAGGCAAACCCGTAGGCGCCTCCTCGGGGAGACAGGATCGCTGTGCCGTCAGGCAGGTTCAGCAGTGCGGTATAGAATTCTGTGGCCTGAGGGTCTTTCATTGTCAGCGCGTTCGCGTTAAGGTAAAATGCGTTCGCTCCTGTTAATGCTAGAGTACTGGCAAGGATAATCGGGATGTGCCACTTCGGGAGCCTGTTGAGCCCTACGGCGATATAAGCAGCTATAAACGGGCAGGCCATGGCCATGTATTTGAACGTGCTGAAGAAGCTGTTTGAAAACCAGAACCATGCCATGCACCCTATGACAGCCAGTGCTATATTGTCTCTGGGGACGCGTTCTTTGAGGCCGATGACAAGAGGCAAGGCTGCTAGACCGAGCATACCAAGCAGGACGATTGCTGTGTCTAGAAGTCGCTGTGGGACTACAGCTAGCGACAGATTTCCGGTGTGATACACGTTTCCCAAGTACACGTTCAATCCTGCCCAGGTGAGCCCACCCATGTAGAATAGCGACTCTGAGGTCGCTAGCAGGTACAGGATCAGCCCGTAGGGGAGAATGCCAAAAACAACGTAGAGAGGAATTAGCTTGAATAGCCTCCTTCGCTGCTGCTGCTCGATTGCAAGCCATAATAGAGCTATAACTCCGACGATGATGTGGCTTGCCGTACCGATCCCCAGCAACACTACAGCCCAGGTCAGCCGGTTGTGAAGATATGCCAGGTAGGCACCTGCAATAAATAGTGCGGTGAACATGTACTGCTCGAGTACCGTTGCCTGCGTAAGAAAGACGGACATTCCAAGCAGTGAGACCGAGGATACTAGTCCCATTCCGCGCTTCCCGGTCAGTTTGAAACCAATGAAGTAGGTCAGCACGACCAATAACGCTCCGGGCAGTACTGACAGAAATAAGGTCAACAGCTGATAGGCGTCCGCTCGGGGGAATACTAGACCAAGCAGCCGTATCACAGAGATGAAGAGAGGGCTGCCGAAGGGCTGCGGCACGACCCACTCGTTGGTAAAGAGCAGCCAGTCACCTGAGTCTCCCGAGACATACAGCCAGCTCCATATCTTGGAGGACAGAGTGTAGTAATAAACTAACGCGATAGCGAATAGAGTAGTTGAGATCGCTGCGTCTGCTATCCTGCCGCGGTTAGCGCTCTCCGCGACTGTCATGAGGCTTTTTTTCTCCTCGTAGGTGAACAGGCTGACTAGTACGAACTTAACCAGCAATCCAGCGGCTCCGGACAGGACGGCGGCGACCATGTAGTGCATCTGGAAGAGTTCGACTAGGGCGAAGAGCAATCCTATAGAGCCAAGGGAGCCTACTCCATGCATCAGCACAAAGCTGATCAGTCGCCGTAGTGTTAGATTTGGATGCCCAAGGGGCGTGCCAAGGAGATGCAGCACTTTGGAATTAGTGCTTGCCATTCTCTGCAACTCCTGACAGTGCCTCCTTGAGTCCCGGGATGCCTTTTTTCAGGTCCGTTACGGTACCGTTGCCGCCATGAATAGATACTCGCGCTCTATTCTTGACGTAGTTGTAGGAGAATAGTACGTCGATGTGAGTCACATCTCCCCAGACCCACGCCCATGCGTCAGTAGCATTCATATCCCAACCGAGCGTAAGATCCGGATATACCTCGTAATATTCGGTCAAGACCCTGCTGGGAAAGTCTTCTCCTTGCACAGGATGCTGTGCGGATCTGCGGAAGGCTCCTTTCGTGTACTTCTTTGTCGCGCGAATGCAGTCTTCTATAGCGCGCACGGCTGTGATGCTGCCTATGTATTCTGTCTTCATAGGCCGTTCGCCGTCATGCGTTCTCTGGCCTGGTTCTCGAACCAGGCCAGGTCGAGGCCGACGTCCTCACACATCTTCAGGAATCCCGGAATCGTTTTTACCTCGTGGCACAGTGTGTCTACCGTGATCTCTTTCCCCTGTCTCCGGAAGGTCTTGATCGCCTTATCCATCTCTCCTGGTGCCTTCCGCATCGTGGCTTCCTTGAGTTTCCGTCCGGGTAGTGTCCCGGTCCCGTGCAGCTCTCTCAGTTTGCTGATCTGGTCTTCGGTCGTGCCCTTCTGGAGCTCCTGGATTACGCCTGAACGGCTGGCTACTGCTACGGCAGTTCGACTCACGGAGCTACTTAGGGCCATTCTCTCCAGGCGTTCCTTTCTCTCCCGATCCTTGGCCCCCGCTAATCGCGCGTGTCGCTCCCGGCGCTCCTTCTTCTCCCTGCTCTTTCGTCCCATTAGCATTATCCTCCTTTTTATCTGTGGCCGCTCCCAGTACTACTATAGGCCAGAATAACCACATTACCAGTAGGAATACTATCTTGGCTGTTGTATGCCGTAAGGGAAATCCGGCTGCGCCCAATTGAAGCTGTGTTTGGAGGGTCGCGTTGTCCAGCTTGTCACGTATCCGCCTGGTTATGGAGTCGAACAGGAGCAGCGTGATAAGTCCGGTCAGAAGGTAGATGTAGATCGCTTTTATAATGACGGCGCCCATTATTTGAACTCTCCCCAGCGCACATTCGGACGGCTGCCGGTGCGTCTTTCGGCTGCGCGCTTTCGTAGTTCCATTGTCCGTCTGCTCGGTTTGGACGGGTCATCTATGTTGTCTTCGCGATTCTCGGTGTTGCTGTTCTCAAAGCCGGTCTCTGTTGATCTCTCGTCTATGTACCTCCCTTTATCGGCATCAGGTCCTGATAAATCCTTCTTGCGAAGGGCGAAAGCGACAAGGGACGAGAAAGGCACCATACCCATCAGGCTCCCCATCGCAAGGAAGAATTGCCAGTCCGCCCACGCGCCCGCGGATTCCACGTAAGCGTACCCGCCGAGCACCGCCCAGAATATTACGCAGGGGAAGCCAAGTAGCGCGTTCTTGGTAATGAATAATGCTACAGTAAGGCTTGCAGCTATTAGTGCCAATGCTAGTAATGTCACGGCTCTACTCTCCTCTGTCCCCTCGGCGGGAGGGGATATCCATGTTCCATCGTTTAGCTCCGCCCAGGCACGGTAGTGGATTGGCCCGGGGTTCTCCTCGAAGTCCATGCTCGTGTCGCTTGCGCTCACTCCGTTACCGTAATATACGAGATATCCATCAGTCGGAGCGGTGAGCGGGTCGGGGATGTCCTCCGGATACTCGTTATATTCCCCTCTTATCATCACAGCTACGACATTCCCGCCGATATTCCAGTTGAAGTCCACGCGCTCCGGGTTAATGTATGTTATCGTGAACCCGGAGAATCCTATTATCGGTGTTGCTGTAATGAGCACAGAAGCAGAGCTAGCTGCCATCGCAATGGACCCAGCAGCAAGCGGCAGAACGGTTGTAGCCAGCAAGATAGCTACTACAAGGTTCTTTAGATAGGTTAGCGAACGCTTACTAGCCATCGGCAAGCGGCTCCTGCCTCAACACTACCCTGACCTTCCTCGTAGATCCCTACACGGAATTCGTATTTGTACCCTGTGAACCAGAACCAGAAGGCGTACCACGGATAGATCTTCGCGTCTTTCGGAATGGCCAGTGTTACATCCAGATCCACAGACTGGCGGGCCGGCACCAGGATGTGCTCCTCGAAGGTTACCCAAGCCTCCGCTCCTTCCGGGGGAGTGTTATAACCTTTCCGTACAGCATCAGCTCGTGGCACTACCCATACTGCCCGGCAGGTGATGTCGTGATCGTACCAGTTGAATATCCGGATCGCGGATTGATGATCCTCTCCACCCTTCGAGATGTGCGGTACGGTGATTATTCCCGGGACTATCCCTGTCTCTTGCTTGCTCGCCTCTGGAAGACCGGCAATCAAGGCGTCAACCTGCTGGTCATATGTTCGCGGATCGTACGCCGGGATACCCTGCAAAGTGAGCGTTACGGCGAGCACAATAGACACTACGGCCAGCAGGGCAAAACCGTAATCCCAGTTACGTTTTAGCCAGTCCATATCTCCTCCTGTTTAGTCGGCGGCCGATGCGGTCAGCGTCGTCGTTCCGGATTTGGCTACTCCGTCGGTAAACGTCCCGGTCTCGAGCTCCATGCACCACATCTTCGTGCCGGAAGACGCTAAACTATCGACTAGCTCTTTATCCCCGTTCTCAACCTGGACCATTGCGGCACGGTTGGCCATACCGGTTATGCCTGCGCGTAGTGATACTTCGTTAGCACCGGGGGTCTGATCAGCCGACAGGGCCCAGCCTATACCGCCTGTAAAGTTGGCGCACTTGATGTCGATGTCCTCTGCTACCGAGCCCGTGTTGGTGATTGTAGACTTCATGTCGCCATCTACAAGGGGCTCAGCGGGGACCAGCCCGTCCGCTGTCCAGTAGTAGGAGTCGTAGTTCTCAGCCACCGCTCCTATTGCCCAAGTCGCCTCACTATTTGTGAGAGCGATGTAGGTAGGCGTTGCAGTGATTGTGACTTCCTGTGTCGTGGCAGCTAGGACGGGTGCAGCCACCCAGGCGAAGATCGCCAGCACAAGAAGAAGGGAGATAGTTGCCTTTCTTAGTACCGCTTCTACGTTGCCTTGCCTTTTCACTTTTTCCTCCTTGCTTTATTTTAGATATCCCTTATATACTCCGAACACACACTCAAATTAATCTTCCGCCACTGCGGTTATTGTCAGGACGCCGGATTTGGCTACTCCGTCGGTAAACGTCCCTGTATCCATACGGAAATCCCACTTTATTGTAGCAGATGAGGCCAGTCCGTCATAGAACTCTGCGTCTGTGTTGGCAAGAACCAGTCCTGAGGAGGGGTCCTGCCCCGAGTAATAGGTGGTTATCTTTACCTCGTTGCTCCCAGGGGCTCCGGCGGCTATATTCCAGCCGACTCCTCCGGCAAAGTCCGCCATCTTCATGTCAAGATCGCAGGCATCTCCGCTGTTAGTGACCGTATAGATGCAGTCACCGTCCGCTACAGGGTTGCCTGGTGGCGTGCCCTTAGCGTAGTATGTCGAGGAGGCTGCAACTATCCCGAACGCTTTTGTGGAGGGGTCGTTGGCAATATCGAAGCCGCCACCGGCCGCAGCAATTGACACACTGTAGTTGTAGTTCACCTTGTAATCATTGAGGTCGTCATTGAACCACATAGCCATTGCCCTGCCACCTTTGGATGCGGACATTCCTCCGACACTTATCCAGCGCAGGTCATCAGCAGAGTCCTCTCGGTAGGTACTCTCACTATTCCAGCTACTCCCTCCGTTTTCCGACAACTTATAAAAGCAATCTACTGTGGCAGTCCAGGTTCCTCCACGAAAGTAGTAGGCGTAAAGGTCATCATTGGTCTGGTCAATAAATAGGGCACAACAACCAGACTCAGCAGAGTCAGTAAGAACATCTGTCTTCGCGGTAATTGATGAGCCGCTGGCTATATCCCAAGTCCTAAGGTCGGCAGTAGTGGAGTCAACCGTCGTCCAGGCAATCAGTAACAAATTTCCGTCAGAGTGCCTGATGTCTCCCCACCACTGAGTATAGTACTGTACCGTAAAACCGCTTGCGATAGCATTCTCACTCCAGGAATTAAGGGAGTCGTCGTGGGTTTTTAGAGAGATTGCACTAGCAGATTGGTCCCAGAATGTTGCCCACAAGTCATTACTGTCAGCAAGGTTGGCAGGATAAAGTCTAACCAGGTCGGTGGTGCTGCCTTCCCAGGGAGTATTTTTGCTATTCCAGCTGCTCCCATCGGACGAGGTATAAAACGTGCAATGGCTGGCAGCGCCACTGCTGTACCAAGTAATACTGATGGCTAAGTTTCCCCCTCTTGTCTTGGTGATACCTACATTGTGGTATCCCGCGCTGTTGTATATATCTGGGCAGTCTTCAACTTGCACATCTCCATAGACGGTATCATCGCTGGTGTCAAAGTAGCAATAGCGAATGTCAGTAACACCATAAGCAATGTAGGTTATATGAATTAACTCCCCAGAGTCACCAGTTGTTTCCCAATCAGCCCAACAATCATAAGAGAATACAGTTCCAGTCCAAACATTCCCTAATGAAGACCAGTTTTGCCCACCATCTGTAGTCTTAGCTACCTCCAAATCCTGGACGCTGTTATTATAAAAGACATATCCAATTAGAGGAGTTTTGAAGAAGGGACCACTTCTCCCGTACCTCAAGCTAGACAGGTAGTTATATCCCGAAGAGTCTATAGTTACATCAGCGTCAAGGTAAATAGGGAAAACCGCTTGCTGAATCCACGTATTGGAAACCCTGATACTGATGTAGAGTGAGTTACCTTTCCTATCCAGCGTTGCTACTGACTGACCTCGATTCCCGGTACTATCCCAGAAGTCAAGCGGGACGAACTGCCATAGGACTATATCACCCTTCTTAAACTGGATGCTATCAAAGGTCTGGATTTTAGTCTTCTTCCCCCACAAGGCATCATTGACGTAAACCTCAATATCGCTAGAGGGCTCAAAGATAAGACTGAGTCGGAGCTCTGGGTCACTTAACGTTGGGACAGGCAAATTAGCTGGCGAGTTTATCACTAGAGTCTTATTCAGCTTGAACGGTGTGGCTTCCCATTTAAAGCTTCTACCCAAGCCGTAACCGTTCACCCACTCGATAGCGTTGTTGATTACAACAGGGGTTACATTGGTAGGCATGGCAACAGGCTGAATTTGGTCCATGGCATTCGTCCACTCCAAAGCCATGGGTTGAAGTGTCATGGTCGAACCATCTCTGGAGTACTCGAGAATCTGCCCGGCTGTTATGTCGTTCTTTACTCTAATTACATAAGGAGCTTTATCCATTCTCCAGTTCCAAGGCAGGACGTCAGGAACTAGAGCGTTGTCTATTGGTTGCTGGATTTGATTAGTGTCTAGGTAGGTGAATGGCCGCAGAGGTGTATCCAGGACATCGTATTCTCCGGGGGCGCCTCTCACAATGTTTCGCGTTAGGGAGACAGAGAGAGCCTTCTCTGCGGTCGTCACAGCCATCCTGGGGAGGACAATGGCAACGGAGAGAGCGGCAATGAGAGCTACCGCCCCGAGTCGCAGCAGTCTTTTAATTCTTTCTCGCATCTGCTGTCCTTATTACTCCAAGTCAGATCCCATAGCAGAGCTCACGTACTGTATATATCCGTTTCTGACCAGCTTGGGTACCAGGTTCTCTACCTGGCCTCTGCTTAACCGGCTGGTGCTTGCTATCTCTTCCATATCGCTGGTCCCTCTGGTCTCCAGTGCAACCAGTATCCGGCTTCTGGCGTCACCGCTGAACTCCTGCATCTTTTCCCTGCCCTGCTCGGTAATCCGAAAAGTAGCTGAGGGCGGGATAGATCTTCCTTTGCCTCGTATTCTATCCAGTATGCTCATTAGGTCGCACCTGTCCGTCTCCTGCCCAAGTAGTCTTCTATAGAGAGTGTTGTTGGCAAGAGAGACTGTTCGCTGCTGTCCCATTCGTCTACGCACCAATCAACGCAGGTTGCTTTGTCTACGAAGTAGAGGAGAAAACCTGCCAGGAAGGCGCCGGTAGCGCCTAGGAGGAATATTCCACCCAGCGCGCCGTGAATGCTCTCTATTGTATTGTTTACAAGCGGCGAATCCGCTCTCACCAGCGTCGGTACTTCGAGGCCGCTCTGGTAGATGCGGATATCACCATCTGCGCTGCCGAATACCTCGACGGTTCCCTGCTCCACGTTAGCTATCGTCACAGGTAGCACAATCCGTGTTGGAGGTGCCGTGATAGTTGCTACTGCGGCGGCTAAGAGGAGTGCCGCCGCGACCACGAACAGTTTTCTCGTTTTTGGATGGATTCTGTTGGCAAAGTAGTGCTCCCAGTACCCGGTGGCCAGAAACCTGACATCCTTGCTGGTTACCTTCCTTGAAACCTTTACGCTCTCCATTATATTCCGAGCCTCCTTCTCAGCCTGGCCAGACGCTTCCCTGTTCTGGTTCTCCTCGACCGGCTCCTTACAGGCGTCTCCTCCAGGATTCGTCCCCCAGGGGATATCGCCATTCTTGTCCGTCTCCCGGACGCGTGGGTTTTTATTCTGTAGTATGTTCCTCGCGGTAGTCGCATTAGTATATCTCCATCAGTCGGTTAACCTTGCTGAGGCGCCCATCTGGGGCGCGCTCTTGCTGTTGAAAATACTGAAGTCGCACGGGTAATCAATCACCCGCTTTGTTTTCCTGAACTTGAGCACCTTTATCGTCTCCAGTATTTCCCACTCCGACATATCCCCATCGGTTTCCAGGATCTCGACCAGGTCCTCGTATCTGTCAGCACCCGCTTTCAATACATCTAGGACAATCCGCTCTTCCTCTGTCTCGGGGACGTAGTTCGGCTTTTTTATAATTATCTTGCCGTCCCCTATATAGCTTCTGGGCTTACCGGCGTCGAATGATATGGAGAACGGCCTGCTTGTTGAAATGAGTATGTCCAGCCTCCTGTCATACTTGACCTTCTCAATAAAGTATGTGAATCTGGTTTTATTGACAGTGGACCGCGTGCAGGTGACTCTCCAGTCTATCCAGGGCAGACAGGTCTTCTTGTCCAGCTCGGTAGGAAGCTGCACGGTGCCGACTATTAAACAGTCGATGTGTCTCTTCATCTTGTGGATACCGCCCATGGTTTTGTTCATTGGGTTATGGGGGTCTCTGTTGTAGCAGTATCTCCAATACTCGGTGAGATACAGCACGCTGTCTTTAAGGAGCACGACTCCTTTCCTGGTGACCCAGTCGTCGGCTGCCTCCTCCAGAACGCCGTCAATCTTAGCCATGCCAACGCCCTTAGCTACCTCGCGCATCTTGGCCAGTTCTTCAGACAGAACCTCAGGGTTGAACAGGCCGGCGTACGGGCCGTACACTTGTCGAGGCTTCTCATCTCGCATAATTCTCTTCCAGGGGAAATATCTCTTTATGCGGAAGGTAAGGTAGTTACCGAACAGATCCTTCCCGCTGCCGGGATCGCCTACGACAATACAGACGCCCCAGAGACCGTTGAAGAGATTGTAGAGTATCGTCGCTCGACGGATGTCGTCAGGAGATAGACCGGTCGCAAGCCGTACTCCGACTTCTTCGTCATAGCCTGCCGTGTTATCGTACAGGTCCTCTGTCTGGTTAGGATTAATCCTCGTAGCCACGGCCACCCGCAGACACCTCCTCGTCTCCGGCTCTGGTCTCTGTCTCCGCAAGAGCGATGTCAGTAGCCTTCTCCAGGTTCTTCCCGGCGACCGACTTCTGCCACTGAGCTACCCGGTACACTAGATCGTCCATGAGGTCTATCGGCTCGGGCATCTCCTTATTGAATATAGTCTTGTAATCCTCTTTGGACTGCCGGTATGTTGCTATCTCAATGCAGTTGCGGTACAAAGAGTTCATTGCGTCAACGACGGGGAACAGTCTTCCCTGAAAGCGGTCAATTATGGTGACTTCCCGGATCTTATCCCTGGACGGATTGAAGGCTAGGTCGATAACTTTATCGACCGCGCCAGCGGACACCGATTGCGGTGGTGTCTCTTTGCGCTCGTCTGGCTCCGCTCTAGCAGTGCGGCGTAGATTGAGCTTTGACGGGTCGATTTCCCTTTTACCTACAGCGGGAGCCCCTGCGGCCTCAATCACTTTCCGCGCTATTGCAGTCGGTCTCGCGGGCTGCCTGTCTTTGTCACCTGGGTTAGGCATTACGGTCTCACCTTCATTTTATTCCGAGAGAACTCTTTATAGCTGTTATATCACTGGCCAGGGTTTCCAGGTCAACAACAGTCGGTATCACACGAACAATTATAACAGCCAGCATAATACCAATCAATCCCAGTCCGACGTACAAGATTGTTGCGTTTGGAATAGCGGCTAATCGCCTGGATATACCTTCTAGGCGGTCGAAGGTGTCTTTACTAATTGTTACCGCCATTTCCGACACTTTCTCTTTCATTACGTTGCCTAGCACTGCCGGTGAGGCCACCATGTCCCGCGTAGGCGCAGTAGACAGGCTATCTGCCAGCTCAGTCAGCTCCGGAGCTGCCTTGGAATGCTTGTTGGCCAGTGATCTGAGCACCTGTACTACATCAGGGCTGGCCACTCTCTCCGTATATGACCCGCGGTTAAGCAGAGGCTCCCAGTCCTCTTCATCAACAATAACGGTCTTGATTTTCTTCTGCAGGAATGCGGGGACGAACCCATCTCCCGGGTACATCATCTCGATGGCGGATAGCTTGTTTATAGGCCAGAGCCTTGTGGTGCTGCTGTCTCCCGTCCTTAGTGCTACGTACCCGCCGGACTTGGGAGCATACTCTGTTTCCGTGCTTCCGTCTGGCTTGACAACAAGAACCTTAACGGACGTGCTGCACCGCTTGGCCCACTGCCACTGATAGTAGGTTATCATGAGAACCAGAATGACAAATAGGTAAAGAAAATACATGAGAGGGGAAAAGTAGACTGCTTGTACCTCGGCTCCTGTCACTGTAGCCTCCTCTTCCTCTGCTCCCTAAGCCTTCTGTGCAGGCTACGGTCATGTCCGATGCGCTCTGCAGCCTTGTGCAGCGACCTAGTCTGCTCCAGGCGGTCACCTTTTAGTAAGCTGGATGCTCGGGCCAGATTGCGGGTGGGTAGCTTCTTGAGCTGAAAGTCTATGCCACCGAGCATCTCAAGACCTTTCTGTCTCGCTTCCTCCTCCTTCAACCCACCAGCGATAAGGTAAGGCTTCCGTGTCTCTGGATCTACGGCAGTTATCCACCAGTATTCCTCTCTCACTTACGCCTCCTAGCAAAAAAGAGGTAGAGTACGACAACAGCGACAGTTATAGCGATATTTTTCAGGGAGAAAAACTCCTGAAAGCTGTTCATCGTGCTCCCCTAATAAAGGACAAGAGCGCCACTATTACGTGACGCTCCCGTCTGTCCTTTGGTGTATCGTATTCGTACTGGAGAGTGTACGTGACCGCCCTCCTTACGCCTTACGACCGATGCTCATAACCACACCGATCAGGATGGATGCGGCAACGATAACCCTCAGAAGGTTCTGAAGGATGACGCTACCGGTGTCCGTGCCCGTGATGATGTTAGTTATGAGACTGTCGATGACCACAAAAGCCACAACACCGATTACCACGGTTACCAAGCCTCTAACTGACATTTAGCAGATCACCCGCCTTTAGGGGGCAAGAACAGCCCAACCTTAGTTAAGAAACATAGCACAACTGTACTACTCTTGTCAAGGTACTCAGGGTAATAGTTCCGCTTAGACTCTCCGGCCGCCGGCGAGAGCTACCCACAGACTGACGAGAAGGCCGACCGCAATAACTCCCCAGATGATAGTGAGTATTACCAGGTCTGTTCCCAAGAAGGATAGAGGAAGAATCAT
>Ga0180007_10002281_pt1 | contig 23244 bp, 16 predicted proteins | sample MM_PC_MetaG_FD_121122 | JGI IMG/M metagenome (GOLD analysis project Ga0180007, IMG submission 121122) | Groundwater microbial communities from the Aspo Hard Rock Laboratory (HRL) deep subsurface site, Sweden - MM_PC_MetaG | ecosystem: Environmental > Aquatic > Deep subsurface > Groundwater... | reverse complement strand
CGTTCGCCCGCATTCAAGCCTGAACAACATGACGCCCGAATACTTTTGTCGGCAGTATGGAAAAAACATGAACCGTGGGGAAACCCTCAAGAATTGAGTGGTCCGAAGTTTCCCGGCAGGTCAAGTTCGGTGTGGGACCTGGACAGGAAAGACCGTTTCCGGGACGCCCTGCGGGAGTACGCGCACGAATCGGGAAACAACGCAGGTCTGATCCGATTCGATGCGGCTGCCGAACTTTTTGTTCCCGAGCGTTTCTTCACTTCCTGGGCCGAGGAAAGCAAATTGCCCGTGGACGTTTCCATTTCCCGCCCCAACGTGGACTGTGCGGAAATATCCGACTTTCGCTTTGATGTCGTGATCCGGCGCACAAAGGGCGCGCGGAAGCCTTTTGCGCGTACCCGTTTCGGAACCGATGATGTGTTCGCCCTGTCTGATGCGGCACTGCCCGCAATTTCTCAGGAGCAGGTTGCCTACATCGTGTATACGAGCGGTTCCACTGGCGTGCCCAAGGGCGTGGTGGTCGAACACCGGAATTTCCTGCATATTTTGAGGGCGCTGGCTCCGTATTCCTCCGGTTGCGAGCGCGTCGCCCTGGTCGCTCCGCTTTCGTTCGACGCGTCGATTCAGCAAGTCGCCTTGTCGCTCTTGGTCGGAAAGACCCTGCATGTATTGCCTGACAGTCAGCGCAAGAGTCCGGAAAATTTTTACGACAGCGTCTGCCAAAACAAGATTGATCTTTGTGATATGACACCGGCATTTTTCAATGTGCTGGTGGAATTCCTTTGGTCAAAAAAGAAATCGCTGCCCATAAAAAAGATGCTGATCGCCGGAGAGATCCTTCGTTCGGATTCCGTCAACAAATTCTATGATATTCCCGGCAACGAAGGCGTAGTCATTTACAATGTGTATGGACCCACCGAATGCACGGTGGATAGCAGCGCATATCGCATTGATTACGGCAACCGCAATGCGTTTTCCTCGTTTCCCATCGGGTCGCCGCTTGAGGGGGTGACTATCACGATCCGGGACAAAGACGGCACGGTACTTCCGGAGTCCGCGAGCGGCGAAATCTGGATATCGGGGGCCGGGGTTTGCAGAGGCTATCTCAATATCGGAAACTCGGCGGCATTTGTCATGACTGAAGGACGACGCTGGTACCGGGCGGGGGATTATGGTTTCGTCAGGAACAACCTGTTTTTTTACCTGGGTCGTGAAGACCAGCAGGTCAAGATCCGTGGAAACCGCGTTGAGATCGGCGAGGTGGAAAATGCCGTGGCTGGTTTCCCGGGGGTCAGGCAGGTGGCGGTGGTGGCCGACACCTTCGAGGCGCATGAAGAAAAGAGTCTTGCCGCGTATATCGTTGGCGAATTTGATTCTGCGAAACTCCAGATCTATCTCGAACAAATTCTGCCATCGCATTGCGTGCCGAGTCATTTTGTGCCGATGATGGAACTGCCTTTTTCCTTGAACAGGAAAGTGGACAAAAAAGCCTTGCCGTCTCCGCTGTTACAAAAAAATGAAAGTGGCGGGCGTAGGCTTTCTGGTCCTACTGAAACAAAACTGGCTGAAATTTGGAAAAGATTGGTTGGATTTGATGTTCTGGATGCGGACGCCAATTTTTTCAGCTTGGGCGGCCACAGTATCTTGGCCATACGGCTTATTGTCATGATCGAAAAAGAGATGGAATTGCGCATAACCCTGAACGAACTTTTTTCACATCCCACCATATCTCAGCTCGCAGAGTTTTTCGAAGGCAAGATAAGTTCGAATGATAGCCCAGTGATCAAACTTTGTCATTGCGATGGTGGCAAAAACATCTTTTTATTTCATCCTGTTGGCGGTAGCGTCTTCTGCTACGGCCAACTCGCGAATCTTCTGGAGCATAAATACAGTGTTTTTGCCGTGGAAGCTGCCGGATTTAGTCATGAGAAGATATCCCTGAATACGGAATTGCACAGTGTCGAAGATTTGGCTGCGTATTATCTGGAAGAGATTCTCAAGATTGAAACCAAGGATATCATTTTTGGAGGCTGGAGCTTTGGCGGACTCTTGGCATATGAGGCCTCATGTAGATATGAAAGAATGGGGCATGATGCAGAAACTGTCTTGATTCTTGATACCGTGGCGGACAACAGTCGGGCGAAGCAGGAGGCCGGACAGGATGAGATAGGTCTGCTCAAATCGCTGTTGCAGGAATCCTTGGATTTTGATGAAAATGTGCTGCGATCCCTGCCGCGTGATAAAAAACTCCGTTATCTATTGGAGTGCGGGGAAAGGACCGGACTTCTGCCTTTTGGCTTCAGTTCCGTGCAAATGGACAATCTGTTGAGTACATATCGCAGTAATGCCATTGCAGCAGCACGGTATGAGATGCCTGCACATTCAACCAGAAATATATTACTCGTTCGCGCTCTTGAAATGACAGACTATTCGCGTAGTTTTGTGAATGATCAGTATTTTGGATGGAACAAGTTTCTGAAGGAAGAAAATATTACTCTCAAATGGACAGAGGGAACACATGAAACCATGCTTTCTCCTGGACTTGTGGGAAATGTTGCCAACCATATTTTGGAGTACATTGAAAATGTCTGATTTTTTGAGAACATTCTTTTTTTTGTTTTGTCTTTGTTCCGTGGTTCTGCTCTCCGGCCGTGCCAATGCAGAGGGTCGCGAGTCAACGATCAGGGACGTCATAACCAAGGCCGGTCGGATGTTAGCTTCGGAGCCGAATCTCCCCGCGGTATCCATCTCCGTGCTCAGAAAGGGCGATGATAGCCCTGTCAGCGCCGCTTTTGGTACGGCCTGCGTTGAAAACGACGTCATCATGACTGATGCGCACAAGATCAAAATTGGTTCGGTGACGAAATTGTTTACGGCCGCGCTTATTCACAAACTCGTCGAGGATGGAAAGCTTGGGCTGAGTGCCACTGTCGATCGCTTTTTTCCTGATTTTCCGCGCGGCGAAGAGATCACAATAGAACACCTCCTGACCCACACTTCTGGAGTGGTCGACATGCTGCGGCTTGAACCGGTTTTCGCGAACCCGACCAGGCGATGGAGTCCGGAAGAACTCATTGGTATGGCCGGGTCAAAGCCCTTGTTGTTTGCTCCGGGGACGGATCAGAAATATTCCAATACGGGATATCTCATGCTTGCCCAGATCAGTGAAATGGCTTCGGGAAAGAGGTATGAGGAACAGATCAGGGAAAATTTCGTCGAGAAACTCGGAATGGAGTCGCTTGCCGTCGGACAGGACGAGACTGTTGTGCCACAGTTGGCATGCGGATACGGCGAATCCGGTGATTCCGGTCTGATCCTGCCGATGATGATGGGGATCGGCATGGCCAAGGGCACTGGAAGCCTTGTGGCGTCGCCCGACGATGTGGTGCGCTTGGTCAATCTCGACCGTCTGCTCGAAAACAATTTCCTGGATACGCTGCCTCTTGCCCCGTTACGACTCGCCAACGGAGAACTGGCCCAGGCGACAGTCGAGAGTGCCCGGGGCGGGTACACCAGAAGCTTTCTTGCCGGCAGCACGGTGTTCATGTTTAACGATCCGGCGATCACTCTTATGGGGCAGATCGGCTCTTTCCCCGGTTTCGGAACAGTCTTTTTTTATGACAGGGAAACCATGTTTGCGGTGACTGTGAGCGTCAATAATGAAAAATATATTCCTTTGGCCATAAAGAGCGCGGCAAAAATTCTGCACGAATTGCGGAATTAACAAAGATTCCGTTTTTCGACATTACACGCCGCTGTTAATTTTCGCAGAAAAAACATACTTTGCTTTTATATAAACTTTCAATATTTACAGACTATAAATTTTGTGTTCAAAATTTTGAAATTTATATTTTTTCTAAATTGTTTTGTAGCATGTTTGCGCATGTAAATTTTTAATAAAATAATTTTCGTTTATTTTTTTAATACGTGTGACATTGTATTTTTAGATTATTTTTTTATGGTATAATTTTTATGTTTTCGAATAATATTGTTTTTTTTCTTCTTATTTTTATGATTTTTTTCTGCTGCGTAAATTTTTTGAGTTATGTCTGTTGTAATTTCTTTCTAGACGTATCCATGGATGTTTTGGTATAGTTTGAAAGTTGTGATGAAAATGGATTTCCGTATTTTTCGGGCGCCTGTTGTAAACGTTTGGAGCTTCATGTCCGCATGCTTTGTTTGATTCGCAATACATTGATTCTTATCCTTTGTTGGGGCCTTGTCCCGCCGTGTCCGGTCGCAAAGAGCGCCTCCTTGGTTGCAGGCGGCGAGCGGCCTGCTCTGGATGCCGCCCGCAAGGGGGTTCCCGCGGGTTTGAAGAGAATCGCATATTTTGAAACGGGGCCGTATTGGGAATTTTCGCTGATACGCGAAAAGGTGATGGGGTCTCTTGATCGCCTACAGGTGCTGGACCAAGTTGAATTCCCCGAATCCCTTCACGTCAGTCCCGGCTGGGGGGCGGATTCCGCCGTGTATCTGGCCGAAGCCAGGAGACTGATGGCTGATCCGTCGGTGGATCTGATCATGAGCATGGGCACCGTGGCGACTAAGGCTTTGCTGGCCGAAAACAATGAAAGAACTCCCATTGTCTCCATCGATGTCGCCGACCCCGTTGGCGCGGGAATCATTGATGCGGAAACAGGGCGGGGTGCCGTAAACCTGACCCTGGAGTATACGCGGGACAAATGGCAGAAGGTTTTTGTCCTTTTTCATGAGGCGTTGCCGTTTGATAAGCTGGGAATAATGTATCACGATTCGCCGGAAGGTCGTTCCTACTCCAACGTGAATGAGGCCCGTGAAGTGGCACGTGACAGAGGGTTTACCCTTGTCGAATATGCGGGCCTGGATCAGGAGGAAAGCGCGCAATCGTGTGTCGAGGGCGTGCGGAGTTTGATAAGTCAGGGTGTCGATGCTTTTTACATTTCCGCTTTGAATTGTTTTGACTGGACCAAGGAAAATCCTCGGAAGATATTCGATGCTCTTCACGAGCAGGGAATTAAGACATTTGCGCGTGACGGGAGCGTGCAGGTGCGGCAGGGGGCGCTGATGGGTCTTTCAACCCTGGACTATGCCCCGCTCGGAGATTTCTACGCGGGGAGGATGGCCCGTTTGCTGGGATTCGTACCGGAGAGCGTGCCGCTGGTCGAACATCGGTACAGTCCTAAAATCACGCTTAACCTGGACACCGCAAGAGAGTTGAACCTTGATGTTCCTCTTGTTCTGCTGATTACCGCAGATGAAATTTTTGATTCCAGTCTTGCGCCAATCCGGATTGAATCAGGGGCCAAATAGGCTGCTGGAAGACATTCGACGAACACACAACCAAACTGAATCGGGGGGACGAGATGGCGAAAAAAAGTTCCGAAACCATGAATGAAGGGATTGATCTGCAGGATCAGGCTCAAAGTGAGTCGGCGAGCGAAACGCAGGTCATGCCGATCGAATGCGAAATCGACGCAATTATTCGCAAGCGGGTCTATGCGGCCATCGGCGTGGGCTTTGTGCCTGTACCGCTGGCGGACCTTGCCGGGTTGACCGCGATCCAGGTGGAGCTTGTTTACGCTCTGACCAAGGCGTATGGTGTCGAATTCAAGAAAGAAAGGGTTAAGGCGATTCTGTCTTCCCTCGGCACCGGCGTGGTGTCGGTAGCCTCCGTGCCTTTTTTTGCATCGCTTTTCAAAAGCATTCCGATCATCGGAACCACGACCGGCGTTGCGACGGTAAGCATCATCGGCGGGGCATCCACCTATGCGATAGGCAAGGTTTTCGACCGCCATTTCAGAAAAGGCGGAAACCTGCTGAATTTTGATTTGCAGGAAGCAAAGGCCTACTTCAAGGCGAAGCTGGAAGAGGGCAAGGGCGTGGTCGCCAGGATGAAGCCCGGTAAAAAAGAGGATTCGACTGCGCCTGCTGCTGAGTCCGAAGCTACGGTCTAGGCCGGATCTTGCGTCCTGCGGCTCGGACTGGTCCGGGCCGCTTGCGCGTGGATGCACTGCGTAGTTGCGCCGCTTTTCGGGTGGGGCTTCGTCGGTCGGTACATCCCGGATGCTTACGCCTGTCGCTGGTCCCTGCCGTTGAATGACGCAGCAATGCGTCAAAGCTGACGGCTTTTCTCCGGTCTCACTCCAGGACCGGATATTTTTGCGAGTATCGGAATATCACGGTTTACCACGTACATGCAGCATTTCACACAATCTCATTTTTACTCACTGCTTCGAAAAGAAGCCGGAGATGAAGGGTCCAGACTGATTCTCGCATGCCTTGCGGCGGGAGTTATGCAAGGCCTTGCGGTATTCAGCGTGCTGCAGGGCCTGGAGCAGATGTTCGAGGACGAAGGCATCCGCTTTCATACTTTTCTGGCTTTCCTGGTTTGTCTTGGGATATTTTACCGCTTATTCCGTTACGTGACGGAGCGCGCCGCGCTCATTGCCCTGCGTGGAGTCATGGAGTGGCGAATGCGCATCGCGACCAAGTTGCGTGCCGTCAACCAGCTTGAGTACTCCAGACTTGACAAGGGCGCTGTCCAGTCCGCGCTGGTCGACGACCGCGAACTAGTGGTCGAGGCTTCGCGAATGCTTATGGCCGCTGCGGTCAACACGGTGATGATCGTGGTTGCCTTCCTGAAAATGCTGACCGTGTCCCTTGCGGGCACGACTGCCGTCATCGCCTTTCTGGGGCTTGGGTTGTTCATCTTTCTGCGGCTTGTGCGCGGGGTGTACGTTTTCATGGATACCGCGCGACGCGCAGAGATGGGGTTTTCATCATGTCTGCGCGATCTTCAGGACGGTCTCAGGCAGTTGAAGCAGCACAAACCCAAGACCACGGACCTGTTTGCGGGGCAGATCATTCCTGGTCTGAACAGGGTCGCCGATGCGCGGGAGTCCACTGAGCGCGGGCACGGCAGGGGTATTTCATTTTTTGCCGTGTTCAATCTGCTGACTTTGGGGCTGGTCCTCTTTCTCATGCCGGGGCTGATGGGGATCGACGCCAGCACCACCTCCACCTTGCTGATTTTGAGCATGTTCTGCCTGACCCCCATGATCAGTCTAGTGAGCTTTGTGCCCATGCTGACCAAGGTGGAAATGAGCCTGCACGAACTGAGTGGCCTTGAAGCCCGCCTGGATGAGATTGCCGAGCCGTTCGAGCGCGAGGGCGTCGATACCGTTTGGCAGCATCCGGATCCGAAGGTCCCTGCGTTTGAATCGCTGCACATGCAGGATGTACGCTTTGATTATTTCGATCGACAGGGTTTGCGCCTGTTTGGTGTTCACGTGGCATCTTTCACCCTGAATAGGGGGGAGCTCGTCTTTATCCGCGGCGGGAACGGGTCGGGCAAGTCGACGTTCATGAATGTGCTCGCCGGGCTTTATCCGCAACAGTCTGGAGCCGTTTTTTTGAACGGCGCGCCGCTGACCGATCTGGGCATGGAGGCGTATCGCAACATTTTCACCCTACTGCCCACGGACTTTCATCTGTTCGCCCGGCCACTCGGGGTGGACGCCTCGGCAGGGCGGATGAAAAAAGTGCTCGAGTTGATGCGTATCGACTCCAAGGTGCGGCTGGAGCCTGATGGCTCGTTTTCCACTCTTGACCTTTCCGCCGGACAGCGGAAGCGTCTGGCGCTTGCGTGCGCCCTGCTGGAAGACCGGGATGTGTATCTGTTGGACGAGGTGGCGGCCGACTTTGATCCGGGATTCAGAAAGTTTTTCTACGAAGAACTCTTGCCGGACTTGAAACGCGAAGGATGCACCATTCTGGCCATCTCGCACGATGACCGTTATTTCCACGTGGCTGACCGGGTTCTGAGCATGCGCGATGGAGCCTTTGTCGAGAATGGTCACGATGGAGCCCCTATATGAGAGTTCTCGTTCTTTGCCTGGTCTTGTTTTGCGGGCTGATCATTTTTCTGGCCTCGGGTTACAAAGAGGTTGAACTGAGAACTAATATTGAGTTTGTCCGCGAACTTTATGACAAAGTGAACAGAACCTTGCCGTCTGTTGTCAGCGCAAAGGAGCATGAACGGATCATTCGGGAGCGTCTTGAATGTTACGCTGTCGACACTGATTACGCCCGGCGAATCAGGGAATGCAACAATGTGTATGCCAAAGCCATCGTCAAGCAGGCAAGGAATGCGCTGACTTCTCGACCAGACATGGGAAAGTTTGTTTTAAATCTGAATATGTGTCCTGTTATGCGGAATATGTGTATTGGAATTGCAGGAAATGACTCAGAGCAGTGTATTACTTTTGAAAGACAGTGTATTGATTATACTTTAGATTCATTTTGGCGTGGAGCATCCCAGTACACACAACAACAATACAGACTCGAATAATGAAAAACGTATTAGAAAAGACTCGTTTACTTTTGCGGCGATACAGAACGCATCTCGTGACAACCGGGCTTGTTTTTGTGTTGCTTCTTGTGTTTCTGTGGCCGCGAATTTTTGTGTCTGTTCATCCTGGCGAGTTGGGAGTGCTGTATTCAAGATTGTTTGGCGGCACGGTTTTGGACAGGACATACCAGGAAGGTTTGCACTTTATTCCTCCGTGGAACATTCTTTTTGTTTATGATGTACGCATTCAGGAAGATACCCAGTTTATTGATGTTCTTACCCTGGATGGTTTGACCGTAACGGTTCAGGCTTCTTTGCGATACCAGATTGTGCGCGACAGGCTTCCTGTCCTGCATCAACAAATCGGTCCGGAATACAAGCGAAAAATCATTCTGCCGATCATGACTTCTGCAGTTCGTCAAACCATCGGCAGCTATCGTCCCGATGCGCTGTACTCCACTGCCCGAGAAGAGTTGCAGGACAAGATGCTCGTGGACGCCACCGAGGAAATGGGTCGTATTCCCGTCCTTATCCATGGCTTTGTCGTCAAGGAAATCATCCTACCCGATTTGCTCCGTAACTCCATCGTGGACAAGTTGGTGGCCGAGCAGCAATATCTACGTTATCATTATCTCCTCCTTGAAGCCAAGGAAGAGGCCAAGCGCAAGGCCATTCAGGGGCAGGCGATCAGGTATTACCAGTCCCTGGTGAATGAAAACATGACGGAGAGCTTTCTTCGCTACGAGGGCATTCAGGCTACAGCCCGGCTCGCCGCCTCGGAAAATGCGAAGGTTGTCGTCGTAGGCAGCGGAAAGGATGGCTTGCCCATCATTTTGAACACGCAAGACACGCCCAGACTGCCGGATGCACGGAACGCGAGCGTCGCCCTGCCGGCTCCGGTCCGGGAGGTTGCCGTTACCAATTCTTCGACTGAAGACGTCATGAAACCCCTGGGTGATGGTTTCGGCTGGGATTTGCAAGGCTCGGATTTTCTGGATTACATGGACAGGATCGACAGAATCCTGCTCAATCCCAACAAGAGTCTGTCGCAGGTACCTCGCAGTGAGCGTCAAGCGCAACAATCGGAGAAACAATGATACAATTATTTTTGGCCTTTATTGTCGGGAGCCTGATTGTCGCATTTCTGGGTCGGAATCAAAAATTTGGCTTCTGGGGTAATTTTTTCGCAAGTATGCTGCTGTCACCGCTGATTGGGCTCCTGCTTGTAATTTCCGGGTCTCCCAAGGCTGCTCCGAAAGCAGATGAGTCGGCGCGTGGACAGGACATTGAAACAAAAGCATCATAGCTTGAGTTTCGGTTACCGTTTCGTGCCGGGCATGCGCCGCCCTGAAAAGAACCAGCGCTATCGTTTTTTTTTAGTAGCAGGGCTTTTAGGCCCATTTGCATCCAGCCTTTTATGCGCGGAAACCGCATGAATCGTCCCGTCCATCCATGTTCACCTCCCGGCCTCTTTGGCGCGAACCGTGGATGGCTCTTTTTCCTCCTGCTTGGTGTGTTCTTGGCGTTTGCGCCGATGCCAGTTCATGCGCGGGACGTTTCCGTCAAACGCATCGGCTATCTTGAGGCCGGGCACTTCTGGCTTTTTGATCGGACGTACGCGGCGTTTATCCACGCCCTCGATTCCAATTCCGCCATCCATGCCGAGTATCCTCCGGACGCAAGCCACAGCCCCGGATGGGAACCCGAGAACATGGCACGCCTGCCTGTGCTGGCGAAAGCCCTGATGCAGCGGCAAGATCTCGATTTGATTGTGGGCATGGGCACGGCCGCGGTCAAAGCGCTATTGGCTGCGAATAATGGCAGCACTCCCATTCTTGGCATGGGCATGGCCGATCCCGTAGCCGCGGGAGTCGTTCGTGACGTCACGGACTCCGGGGTGGACAATTTCACCTGCCAGGTAATTGTGGACAGATGGACGACCATGTTTCGCGTCTTTCATGATGTCGTGCGCTTCAAGAAGCTCGGCGTTTTGTACCAGAATACCCCCGAAGGCCGCGTTTATGCGGCCTTGAACGATGTTCAGGCCATTGCCCCGGAGCTAGGCTTTTCCGTCGCGGAGTACGGGAAGCTTTCCACTGCCGAAACCGACGATGAATGCCGCCGGGGGCTGGAAAAGCTGCGCGAGGAGGGCATGGACGCTTTCTTCATCGGGCCGCTGAACTGCTTTGATTGGGACAGCAATGACGTGGCCGCCCTGCTGGAATTGCTCAACGACTGGAAAATTCCCACCTTTGCCCGGGATGGGTCGGATTTCGTCAAGGCAGGAGCGCTGATGGGTTTTTCCACCTGGAATTTTGGCCCTACCGGAGAATTTCTGGCCAATCAGGCCGTAGCCATTCTGTCGGGAAGCGCGCCCAGATCCATATCCATGCTGGACCGGATGGAGCCGACCATTGCCATCAATCTGGAAACGGCCGCGAAAATAGGGTTTCATTTTCCGCTGGATGTGCTCGTGGTTTCCGATGAAATCTTTGAGCGAACAATTCTGCCAGCGCCTAGGAAGGATTAATCATGCAGACCGGCGCCCTCTTCAGGCTGCGACTTAGTATTGGGGTCCTCTCGGTGGCGGTGCTCCTGCTGACCTTAGGTTTCAACGTGCTGCTCTCCGTGTCCACCCTGGATCGCCTGGCTATTGAATCCCTGCTTTCGGGCTACCGGGGAGCGGGCGAACATTTGGCCCTCGGCATCGAGCGCGGGCTGCGATTCGGCAAGCCGCTCAAGCAGTACGCAGGCATGACCGAGATGCTTCAGGACTTGCATGACGGCGTAGCTGGAATTCGCGCCATTGAAGTGATGGATGCCGGAGGCGAAGTGCTTTACGCTGTGCATGGCGGGCTTGCGGCGCAGGCCGGGTCCGCACGAAACGGGGGCAAGCAGACGCTGGACGGCGACCGTTCGGCCCGGCGGGCCTTTGACCTGAAAGCACTGGCCGAAAGCGACGCCAGTCGGGAGAAACTTTTCTGGGCAGATCCGCAAAGCTATCGGATCGTCATCGCGCTCCAGCACAATGGTATCGTCGGGGGAGTGGCGCTGGAGATTGATGCGACTCAGGTTGAGGCCTCGACCACGGGTTTCGTCCGTTGGGCCATGGCCCTGCTGGCGGCGGCCTGTGTGGGGGTCTGCGTGATTCTGGCGGCCTGGATCGGCCTTTTGACGGGCACGCCTGAGGCCCGCGCCAGGCTGAGCCGGACTCTGGGAGTTCTTCTGTTGGTGCTCATCGGCGGCACGCAGCTTGCCTATTCCACGGCAATGTTGACGCTTTTTGATTCCTTTCTGCAGCAGGCCGTGCGCGACAAGACGGAACTTGCGGCGCACTTCATCAAGAGGGATTTCGAGTACATCGTCCACAAGGGAGTGGATGTGCGGGGGCTGACGGGCGTCAAGGAGCTGCTTGTGCGCATCGTGGAGACGCATCCGGAGCTGGGCGGGGCCTCCCTGACCACGCCGGAAGGCGAGGTGCTGGCCGCGGCGGGAAGTCAGGACAAAAGCTGGACGGTGGTGGAACAGTCCATTGACGCCTATTGGCCCAGCCGGTTTCGGCAACGCGAAGAGGTGCTGCGCATCCGCCTGTACATCGACCCGGAGCACATGTCCAAAAATGTGCGCGGACTCGGCCTTGATTTGGCGACCTCCCTGGTCATCAGCCTGCTCTTTCTGATGGAGCTGTCAAAGCTTTTGGGTATGCTATGCGCCCGCATGCTGCATTCGTTACAGGCGTTTGGGCAGGGCGAGTCTGTGGCGTTTTCGATTTGTTCCGCGCAGGCCTTGCGGGCAGGAGGCTTCCTTTTTTTTCTGGCCTACGACATGGGCATCTCTTTTATTCCCCTGCTGGCGCGCAAGCTTTACGCTCCGTCATGGGGACTGCCCGAGCAGGTGCTTGTGGGGTTGCCCATTTCCGCCGAGATGGTTTGCGCGGGCGTGGCCCTTTTCGGTGCGGGCATGGTTTCGGAACGGTTCGGCTGGCGCGCGACTTTTGCGGCGGGCGTAACGGCGGCGACGGTGGGCCTCCTCATGGGCGGAGCCTCGACCTCCCTGCCCGCCTTAATCGCCGCGCGTGGCGCTTGCGGCTTCGGCTTCGGCCTGGTGCTCATGGCGGCCCAGATCGGAACCCTTGAGGATGAAAACGCGGGATATGGCTTGGCCGGAGTCTTTGCGGGTATTTTTTCCGGGAGCATCTGCGGTTCGGCCGGTGGGGCCCTGTTGGCCGAGCGCATCGGCTTCGAGGCGGTGTTTTACGTGGCGGCATCTTTGGTGCCCATCGCCTTGCTGGCTCTGTTTCTCGGCAGCGGACGCGGGAATCATGCCGATGCGGCCGAATCCGCTCCGCGTGCCGGGATCGTTCAGTCCGCGCCTCCTTACGCGGCCTGGAATTTCCTGCGCGATCCGCGCATGCTCACCCTGCTTGGGATGATTGGCATTCCTGCGGCGCTCTGCCTGACGGGGTTCCTGCACTATATGTTGCCGTTGTTGCTGACCGAGGCGCAGACGGCCCAATCCGACATCGGGCGTGTTTTTATGCTTTATGGCCTGTGCTTCATCACCGTGGGCCCGATGCTCGGGCGCTGGCTCGACTGCTCACGACGCAAGGGCGTGTTTGCGATGTTCACTGGGCTTTTGTCTGGAGCCGCTTTACTTATCGCGGCCTCCTCATCCACGTTGGTGACCGCCGGAGTCGCGGTGGTGGTCATCGGGATCGCACAGTGTCTGGCCGCGCCGTCCACGATGCTTTGCGTGATCGGCCTGACCTCGGCGCAGAGGCTCGGACGTGGAAAAACCGCCAGCATCTATCGGACTCTAGAGCGTGTTGGGCAGGTGCTCGGACCCATCCTGTTCGGCATGGCTTTGGTGCGGTTCAGCGTATCCCAGACCCTGATTGCGGCGGGTTCGGCAGTATGCCTTCTGGCTCTCCTTTTCCTGGTCTTCTGGCGGGTCAGCAGCTCCCGCTCGTGACCAGCATCGTAAGTTCCTTCATGCGTTCGTCCTGCATGCCTTTTGGAAGATAGAGCGAGAGCAGTTCAAGATAGTCCCGGAGATTGACCAGCGCGCCGTCAGCCCTGAGAAATTGTCTGAATTCGTCCTCGGAGGGGTAGCAAAAATACTGGCGCTCTGAGGCTTTCTGAACAGTCCCCGGCAGGCGTTCATCCCGTTCAAGGATAGGCAGATGGCGACTCAGGACGTCGATTCCTGCAAAATAGGTCCCGACAAAATTCCACAACAGCGAGCGGGAATAATCGATGTTGTTCCATCCGACGTCGACAACGGCACCGCTGTCGATTCCTTCGTCGATGTGGAAAAGCGAGCATCCTGCATGAGCGTGGCGCATTTGCATGGCCCGGAACGGTCCGCACAATCCCTGGATTTGGGGCAGCACGCCCGGATGCAGGCCGTATGCACCCAAACGGGGGATGCGAATGATTTTGTCAGGGAAAATATAGTCGTATCGGCATGAGATGATCAGGTCCGGGGCAAGGAGCTGCATGTTCGCGACAGCCTGGGGCGTTCGCGCCCGCCCCCACAACTCGACGGAAATGCCGTATGTCGCGGCCAGGCCGGCAACGGTCTGGCATGCATCCGGGCATCCAAGGGGAAATTGTTCATCCAGCCAGGGAAAGATGCATTCCAGCGGCATGTCGCGTTCATGTTCGAGCAGGCAGCTGGCCAGTGGGTTTTCCCGCTCGGCTTTAAGCACATGGTCGGAGAGGATCACATGGATTTCATGGCGCCCCGCGAGGGTGCGCACCAGCCGGTTCAGAGCAAGGCTTCCGGCAAGATCATGTTTGACGCAGATGGCAATTTTCAAGAAATATCCGCATATTGGAGTTTAAGATCAAGGCTGCAGCCGCTGTTGCCGGACGGAGGACTAGCACACCGGAGTATGGCTTGCTAGGGTCTAAACTCCGTTGTCAATGCTTGAATCCTGTTTCACCTAGGAACCGCGATTCGTATGTCAACTTAGGATGAATCATATTCAAGCATCTGCGATAATGGTACAGTTTTATTGATTCATTGAGTTTTCTTGAAAAATTCGTTTGGCGATTTTCGCCGGTGTTGTTTTTTTATCTAAAAAAATATATAAGTATATTTTAATATTGGATTTTTTGCTTGCCGATGCTATGTGGTGCCTTGAGTTCAATTCGGGCGGGAATGAGGGGCTTTTTTCCTTGTCGGAGTTGTTTTTTCGATTCGATAGCCTGTTCACGAGGGGGGCGCCGTGAATCAATGCGTATGGGTACTTGCCTTGTTTCTCGCCCTTGCCGGATGTTCGCTTGCTCCCTCCTATCAGCGACCTGTCCAGAAGCTTCCGCCTGTCTGGGAGGAGAGCGCTGCGGTGGGGTTAGATGCCCAGTGGTGGCGGCGCTTCAACGATCCCTCACTTGACGCGATGGTGCTGGAAGCTCTGCATCACAACCGCGATCTCGCTGTCTCCATGGCCCGCGTTGAGCAGGCTGCGGCGGCGGCAGGCATAAGTCGCGCGGCCCTGGCCCCTGTGCCCTTCATCGACGGCACCGCTGGCGAAATGTGGTCATCAACGCGCATTGCCGGTGCGCCTCCCAAAGGCTTTGAAAAATCTCGGAATCACGACCTCTATCTTGGCGCGGCCTGGGAACTTGATTTTTGGGGCAAGTACCGCAATGCCCACCTCGGCGACAGGGCGAAATGGCTCGCCTCCGAGGCCGATCTCGCCGGTGCCAGGCTGCTTGTCGCGGCCACTGCCGCCAAGTCCTATTTCGATCTTCTGAACTTTACCTTCCAAGTCGATGTCGCCGAACGGACCGTGTTGCAGCGCCTGCAGGCTCTGGACATGCAGAAAAACAGCGAGGAAATCGGTTTTTCGAGCCGCGCCGATCTGCTGCGGGCCCAAAGCGAGGTGGAGAGCGCGCGCTACAATCTGGCTTTGTCACGTATGGGGCTTGACGCTGCCCAAAGTTCCCTCCTTGTTCTTTTGGGGCGCTCCCCGGCTGAGATAATGCGCAAGAATTCCACGGCGTCGGGAAATGTTCTGAACTCCTTGCCCACTGTTCCGGTGCTGCCAGACGGTGTGCCCTCGGCCTTGCTGACGAGGCGTCCGGATCTGCGCTCCGCCGAACAGGCCCTGCGTGCGGCCTATTTCGATGTGGGCGTGGTGCGGGCCGATTATTTTCCGCAAATTTCCCTGACCGGCAAGACCGGCTGGGCCGCCGAGGAAGCCGGGGATCTCAGCCTTGGCGGCTCGTCGAGCTGGAATTATGGATTGTCGCTTCGCCTTCCCCTTGATTTCTGGACCACCAGGTTTCGGGAATTGATGACCGAGGCGCGGTGCCGCGAAAGCGTGGCGCAATATGAAAAGGCAGTTCAATCCGCCTTTCGGGATGTGCGTAATGCGTTGATCCGCCAGACCCTGCTGGCCGATGCAAGCGCTGCCCTGGAGCGCCAGATCGCCGATCTGACCGAGGCGGTGGACAAGGCCGATGACAGATACCGCAACGGCTATTCCAATTTTCTTGATGTGCTGGACGCGGATCGCGAACTCTTCGCGGCGCAGCTCAGCTGGGCCCAGACCAGGGCTCAGCAGTTGCAGGCCACGGTCGATGTGTGCGTTGCCCTTGGCGGCGGGTGGGAAGCGGATGCCTCTACACCCGCCCAGGTTCCGAACGTGGTGGAACATGATCTTTCGGTTGGAGGTGCTGAGTGATGATTCCGGGTCGATGGTTCAGGACGGTCATGATCGTCGCGGTGTGTGTTTTTTCTTTCGCGGGATGCCTGAGCGAGGACACAGGAAAGACGGAATCTGACAATGCGGCGCAGCGGCCGGGACCGTCGGTTCTTGTCCAGTCGATAACCCCCAGGGACATCGTTTTGACCCCGACCTTCGTCGGGCATGTGGAAGGCCTGACGTCCGCTGAGGTCCGCTCTCAGGTCAACGGCATCCTGAAGAAGCGGCTGTTTCAAGAAGGGCAGAGCGTCAGGGCCGGACAGGTTCTCTTCGAGATCGACCCCGCCTCGTATCAGGCCAAGGTCGATCAGGCCGCGAGCCGCGTGACCAGCATCCGGGCCCGTCTGAACAACGCCAAGCGCGATCTCGACAGGGTCGTGCCGCTGGCCGCGCGCAAATCCATCAGCCAGCGCGATCGTGACCAGGTGCAGACGGAATACGAATCAGCCCGGGCCGAACTGGCCGAGGCCGAGGCCGTGCTGCGATCCGCGCGCATCGACCTTGATCTGACCAAGGTCAAGGCACCCCTCGCGGGCTTAGCAAGCATGGCCCTGCACAACGAAGGGACCCTGATCACGGCCGGTTCCCCCGAAAGTCTGCTGACCACCGTCTACGTCATGGATCCGGTGCAGGTGGTTTTTTCCGTATCCGACACCCAGATCCGCAAGATCAGGGGATATCTGGAGAGCGGCCGGGCTATCCTCCACGAGCCCATCCCGGCGCGGCTTTCCATTGATGCCGATCAGGAATACGCCCATCAAGGAACCATGGTCTTCGGCAACCCGGTCATCAGCCGCGAGACCGGATGCATGATCTCCAAGGCGGTTTTTCCCAATCCCGACAAGAAGTTGCTGCCAGGGCAGGTGGTGCGCATTACCCTCGACTTTTTAACCTTCAAGGACGCCGTCGCCGTGCCGGATTACGCCGTGTTGCAGGGCCGCGACGGAGCGACGGTAGTCGTGGTCGGCGACGGCGACATCGCGTCTTTTCGTCCCATTGAGGTTCTGGCCAGAGTGGGCCGGTATGTTCTTGTCGCCTCGGGCCTTGAAGCGGGGGAGCGAGTTATCATCGAGGGAGTGAACAAGATCGGGCCCGGCATGCGGGTCGCCCCGCGCGAAGCGGCCGATGCCGGTCGGCCCGTTCCTTCAGTAAGCCCGAAGCGAGAAGGCTAAAGGCATGAAGGACGTATTTTTTCTCCGCCGTCCGGTTTTGGCCATAGTCATATCGCTGGTCATCATTATCCTGGGGGCCCTGGCCATACAGCGTCTCCCCGTGGCCCAGTACCCGGATCTGGTGCCGCCGGCGGTGTCCGTGACGGCCATCTATCCGGGCGCCAGTCCCGAGGTCATCTCGCAGGTTGTGGCGGCGCCCTTGGAGCAGGCGGTGAACGGCGCCAAGGACCTTCTGTATCTGCAATCGACATGCTCGGCCAACGGGGCCATGTCCATGAAAGCCACCTTTGCCTTGGGCACCGATCCGGAAGTTGCCAGCAGCCGGATCAGCAATCTGGTGCAGAGCGCGTTGGCCGGACTGCCTGACGAGGTGCGCCGTTTTGGAGTCAGTGTTACCTCGGATTCCGGCACCTTCCTCATGATCATCACCCTGGCCAGCCCGGACGGCCGGTATGACAGCCTCTTTTTGAACAACTACGCAGCGTTGAACGTGACCGATCAGCTCAAGCGCATCCCCGGCGTGGCATCGGCCAGTTCACTCATCTCCGAAGAGTATTCCATGCGGATCTGGTTTGATCCGGCCAAGCTGGCGGCTTTTGCCTTGACCCCGCAGGATATCTTCCGGGCGGTGCAGGAGCAGAACTCGCAGTATGCCGCGGGCACAGTGGGCCTGCAGCCCGCGCCGGATGATCTGAAGATGACCTGGCTGGTCAGCACGCAGGGACGCATGGTCACGGAGGAGGAGTTCGGGGACATCATCATCCGGGTCGATGATAAAAAAGGGATCATGCGTCTGCGGGATGTCGCCCGGATCGAGCTTGGAGCCGCCGATTACGGGGTGCGAAGCAAATTGGACGGCAAGCCCGTAGCCGGTATCAGCATCTCGTTAACGCCGGGGGCCAACGCCCTGCGCACGGCCGATCTCATCGAGGCCAGAATGCAGGCGCTGAGCCTGGATTTTCCCCCCGGCATGGAGCACGCAATCCCGTATAACGTGACGACTTTCGTACGCATTTCCATCGAGGAGGTGGTCAAAACTCTGTTCGAAGCCATGGTGCTGGTGGCCCTGGTCATTTTTCTCTTCCTGCAGAATCCAAGGGCGACCCTCATTCCCTGCATTGCCGTGCCCGTGTCCATCGTGGGCACTTTCGCTGGTATGTACATGCTGGGTTTTTCCATCAACACGCTGACCCTCTTCGGCATGGTCCTGGCCATCGGCATCGTCGTGGACGACGCCATCGTGGTGCTCGAAAACGTGGAGCGGATCATGCATGACGAAGGGCTTTCGCCCCGGGAGGCCACTTCCAAGGCCATGCGCGAGGTGACCGGTCCGGTCATCGCCATTGTGCTTGTACTCTGTGCGGTCTTCATTCCTGTCTCGTTCATGGGCGGGTTGACGGGCGAGATGTTCCGCCAGTTCGGCATCACCATCGCCCTCTCGGTCATCATTTCCGGCATCGTGGCCCTGACACTCTCGCCGGTCATGTGTGGCTTACTTTTGAAAGCCCGTCACGGAACGCCGGGACGGTTTGCCCGGGCGTTCAACTTTGCCTTCGACGGCCTGACCTCGGCCTATCTGGCCGGAGTCAGGTTTGTGCTGCGGTCCAATATACTGGCCGTGCTCGTGATGTGCGTCCTTGGCTGGGGCACCTGGGAGCTGCTCAATCGCGTGCCCGAGGGCCTGGCCCCGGACGAGGACCAGGGTTACATCATCGCTGCCGCCATGCTGCCCGACGGGGCGGCCATGCCGCGCACGGACAAGGTCCTGGATCTTCTGTCCGAAACCATGCGGCAGGATCCGTCCGTGGTTTCGGTGCTGACCATCGCCGGGACCGATCTGCTCGGAGGAACCGGCACTCTGGGCAGCGCAGGCGCGGCCTTCATCATATTGAAGCCCTGGGAAGAGCGCACCGGCGTGGCCCAGTCTTCACAGGCGCTGGCGGGCAAGGTTTTCGGGATCGATGTGACCGACGGGATTCTTGCGGCCTTCAACCCGCCGCCCATCGTGGGCCTGAGCACGGTCGGCGGGCTGGAAGGGTTTCTGCAGAACAATGCCGGGGCTTCCATTGAGGAGATGGCGGCGCAGGCCGACAGGCTGAGCGCGGCTGCGGCCGGACGCCCCGAGTTGCGCGGGGTGAACAGCGCGCTTCGGCTCGGCACGCCCAAGGTCTTCGTGCAGCTTGACGTGGAAAAGACCAAGCTCATGGGGGTCGAGGTGGGGGATGTCTATCAGGCCTTAAGCTCCACCCTGTCCGGAAGTTACATCAACGATTTCACGCTGCACGGCCGCGCCTTCAAGGTGTATTTGCAGGCGGAGTCTGTGTTTAGGGCCGGGCCCGAGGATCTAGGCGCGATTTTCGTGCGCGGCAGGTCCGGGGCCATGATTCCCCTGTCCAATCTCATCTCTACCTCCACCACCAGCGGAGCCTTCTCCCTGACCCGCTTCAATGGCGTCCCGGCGGCGCGCATTTCCGGTCAGGCCGCGCCGGGCTTCAGCAACATGCAGGCCATGTCCGCGCTGGATGAGTTGGTGCGCAGCGAACTGCCCGCAGGATATTCTCTGGCCTGGAGCGGTTCATCCTTTCAGGAAAAGGCCGGTGGCGGGACCAACTACATGGCGCTGTTGCTCGGCTTAGGGCTGGTCTTTCTCATCCTGGCCGCCCAATACGAGAGTTGGACCATGCCCACGGCCGTGATCCTGGCCGTGCCCTTTGCCCTGTTCGGGGCCATGGCGACCATTTTCGTACGCGGTTTTGCCAACGACATTTACGTGCAGGTGGCAATGGTGACCCTTATCGGCCTCGCGGCCAAGAACGCCATTCTGATCGTGGAATTCGCCGCCGTGGAGCTGGCCGCAGGGCATTCTCCGGCCGAAGCCGCCCTTACGGCTGCACGTCTGCGCTTCCGGCCCATCATGATGACGTCCATGGCCTTCATCCTGGGCTGCGTGCCGCTGGTGCTCTCTTCGGGTGCGGGTTCGGCCAGCCGTCATGTGCTCGGCAGCAGCATCATTGGCGGCATGATCGCGGCTACGCTCATCTCACCGATTTTCGTGCCCTGGTTCTTCAAGGTGGTCATGAGCTGGAAGCGGGATCAGTCCGTGATTGGGAAGGTGGAGTTCGGGGACGGAAAGGCTGACTGACATGCGCCTGAAGGTGGCCGTGATTCTATTGGGGTCGTGTGTCATGCCGCAGGTGGCCCGCTTCGAATAGCTCTTGGAACGAGGGTTTGAGCAGCGCGGCCGCGAAGCGGAACGAGGCGGCCACGGTCAGCCAATAGCCATGCCCCAGGGGCAGGTGCGCCCAAGGGCATTGCCCCTCTCCGCCTCCTGCGGTTCTGACCTGCAGTGGATCGGCCAGCAGTCCGGTGCCTTGGGCCTTCAGAACTGCCTCCTTAATGGTCCAGCGGCGGATTAAGCCCGACGCGGGGTCATCGGCGCTACGGATGGCCTCGCGCTCTTGCACCGTGAAGACCATGCTGAAATCCTCCACCGGCATTTCACGGATCTCCTCAACATCTACGCCGATTCCTCCCTCTGTCTGCGCATGGCCTATGGCGCAAACTGCCCAGCGTCCTGAGTGGCTGAGACTGACCGGACGAGGGCAGTCGTCCAGCCATGGCCTGCCCTGTGGGTCGTGGCGAAGGGCTCTGATTCCAGTCAGCGCGTCACGATTATCCAGAAGCGACAGACCAAAACCGAGCAGCAGCCTGGCCAGAATGCGGCGAAGTCGATCCTCGAGCCTGCGGTTTTTGCGGATGACCTCGGCTTGCGCTACCGGCAAGATGTCCAGAAGAGATGTTTCCGACATATGCGCGAGCATGCCGATGTCGGCCGCCAGGACAAGCACCTGCGGACGGAGCATGCCCATGTCATCTGCAAGACGAGAATCGTGAAAATCTGGAATGCTCATGTGGAATGGCTTTGGTTGCGATAGCCGTGTTGGGACAGGGCTTTTTTTTGCTGAAGTTCCCGCACACTACCCCCGTTAAACCGATCTCAAGTTGTGATCAGTAATGATTTATCCATGAGAGTGTCCCCCAGCCGAACGTACTTCGGCGTCCTTCCGAGTGGTCATGCACTCCTTCCCGGTTTTGTAAGCAAGTCGGGGGCAGAATGCCAGCCCCAGGCTGCTCTCAAACGAAGCCAATTCCTCGGGTTTATAGCGGGCGCGGTTGTCCATTTCTCCACGATACCAGAGCGATAAGATACGATGTCCTTCGGATTCGGAACCGAAGGCCAGAGGTCAATGTCATCTCAATGGATCGTATCTTTCGTGGGGGGGGCTCCGGAGCTAAAGGCCGCAAGTTCGATTCTTGCATTGCGCACCAAAGAAATGAAGGGCTTATCGGATACTCGCCGATAGGCCCTTTTTCTTTCCCCGCACAGAAATCCCCGCCCCGCCAGACTTAGAGAGAATTCATGCAAGCCAATTTTTTCCGCACCTTTTCCCGCACGTCTTGAGGAGAAAATTCGAATACATTACGATACAAGCGTTCCACTTCATGTCTTCCCTTTCCTGATGAGTTCACCTGTCCTCCATGCAGTTTTTTCAAATTTTGCGCGTCATTTGTTATTTGAAAAAAAAATTTGCCTCATTCCAATGGTTGATCTGTGCGTTTCATTTTATACGCTCTTTGATGCGATGGACCCCTTTTTCCACATCAGCGTGGGGCGGGGGTATTTTTTGTTGAGCTCATGGGCCCTCAAGTAATCGTGGTAGGCCTCGGTTATGTTTTTGAGCTTCATGAGAGTGGTTGCGCGTTGGTAGTGGTAGTCCGCGACACCCGGCACAAGTTCTATCAGCTGGCTCAGGTCTTTTACGGCCTGACCGTAGAGCGCCATGCGCAGGCAGAGTTGGGATCGACCGTAAAGAGCCTTGGTATGGGTAGGGGCGATGATGACCGCCAGCGTGTACCGGACCAGTGCCTCCTGATAGTTTTCAGCTTTGGCCAAGGCTTCGCCGAGGGCAAAATGGACTTCCGCCGATTCAGGGGCAAGGCTGGCAGCCTTGGAATAGGAGGCTATGGCACCTTGGAGATTCCTTTCCCGCTCCAGTTTGCGGCCTCCGTCCATGTGGCGTTTCGCCTCCATTGACGCGATCTCCACGTTATTTTTACCAGGCTGGTCGTAGGCATCTTCAGGCCCGGAGATCGTCGCTGCCGCGTGGCAATTGGCCACAGTGAAAAGTGTGAGGAATACGACCAGAATTAAGTAGACGGCTATGGTGGAGCTTTTCATAGTACCTCCTCATGTACGTACATACATTTTGTTTCGCCTTGATGGTTGAAGACGGTTGTGAGTGTTTGAATATAATGACTCATGCTTACTAAATCGGAAATTTGAATAAATAATTTATGGTATATTACAATTTTTTATACATAATAGCATATATTTATTATTAAATATCCGCATTTTTTGATTAAAATTTAAAATCTACTATTATGTCACGTCTTTTAGTACGCATATATATGTATAGAGTTCAAGAAAAAATATACAAAATTACTTATAAATGCAAACATGAAAAAAAAGTACCTACATAGTTCTTGAAATAAAGAATATGTAGGTACTTTTGCTTGAATATTAAATTGCAGAATAAAATCTCAAAAATTTCAAGCAGGAAAATTGTCAATTCAGACGTCACTGCAAAAAGTCGCGAAAGAGCCTGAGTGTCATTCCCGCGAAGGCTGGAATCCATTCTTTTCAAATAGTTAAAAAGGCATGGATCCCCTTTTTCAAGGGGATGACGACTTTTTGCAGTGATATCAATTCAAGGTGTTGAATGAAATTATTAATAAAATTGCATAGGTATGATTTTTAAAAAAATAGGTAACATTATCTATTTATCTAAGAGGGGCTTTTTATTTATCTAGAAGGGCTTGGCTGGCTTTGGCGCATGATTTCTTGCGCATTCCGGACAAACTGACCAGTGATTCCACTGCAAACTGCCCACCTGTTCCGGCTGAAACTGACCAGGAAATCGGAGCGAAGCGACGCTGGTTTTGGGACGCTATGGGAACTGGTCAGT
>Ga0180007_10002280_pt1 | contig 23253 bp, 46 predicted proteins | sample MM_PC_MetaG_FD_121122 | JGI IMG/M metagenome (GOLD analysis project Ga0180007, IMG submission 121122) | Groundwater microbial communities from the Aspo Hard Rock Laboratory (HRL) deep subsurface site, Sweden - MM_PC_MetaG | ecosystem: Environmental > Aquatic > Deep subsurface > Groundwater... | reverse complement strand
CAGTACCGTCACATTCGCCACATGTTGTCCACAGTTCGGGGTCGCTCACTCCTCCTCCTCTCACTGAAAACGCGGCAAGCTCGCCGCGGCAGCGCCCCTACGGGGCGCGCTGCCCGCCGCGCGATAGCCCTTTCCGATATGCCGCGCGGCATGCCGCACGTTGTTTGACAACAGGTTTCGTTCGTTCGTGCGGCAAAACGCGGCAACCCGATTCCGCGGCAAGCCCGCGGCAGCACCTACTAATCCAATCAGAATACTCCATTTCAGAACACCTCCTGACGGTCCTCCAACACCGCAATCCACACCGACCCCTCCTTCCTCACCCGCCCCTCCTCCTTCAATCTAGACAGCGCCTTACGCACCGTCGAATCCGATGACAAGGAATCCACGCAAAGCTGGATGGTTGTCGCCCCCGCCAAACCCGCGTCCAGTAAGAGCCGGTGCAAGCGTTCGCCTAAACTCAAATCCTCTAGTGCAGCGATAGTCTGCGGATTGCGTTGCGTGAACCTGGCCTCGCCTTCGCTGGGAAAGTCCAGGTTCCACGCTAGGTCGTTGGGTCGTGGCCCGTAATTGCATTTGCCGCAGCGCAACCGAATACTCATGCCTGTCCGGGTTTGTGATGGTGTGACCTGCCATAAGAGTCTCAGACTGTTGTAGTTGGCGACCGCGCCCAGGGGCGTGTAATCAGTGACCTTCGCGTGTTTCGCTCGGTGATCCACCAGCAGGGCGGGAATCCCTAGCTGGTCTAACGCCTGGTACATGAGCATGGATGGTCCTTGCGGGTCACCGCCCGTGTCGGTGCTTCGAGCGTATCCGACTGAATCGACTATCAGAGCGACTACGCCTTCTTGAGCGATGTATCGTTGCAGGGGGAGGACGGAGCGGTGTAGGAACGCGCCGGGCCGCTTGTGCAACAGATTGTCCGGTGGGTCCATTCTCATTCCAGCGACCAGTTGGGCGAGCCGATGATCGAACTCTTGATCGTCGCCTTCCCAGTCTAGGTAGAGGACGGGGCCGGCTTGTCTGACTGCGAGGCTTAGCAGAGCGCGGCCGGTGCATACGCTGACCGCCGCGGCTTGGGCGAGAAACGATTTCGCGCTCTCACCGAACCCGACCAGTGAGGTGGCTTTCGCGGTACGCCAGAAGCCTCGGATCAGCCAGGCGTCCTCTTCTGACCGTAGTTTGGGTGTGGCTTTGCGGGGCGGGTCGCCAGCAAGATGATCGTGGACAATGCTGATAATCCGGTTGAACACGAACTCCTTCCACGCCTTCTTCTCATCATCGTTTTCTGAGACAGCTGAGGCGATGGATGGGGGGGTGCGGGGGCCTTGAAGATCGTAGCGTCCAGCATGTACGAGACGGCCACCGGCTTCGACTTCGATCCACGCGTACAGGCCGCCGCCTCGTGGCTCAATATTGCTGACGGTTAGTCGCGAGCGGCCCGAGTCGTACTGGTAGAGGCCGGGCGCGATCCTCGGCACAATCCTCCCTTACGGCCTGTACGCGGGGAACAGCATCCGGGTCGCCCGCCACGCATACCATGCCACATAAACGGTTAGAAGCCCGCAGAACGCAGCACAAGCGATCTGATGGGCTTTCACGGCTCCTCCCCGAAGAAGTAGCGGGCCAGGGTCAAGGCGTCTTGGCATGTCCTGAAACCAAGGTTCGACGCCACGATCAGAGAGCCCTTACACCGTCGGCATTCCTCACCCAAGCAGTCGATCCCACCCCAGCCGTCGCATGTCTCGTACAGGTCGGCTACACGACGCGCCACTTCCTCCGATGGGCGCGCTATCGCATGAGACTCAGCGTGAGCCTCATCCAACAACACCAGATCATCCAACAGGCCTTGAAGCCTCATCAGTCCTCCCAAACGTCTAGTCGCCAGAACGGCATCAACGGCAGCCCCCACAAGTCAGACCAGCACACGCGCGGCCACTCCGGGTAGCATTGGCGCATGAACGCTTCCCACAGTCTCATCGGCTACCCACTCTCACTAAAGCCCAGGCTAGCCAGACTAGGGTAAGCCATGCTCCGACGAAGATAAGGCTCAGGACTGCTCCCCTCCGAATGCGCACCGGACACCGTAACTGCCCAGACTGTGGATAGTGGGGTCCACGTAGCAGCCGCAGCGAGAACACACCCAATGTGGGTTGCCTACCCCCCATCGTTCCTGATACTGTTCGATGAACAACTTGAATCGTTCTCGGGCTTCCCGTTCCTTCCGGGTCTTTGTCCCATCGGGAAGCGAGTACCAGCCGTTCCATGAGCGGTAAACCATTGACTCGAATGGACTCATGGCTGCTCCTCCCCGAGAGCTGACTTATCTACGCGCACGCACACCATTCGTATCATTCGGCCACCCAGCGGGCCAAAGGTCGCTTCATGGATTAGCGAGGCTTTGCGAGGCAACTTGTCTGACCCGATATAGACCCCAGGGTCATAGGGTTCGTCAGCCTGGTAGAAGTTGATGCCGATATCCGGGTTGCCAGGATCGGGCCAGTCGGACGCGCCGATCAGCTCGGTGATAGCTTCGGCCAGGGTGAGGTTCGGGCTGGCAGGCCTGAAATCCCAGCTGCCGCGCTTGTTGCGCAATCGCCATCTCGGCTGTCTCATGGCTACTCCTCCCCCTCACCGTCCCCAGTAAGTCCACTTCTCGGCCTGCGGATGCTCTCGCTCGCAGATGTAGTACCAGCCCGGTTCCTCCCAGCAGTCATCGTCACCTGCCACTAGGCCCGTTAGGGCTACAGAAGGCCGCATCCAGCCGCGGGTAACATGGCTAGTCCACTCCTTTCGCAGATCGGCCATTGGTGTCGAGTAATCGTCTAACAGTTCTCTCAGCGAGTCAGGCCAATCCTCTGCGAGAGCCCTGGCGAGCAGCGCCTTGGCCGAGCACCAGCCTCGCGCCGCATAGAAGTCCTCCTCGCCCCTCACGAAGGCCGTCGTCTCGTTGTTGCTCATGGCTGCTCCTCGTCGAGAGCAGCACGCAGCAGAGCCTCCATGAGCAACGAATAGGCTGCGCCATCGCCACCCATCTGAAGCCCATACTCTGCGGCCATCCGTTTTATGGCTTCATCCCGCGGCACCCGCATCAGATAGATTGGTTCGCCCTCATCATCGGCCCTAGAAAGGTCCGCGCAGTCGTGTTGTGCTGTCACGATTCCCGCCCCGTCGTCCAACCATTCAAGGATGGCGTGCGGATCGGCCTTCGGGCATCTTGTCCACAGTTCCCTCATGGCTGCTCCTCCCACTTGAAACCCCGATACCAAGCGTCATACGCCCGGCCTTGATTCTCTGCCTTTTGCACCCGCCGCAACCGTCTATTGCCCCGACGCAACGCTGCTCGTCTCGTCAGCGCATTACCCCAGGGCCGCGGCCACGTCGGCTTCCCGTCAATGAGAATCTCCCAGCGCCATAGTTCATCAAGATGACCAATTCGCAGACTATATCGGCTCATGGCTGCTCCTCGCAGCACTCTGGGCACAGGGGAATCGCTGGATTCAACACCCCGAAAGCCTCCCACAAGAACGTCCAGTTCCGGCCCGACCACAGTGCCCGCCGCCCGCACGCTGTTCTCGCAGTCCAGCCCCGCTCCGCCCGAAAAGCTTCGCCACTCTTATGGATCATCCTGTCTTTGGGCCTGTTGAGATTGAAAAGAAGGACCAACTGCCAGGATTTTGGTGTGCTCATGGCCGCTCCTCCCCTCTTTCTGGCAGAGCCAGCATCGACGGCATCCGACCGGTCAGATACGCTTGTGTCACCTGTGGCAACATGAAGGAGCCAACGGTCGCCCCATCCGGCAATAGAAGATGGGCCAGGAATTCCTCATCGAACGTCGTAATCCCCGCAGCTACCGCTTCCAGCTTCGCCTGCACCATGAGTTTCAAGGCCCGCCATCGCTGCCGGGTCGCCTGTTCCCATGCGGCCATAGCCTGCTCCGGGGCAGGGCGGCGCCGACCGGTGGGCGTTTTCCAGAACTCCTCGGACTGTCGATCCGGCATCGGGATGAGGAATTCAACCATCCGGTTCATCGCCCGGAAACGGATTACGGCCCGAGCATCATCCCAACCGTACATGAACTGGTCCGCACCATACCTGGTGAGGATGCGTTCGATCTCGCCACGCGACCGGTCAGCCGGAACCTCGGTCTTGGCTGCATACCGTTCGCTCATGGCCGCTCCTCCCCCCCTTCTTCTCCACGGGACCCCCACAGTCGTCACATTCAACCTGCCACTGTTCATGGCCGAGCCCACAGTCCTCGCAGGCGAAGGGCATAGCATCCCGCCGGGCCCGCTCTGCCGCTATCGCTTCCAACAGTTGGCGACGCCTCGTTCGTGCCTCATCGCTCCCATTCTTGCTCATGGCTGCTCCTCCCCTCGATGAAGGGCACGATGCTTCGGGTCAGGCCAGTCGTAGTGACGACACCATGCCCCGGCGAACCTTCCTTCCTCCCGTATCTGTCTGATGACATCGAGAGCAGCCCGCATGTGAAGAAGGTCCTTTCCCTCTAGGCCAAGCACATCGGGAACTTGCAGAACATCCGCCACTTTCCCGACTTCTTTGAGCAGGATCATCAGCCATTCGATGGGCGTATGATGCTGCGGCCCCCACTTGTCATCCTGGCAGATGCGTTCGGCTTCAATGTCAGCAAGCACCAGTTCAGCCTGTGAATCCCATCCGGATCTCAGTCCTGCGCGGTCCTGCGAATTAGCCTGTCCGAAAGTGAGGTCTTCGATGATGGCACACGCTACCGCCGCCACCTGGAGTAATTCGTCTCTCAATGCGCTCATGGTTGCTCCTCCCATCTAGCCTTCACCCGACGATCAGCCCTATCAGCCAGAACACGCCGGGCCATCACACTCAACCCTTCCGTCGAACCACCAGCCAATCTCTTCACCTCCTCATCCAGTCGCCGACAGTACTCGCGCAACCATTCCAACTCTGACCTCACGAGCGCCTCCCCGCAACAATCCTCCTCAATGCTTCAGCCCTCTCGTAAGCCCATGATCCCATAGGAATTCGTTCCTCCCACCCCTCACCGAACAGGAGCGTATGCGCTTTCTTGTAGGCGGGCCATCCGCCTGGCCTCTCACCATCTGACATTCGCGCGTGCGCCCAGCACATGCCCCCCAGATTCTCTAATGCGTCGCGGCGCCCGTTGGGAGTACCGCCCTTGCCTTTCGAGTGGAAGTGGCTGACTTCTATGGCGGGTATTTCGCATTGCGGCCAGATGCATTGGGGGCCGTCGAGTTCGATGAGGGTTGAGAGGGGGATGCGGCTCATGGCTGCTCCTCCCAATCCTCGGCGAAAGCTTCCGAGGCGAATGCCGATAACACCCTTACGGCTTGCGGCTCGTCGTCCCGCTGACTCTCTCTCCACCAGAGCCACAGGTTGAGCGCCACCCAGGCAAACCCCAGCGCTCCAACCCACCAGGGACAGAACACCAAGGACAGGATGGCAATGGGCGCTACAACCGTGCCCCTCAGAAGATACTGTGTGCTCATGGCCGCTCCTCCAGATCAGTACCATCCTCGTACTGTTCCGCATCAACCGTGTAATGAAGCCAGCACCAGCAACCGAGACTAGCTAGCAGGACGATGAACGCTGCCCATAAAGGCCATGATGGCAACAAGCTCAATGATAGAACGCTCATGTTTCCTCACTTTCCCACGAGGCCGCGCAGCCACGCCTGAACCGCCCGCGCAAACGAATGAACCTCACTCGCCTTCGCTGTCCGCCACTCCAACCCTCGACGAGCAGGATCATCCCCCTGCCACTCCCTCCACAAATCAGCGAACACGTCTTTGTCTGTCTCACCGAGTTGAATGGCGATACTGACAGCACGGTTCACATGATCCCGTATCTCCCGCATCGTCCCAGCAGCGAACCGCGGGGACATGGCGGCAGCCTCTAGTTCCGTGCGGGCCAGCGCCTCATCCCACACGGCGTCGGGCCAACCAAACCCAGCCCTAGCCTTCTCCAACGCTTCGTCAACGGCCGCGGGCCTTTCCCCGCCCGACAGGATTTCCACGAATTCTTTCGGACCAACCTCCTCCTCCTTGAACTCGCTGGGATTCCATGATGCCCACGGCCACCGGCCCTTCGACTCATCCTCCTTATCCCGCAGATCGCCGCCACCGCACCCCTGATTCGGGCACGACCAGATCGGCTTACGACCAGCAGGCTTCGGATCATAGATCACGGGTGTCCCGCAGTGGGGGCAGGGCGGGCCGGTAGCAGTCCTAACCGTCACCCCGTCCATCTCCTCCGCCGGAGTCGCCTCATATCCCGCCAGGGTCATCACAAACCCCAACGGCAGTCTGAGAGCCTTGGACGCTGCCCTCGTCTGCGCCATCGACCGGATCGCATAGTCGGGACGGTCCTGCCAGTTCGGCTCAGACCGCAAACACTCTGCCTCCGCGGCACCAACCACATTCCCGTCCTTACTGCGGGCTTCGACACGGGCCTCCCAGCCGCCCTCCACGGGCCGCGTCCACTGGACGATAGGGAACACGCCGAGCATTGAGCCGAGCAGGGTCCAGCCTTCGATCCGCACGTACTCTTTGCCTGAGATCGAGGAGGCTAGTTGCCGGTCGCGGATCAGTCGTGCCAGGGGTTCGGCGACTAGCTGCGCTTCATCAATGACTTGGGCTGGGGTTCGTGCTCCGAACAGGTTGACGGGAACTAATGCTGTTTCGATTACTTCTTCTTCCATGATCTTTCCTCCCATTCTGCCCGGCATGCAGGACATTCAGCCGGACCATACGAATCGCAAACACATCGACTATTATCCGACTGCGCCGTACCCTCCCTTCCGGCGCTGAGACTAGAGCCGGCCGACGGGCCGGCTCGTCTCAATCCGGCTCCCATTGATCCTCCCAACCCGCAACCCTATAGCCCTCCAAATCAGCCAACAGCTCATCATGATCCCAATCGGCTGCCACTGAGGCGCCGCGCAGCACACCAGACGCCATCATCCTGCGAGCACGAGCGGTAGCGTAGTCGCCTGAGGCTTCGGCTTCCTGAGCCATTTGGCGGAAGATGGCGGCGAGAGTGATGGTCTTGCTGCGCCGGTCACTCATTTTCGGCTCCTACGAGTTCGAGCAGCCTCTCGTACTGCCAGCGACGTTCCGCATCCCTGGCCGCATCCCTGGCCGCATCCCCGGCCGCATCCCCGGCCGCATACCTGGCCGCAACCCTGGCCGCAACCCTGGCCGCAACCCTGGCCGCATACCCGGCCGCATCCCCGGCCGCATCCCCGGCCGCATACCAGGCCGCATACCAGGCCGCAACCCTGGCCGCAACCCCGGCCGCATTCCTGGCCGCAACCAACTGTGCGGCGGTGGCGTTCCCGTCAGCGAACCTGCGCGCCACTCCCACAGCTTCCCAACTCCGCGGGTCCGGTTCCCGGTCCGCATTCCGCTCCCGCAGAAGGGCCCGTTCCGCACAATCGGCCGCAAATAAGCGCAAGATTCGGGATGTCAGCAGCCAAGTCTGAACGATTCGCAGCCGGCAGCTCGCGTTCTTGTCCTCGCGGGAAAGGGGTTCGTGCTCCTGGCAAGACTCCACCTCGCACAACAGCCCTTCGTTCAACCATTCCAAGACCTGGGGCCCCTGGCAGTAGTGGTAGCCGTAGGCGCAGAGCTCTAAGCGCCGAGGGTTGAGGTGCCGGGTCCATCCCTCTGTCGGATACCGGTAACCTGTGCCTGCGATCAGGCTCACCCGATCCGGGCCAAGCACCTTCCACAAACGCTCACTCATTGTCCCTCCTGTCGGGCAAGAACCACGGGCGCGCCAGGGGATCACCAGGCTCCGACTGATAATCCTCGCCCCGAACATGCGCCAACAAACTCCCCGCAATCTCCCGCCGCCACCTTGAGGTGCGAGCCACAATATCCGTATGACGATCCAACCGATCCACGCCCTTCACCCGCGACAGCATCACCCACACATGGTCCGCTGCTTCCGCCACCCCCACAGCGTCCTCCCACTCATTGCCAGCAGCTTCATAATCAGCGGCCGGGAGATCGTAGAGCACGGTTTCAATGAAGTAGTCGGTGGTGTCGTCGTATTGTTTGCCGTAGCGTGGTCCGCCTGGACCGTAGTAAACACCCATTAGTCCTCCCTTCTGTCCCTAGCATCCCACACCCCGAATGCAAAGACTAGGGCCATTCTCCCCTATCTGGGGCGGGCCAACCACAAGATGTAGTGGTACGGGAAGCGCCAGCCCTCCCCGAAGGGAAGCTGGCGCCCATAAATCCCGTCACACCGGCGTCGCAATCTGACCCTGAAGGTCTCTAGAATCATCATAGCACAACACAACCCCCCCAGTGCTTACGCAACTGGGGGGGCTCAGAACCCAGTCCCTCCTAGGGGGCTGGCACGCAAGCCCAGGGCTCGCTTCCAGCATCATAGCAGGTCCACCTCGTACTCGGCAGTCACCCTCCCCTTCGGATGAACAAACACCAACAACTGACTAGGCTCCGTGTACGCTTTGATCTCCTCCCTCGAATACGGGTCCTGAGTTTGCAGAGTGCCGCAGCCTCGCATCGTTACCGTTCCAGCGTTCAGCCGGTACACGCGATGGAAATGGCCGAGATAAATGTCGTCGAACTCTGGTAGCTGGCCGCCGGTCGCAATATTCCTCCAACTTAGCCCCGCCCGAGAGAATCCATAAAATGGAAGGCCCCCCCACCCGCCACCTCCCCGCATCTGATGGCCGTGAATCAGCATCGCCCTGTACTCGCCGATCCGATCCACCAGGAAACTACCGACGTCGCCACGCTCTGCTCTCGCCACCGTGAAACTAATCCGGTCCGATAGTTTCGCACCATTAAACCATTGTGCTGCGACCAGTCCGAGCGCCCGATCAGCATTAGAATCGGGGTGGAAGGCAGCGCCCTTGCGGGGGCCGATCCGCCCGTGATTGCCTGGTATCCAGAAGGTGTGTATCGTGTCGAAACACTCCATAAGACGGAGCAGGAAATCCCTCACTAATGCGACACCATCTGTCACGGCCTGGTCTATCAGAGACACGTCCAACTGGTAGGGCTGCTGAGCGTGAATCTGCTCACCCGCCACAATATCCCCAAGCCAATAAACATGAGCCTCGCGGATAGGATGGTCCGACCTTTGGACTGCCGTGATTTCGGTGATCCGCCCCGCGTATTCCATCACCCGTTTCCGACATACTTTCGTATCGAAGTCGGGGGTTAGCGCACCGTAATGCCAGTCCGCGCAACAAACGACCGCCACCTCAGCAGCCTTCTTACGCCCATCCTTACGCGGCTTCGCTACTTGAACGGGAGGGAGATCGGCGAATGATGCGAGGGCAGCGCGTTCCAGGATGCTTTCAGCAGTAGAGCGTTTCGCCGCCTGCTCTGATAGGCGCTTGTACGCTCGCCTCAGCTCGTCGATCTCAGTACGGTACTTAGCCCATTCTTTAGCGTCTGTGAGATCATCCACGGCACGCCCGCCTCAACTGTGTCTCACTACATTTGATCTGCTTGCGTTCCGTGAGCCAGTCAGCGATACGCTGCCACGTCCATCCCTCCTCGCGTAACTGGTCGATAGCGGGTCGAACGGTTTCGACTCGATGAATCAGGGTTGCGTGGAGTTGGTAGCCTTTCTCGTTTGCCCACTGGTGAAAGTCGTCGAGGTCGGTCACGCTTCCTCCCTTTTGTGTGGTTCAGCCCAAACCTATTGTACCGAACACTTCCGCCACGCCAGCCAGCCGCCCAACCGTACCGCCAGCCACGCTAGAAACGATCTGATCCTCCCAACCTCGTCTGCTCGCATCAGCCGACGGAAAATCAGATCAACTTGCCCACGACTGAACTGCTGTCGCGGAAACACACCAGGATGATTCCCCCCCGTCTGATACAAAGCATCGTGCGCTAGGGGTGCGACCAAACCCATTTCGTCCTTCCCGAACCCCGGGATGACAGTGAGGAGGCGGGGCACGCTAGCCAAATCGTACAGATAACCTTTGCGAACACAGAGAATGACGCCTGCCGCGATCTCACCCGTCCACGATTCGGTGAGAACCCAGCCGCCGTTTCGTAGGCGTCGAGTAACCTCGGGTGGCTTGCCCGAAACCTTTCTCGGCCTCATCCCCGGTACTGGCGGACAGTCTCGTACCCGGCCTTCAAGACAGCGGAGGCCGCAGCACTCACCGCAGCGAGAATCGCCGCACCAGCCGCCGATAGTTCAGCCCCCACTACTGCGGCAAGCCCGTAGATGACGGGTAGCACGCTGATAAAGGCTGCGCCGAGCACAGCGAGCGCGTCCTTGACGATAGATCGCAAGTCGAACATTGGTTACCTCGCTTCTGCCAAGGCCCGGATCGTCGCCGGGCCGCACACACCGTCCACTCGGATACCAGTGGACGCTTGGAACATGCTAACAGCATCCACCACAACCTTACGGTACATTCGGTAGCGGCGCTCCAAGAACCCCAGTTGTCTGAGCCGCTCAGTCAACGAGAGCACACGCCCGCCCTTCGTCATCAGGCCGCAGGGCCGCCAGCGCATCGCCCCCAACTCGTCAACGAACCGTTGCTCTCGGATGTACGGTGTCCACCAGTCGCCTGGGCATAGGGTCTGCGCCCCGGCCGTGTCCTTGTGACACCAGGCCGGACCGGGGTACTCTAGCCACATGCGGGCAAAGCAAAGTCTGGCCCTGCGATGGGGTTTCTGTGAGCCGCCACCACACCAGGCTATCGCCAACAAGGTGTGGTTCAGGTCTGCTCCGAGTTGGCCGCCGTTGTCTCGGAAGCCCCGGCCTCGCAGCAGGTGCCCGGTCCACGGGCTGATGATCGCACAGTAGGCGAGGCCACGCCAGCCCTTCGACTGAATATGATACCGCTCGCCGCTACGCACAGTAGTCTTAGTGCGGCATAGCCAGAACGCGCACCTTTCTTTCGCCGTCCACTGAAGGTCCGGGTCACCCTCATCACCGGCTAGTGTCGGGCCTCCCCAGTAGTGGAAGCAGTAGCCTTTGAAGTCGAGGCGGGCGGGCGGCAGGATCGGCCCGCGCACGGGATGATCCCAAAAATCGGTGCGGTCGTAATCGATGGCCGCGCCCCAATCCTTAGGGGATACCTGTTTGATGGTCCAGATCGTGAACGGGTCGATCATTCTTACCAAACTTTCTCGATGACGACACCAAGTAATGCGACGAGCAGAGTGAGGGCGACGCCTGCTGTGGCGCATACTATTCGGAGCGTGGTTTTCATGCGCTCACGAAACAACGTGTTCTCCAAAGCCATCTGCTTCAAACCAATAAGCTGCCGCGTGTCCTCCCCATAGATTTCCCGCTCATGCTGTCGCACCGTACCGTTCGTCTCCACAACCTGATAGTAAATACGTAACAGGAGTTCCCGATTATTCCATGCTTGGGTTTCAACCGTCTCCGCCGGGCTATTCATGAGGATACTGTCCGATCAGCTAATTCCTGTCGAAGCCGCCGGTTCAGGATACGCTGATGCGCTAACGCAATATGAATATGAAGACCCAACCGTTCCAATTCTTGAAGCAATTCCACTGGGTCCACGGATTCCATTTCTTTATTCATTCAATTGTCTCCACATGAAGAAGTCCGGAAGTAACAGAAAGGGCTGTGACAGCGCCCGCGAGCGGACAATAATTTAGGTATCCTGCTAGGGTTGATACGCTAGAAACAACGCCACCAAGCTTGTGGACAACCTTCAGCCGGGCGTTAGAAACCGCGGAAATAGATAAGACACCGCCCATTCCACCGACTAGACCCCCTATAAGAATATCGGCTTCATCGGGAACCCGCAACAGCTTATATCCAGACCCGCCCGATCCCGCAACACCGAAACTCACGGTCTGGCCCTGTATCTTGAAAGTGGGAGCGAGTATGTCTAGTACGCCATTGTTCAGATCAAGGACAGGAAAGCCGTCAGCAACAAAAAGCCAATGGTCGGCTTCCACCCATTTCAGATATGTGTTCGTATCATTGTTGAGAATAAGCCGGGAATCATATGTCCAATCAATACAAACAGGATCGTTCTGGTTTGGAGGAATGCCGATTCGAACTAGAATAGCATCATCGGGATCACTATTCTCATACCAATCAGTCAAACGTAGAATGGGGTGCCGGCCTTCTATCCGATAAGGTGGACGAAGTTGCACGTAAAGCCTGCCATCTGTTCCGCCCACCCCAGTCCCCAATGTTCCTCGTACTTCGAGCCCCCCAGGATTATTGTTGTAATCAAATCCCGTATAAAAATAGATTTCGGGTTCCATCCCATCCTGGAGGAAACCAATCTCACCGTACTGGCCGGGAACAACACCGCCTACCGCCACTACCCGATAGTAGTCGTCGCTAGGCGATATGCGAAATCCGTGGTGCGTCCAATAACCGACTGCGGAACCGTCAGCAGTCACTCCTATCGTGCCATATCCGCCGCTTGCCCCCATCGAATAGTAGAGGCCGGTATCCGGGTCAGACAGAAAATAAAGGGAGGGGCTACTAGCGGAACCGTCTGACAGGCCGAACCTTCCTGTAAGGAGGCCGCCCGCACCCCACCCCCGATTCTGTAACCGGATTTTGCGAGGATCAATCACATTATCCGAATCGGGCATCCCCGCTCCTCAGGGTGTTGGCTGCAATTCTGCTGGCGACATATCGAAGGCCAGAGTCCAATCATTGTTCCCAACATCTATTGTTGTTTCAATGCCTTCTACATGGCAGACGGGTCGGATAAGACCACCTCCGGGTGGCCGACGGTTCACGGTTACTTTCGCTCCGATACCAATACCAGACGTATTATCGTACAAGTCCCATGCTTTAGTCGAAGTTCGGGGCTTGCATTCAATGCGGGATACTCGGGTTCCTGGCCGAGCATATCGAGTAACTAGCCATGAGCCCAAGGCGTCAGCGTCGCCTGTCGTTTTCATGTATAGGCCGAGTCGGGTAAGTGTTCGCTCCCCATAAGAAGCTATGGAACCAGCGTGAGATTGGGTGGACGGATTGTGTGTTGAAACGGATGAGACGACAACACGATTATAAAGCTGCCCGTCGTCGCGGGAAATCCTTATATCCGTGTAAGGCACATGTTTGCCCGCGTCATCAAAAGTAGCCCGGTTAGTTTTCATATCATCAGCCCAAAAGTTCCTGTTCACGAACCGGGCTTTGCCCGAAATGTCAACGAAAAACGCGCCATTCTCCATGTCGGCGAGAGTGCGGAGCATTTCGAGGGCGGGCGCTTCGTTGGCCACATAGTCCGTGCCCGACGTGTAGGCGGTCCCGAGGTTGCGCCAGCCGGAACCGGAAGGCCAGCCTGCCGCATCCAGAACAGCGTCGGCCATAACGTCTATGCGGGCGCCCTCAATGGGATTGGCTGTCGTATTATTAATGTTAGATAGGGCAAGAAATTTCAGTCCATTAGCGCAACGGGCCGTCACCGTAGCATCCAGCATACCAGGATATTCAAGTCCCCAACCCTCCACATAACCCGTATAGATCGTATTGGTCGACCCGTTCGGAATAGCTACATCAACTCGGACAGGCACACCGGGGATCACGTTTCCGGCCTGCACGCTAGTCGTGCAAGTCGGATCGTAGAGGCGCCTGCGATTGTCCAGCACCATTTCACAGGTATCGGGTCCAAACACGTCTAGATCGTGTGTTCGTCCCCTAGTGATATGACAGTATCGGACTGACGTGGACACGTCGGTCCAGGTGCGGTCAAGAAACTGGTTGCAAGATGAGGGAAAAGGCCTGGAACCGAACGCCATGCCCACCTTCAGGGTGGCGTATTCGTCACCGCTAGTCGTGGGAGTCTTCCAACCTTTCACGCCTGCTACGGCCATATCAGGCTTCCCCTTATCCGGGCTTTCCGCATAGCCGTGCTCATTAGACGGCCGACTGATAGCTCATCGCCTACGGCTTGACCAACGTTTACTGTAATGTTTCCGCCACCCGACCCGCCCGCGGGCGGCCGCATGCCCACTGTCGGAATCCAAGTGCCCGGCGACCTGTAGCTTCCGGTGGGAACAGTCGATATACCCATTCCTTGGATGAGGGGGATGAGAGCACCGCCGTAAGCAGTAGCGTTCGCGCGTCCTATCGCCGCCCATCCTGCGACCGCAGCATTCCAGCGGGCACTCCAAACAGCGTTGAGCGGATTCAATACTGCCAACGCCAAATCCTGCTGTATGCGTATCTCATATTCCAAATCAAAAGCCTCACCCAAATCATTGACAAACCCTTGAGCGCCCAGAATGGCGGCCTGACGGTCGGGAGAAGCTTCAAGAACTTTGACAAGTTCGGTAAAACCTGCTGTGGTTAGACGATTCAGGTTCGCTTGAAACCGGTGTTCCGCCTCCAACGTGTCCACAATAGTGGCCATCGCCTTTTGCACATCACCCTTGTGCTCAAGGATCAGGCCAGGCAAAAGTCCGAACGCGTCACCAACCGTTCGCACGGCTGTCTCTTGATGCTGAGCGAACACGTCCGCATCCTCGTTAACCCGGTCCAAAGCACGAGATATGCGGATTCCCTCCAAACGGAAAATCCGTGACACTTCCTCCCAATTATCGCTAACCCCGGCAAGGGGCCGGTCCATCAAATCTAGTTCGACACGAAGCTGATCTGTGAGAACGATCAAAGCTTCTTGCTCCCTAGTGGCAATCCCCATTTCCACGTTCATACGTGCTATGGCGAGAGCATTGCCACCATACTGCGAGGTGAGAGCGTCAATGGCTCGTTCGGCCAAGTCGGATTTGATGCGGACACCACCCAATCGTTCTTCAACACGTTGCAGCGCTGTCACAGCACGAGCTTCTTTTTGTTCGGCCGCTTCAAACGCGGCCCCGAACTCCGCTACACCCTGAGCGGAATGCGAGTACGCGGCACTCCATCGGCGGCCGAACGCTTCAAGTTCACCCGAGAGGGCGGCTAGGGCGAGAGCACCGGCACCGATAGCAGCACCAACCGGGCCGGCGATCATCAGACCGCCCAGCGCGCCGATGACAGCAGGAACGAGTGGGGGGATTTGGCCGAGCACCCCCGTCAGACTGCCAAGACTAACTACCAGGGATTCGAAAGCTGGAAGTACCGCGTCAAGAACAGGCAAAAGCGATTCGCCCAAACTGACTTTCATTTCCTCAACCCTGGCCGCGGCGCGTCTCAGAGAGTTCGCATGCGAATCCTGCGTCCGATCCAAATCCCCGACAGCCTTTGACGCTTTACCGTAAGCTAGTTCGACGGTTGCCAGAGCCTTATCCATACGAGTCAGCTCAGACGCCGTAGTCTTGCCAGTCATGTTGAACGCCTGCTGCTGCACCTCCGCCTCGCTTAGAGCAAGACCATAGGTTTTCAGGGCCTCCCGCTCACCATTAATGGCTGATTGCAATGCGAGCATGACCGCCGCCGCGCCACCCTGCGCGTTCGAGAAGGACGCAACATCGGCGGCCAGAGTGACCATGCGTTGAGACAGGGCCGCGGACTCTTCTTCCGACGCACCCAAGCCCTGAACAACGCTGCCGGTGACGGCCATCATTTGTTCAAGCTGATAGTTCGCCATCCCCGCCTTGTTAGCGAACTCCTCAACGAACCGGCCCGCACCTTCGGCTGCGGGACCGAACGAGGTAGCGAACGCGCTCGCAGCCTCCTCGGCGTTCACCGCTGAGGTGATCGCAGCACGAGCGAATAGGGCGACTCCCGCACCGGCCGCCGCCCTCATCACGCTTTCAAGACCGCTCACCCGATCAGACAAGCCTTTAGATTTGCCCTCAAGATCACTGACGGAACGAGAAGCCTGGTCCATGCCCGACTTGAAGTCGCGGACATTCGCTTTCAGGATTGCCGTGACCTCACCTATTGTCGCCATTACTTATCCTTCAAGTATTCGGCCCATAGGACAAGTTCCGCCCCACCCATCCGCCGCCTTAATTCGCTGACAGGCATGCCTAACCGTTCCGCGACCATGAACATCAGTCGGACAAGCCCTCCCCTTTTAGGTCTGCTACCGCTTCCTCGTCGGGCGTTAAACCAGCCAACCGTTGCGCCACCCTTATCAGGCTCATCACCGCCTGCCCCGACTTGGATAGCAAACCATCGCGATCAGCTTGTTCGAACAAGGGTTTACCTGTCTCGGGGTCGCGTACTGTCGCGATAAGCAGTTGAACGTTCTGCTGTTTCGGCGGCACGTTCGCGTACTTGTTAACGAAATCGGATAGCTCCCCAGCCGTCAACCCCTTAATGAGAACCTGTCCCTCGCCCCACGCTTTCGGCAGGTCAACTAGTTTCGACGGGATATCGTCGGCCAGCAGGATTTGTTCCCGCAATGTCATGGCAATGCTCCTTGCTCTTATGTCGAGGTCGTGTAATGGATAGGGCCGGACGGTTTCAACGTCACGTTCTCCTGCCCCAAATCATCCACCGATATTTGATGCGAGTCCGTCTGAATGTACGCGTAGCATTCGAACTTGTCGCCCGCTGTCGCCGAAGGCAACAGTTCTACGAACAGTGGACTAGACAGGGCTTGCCTGTCGACGAACGGTGGACCAGTCGATTCCGATGAACCGTACAGTCGGCCTAACTGGATTGTTCCTTCGCCGAGTCCTGGCGTGAACGTGCGCCAGCCGATACTCCCGGTCGCACATGAGAACACGGTCGAATCTTTCAGATCGTTCGACACGTCCAACGACCAGGATTTCGTGACCCCCAGACAGGATGTTGGGAACCATGCCATGTCCACCTTGTAGACGACTGCCGTGGAATGGTCGGTAGAAAACACGACCCGGCCCCGCACATAATCCAGCGTGTACGAAGCGGCTGCCAACGGTGTGCCAGTGGTCGCACCGTACACCCGATGCAACGTCGAATTACGATCCCAATGCCGACGCGTCGTATCGTCAATAACGAGGGTCCGCTTATCAGTCCACAAGTCAGCACTCAGGTTTGTCGTAGATGTTGGGGTAGACGCGGTAATCCGAACCCGGCCCAACTTGCCGTGAAGGACCATCTCACCCCCTTACCCAGTAGTCGACCAGGCCAGAGCGCCGGAACCCTGAAAGTTGAAGACGGCTGGCTCAACCGCGTCGACACTTATGTTCAGGTTTATGGACTTGAAATACACGCTCCCAGTGAACGCGTTACCACCAGAATCGTCCGTATACAGCCTGACCGTCCCTGTCGCCGGAGTCAAAAGGTTCGCCAGAATCACGGCCTGCCCAGACGAATCGGCTATGTCGAAAAAGCCTGACAGGACTCCATTCCAGCTGTTCAGGCCCGGCGCATAGGAACGCCACGCCACACCAGCAGTCGAGAACACGGTGACGTCCGGCAAATCGGATTCCACGTTCAGCGACCAATTCTGAATGTTCGACAGGGTTTTAGTCTTATACTTAACGACACCCTTACGGCCATGAATAACAGCCATATCATCTCCTCATGTTGTTTTCAGGAGCACCATTGTTGGTTCCCCCACCCACGTGTCCCAGCGTAACAGTCTGATATGATGGCAGCGGGGACACTTGATTTCGATCACTCCTTCACCTAAGCGCATCAGGAGTTGCCCGCACATTCCTGATCCGCCGGGACGGCGGAACGGTCCCCTGCACCGGAGGTCACGCCACATTATCCTTTCCCTAGATTATTCGCGATCACCAATGTCACCCATTGCGACGCTATCGCAACTGCTTCCTGACGAGTAAAACCTGCGGTCATCAACTGATCTCTGGCAGACGCTACGGTTTCCGCCCAAATCCGCATGGCAGCACCCACCTGATCCAGCCGGTGTATTCGCTGTGCTTCCTCGGCAGCGTCCATCATGATCTCACTTTGGTCACATCAAAATTCACTGATAGCAGGAAGCGGCCGTTCTGATCCTGCCCCAGGCTGAAGGGCGAGTTGACGGCGGCGATCCGCTGATACAGGGTGCCGGACGACGTGTGGGGAAGCATCTTATTCACCACATTATCGAGGATGCGGTGCACCCGGTAGGCGTAGCCTCGGGCTGTCGCATACGATGTTGATCGGGCGATGGCCTGGAGGCCGGGCCGCTCGAACGCTGGCGACGTGGTGCCAGTTGTCATAACCCATTGTGGCGCCCACCCAGCTGTCTCGTACAAGCCGATGATCGTGTCCGGCACTTTCGAATGATCCAGCAAACGGGCTTTCACCAGATTACCGGTACCGCCGGTTCCGGATAGGAGGATGAGCGCTGACGTGCTGTCAACGAGATAGTGGGCTACGTCATCGAGAAGCGGCACGCTCCAACTCCCGTCGTATTTCTGGTACGAGAAACTGATTAACACCGGCTTGGGTGCCATGAATCTTCACTGGTGTTTCCAAATACTTGGCTTGCCCGTGCGGGTGATGAAAATCGGTGCGCTCATGCTGCACTAGCGCGTACGCTTGTGCCGCCCCACCGTAAGACAATTTCACACTCACATTGTCGCCACTGATTTCCGGCCGATCAACACGCCCCGACCGTTTCAAAGTCCCCGTGTCTACGGGCACATACCGGTCTTTCGACTCAGACATGATCTTCTCACCGAACCGGTACAAGCCCTTACCACACGCGTCCCTTACCGCGGCCGGCGTGGAATCCAGTCGGCGTATCAGTTCCCGCACCCCTTTCAGTTCAACCGTCATATCGCTGCTGCCTTCTCAAACAGGAATACCAGCATGGCTTTATCCCGTTTCGTCCGGTTACATGGTTGACAGGCCGGAACCACATTGTCCAAAGTATGCGTCCCGCCCTTCGCCACTGACGTAATGTGGTCCATTTCTAGGCGAGCCGTCGTAGCGCAGTAAGCACAGCGGTCGCCGAACTCCTTTAGCCGCCCCGACCAAGCATCAAAAGTAAGGTCCGTCAAACCATTGCTGCGACGGCGGTGATCGTACTGTCTACTATAAAACCGGGTCTTAACTCGGTTAGTCGCCCGCCAGCCAGCCATATAGTCAAGCAGATAGTCGCGATTAAGTTGACCCCACTTGAGGCGGTTCGCGGCCCGTTCGGCCCGATGGCTATTAGCGTACCGTCGGGCCTCGGCCCGTATTGGTTCTGGATTGGCAGCATAGACAGCACGGGCCCTGGCCCGCACTTCCTCGGCGTGCAGAGCGTAATAGCGCCGTTGGTCGGCTGCGCGGCATTCCTTACATCGGCTCTGCAAGCCCAACGGGACGCGCCAATCCGGTGAGTATCTGGATTCGGCCAGGTCCCGCCGGCAACAAGAACAGCGTTTCATATTATCCGCCAAAGTAAAGTCGACTATGATGATGCCCGTCCTCGTCCCCGTACTCTTCCACCGCCAACAAGCGAGGACTAGAAGCGTCCGGCAAAGTGATCTTGTCCCACGGTCCGAACGTTGAGGTCGAATACACCCAGGCTACGGTTCGTGCTATCTGCTCGTCCCCGTCGAACGTGTGCACTAAAGATTGTTTCTCCACGATCCGGCACCGGTACGAGCCGGTCGTCGTAGACCAAGTTGCCGTCCCGTACCCGTCAGTGCTCACTCCTTTCAGCCCATTCACTTTCAAAGTGCTGGGCATCAGGTCAAGCAACCCTATGTCAAAGCTCATTGAGTCCCCACATAATCGTGAATGCCGATAGCGGCCGCGGGCGCAACCCGATCCGAATCAGCCTTCTCCGCGTCCTTGCCGGACTGACTTATACCACCAGCGAACGGTACCGCGTCTCGTGATCCTCGGGCACGGAAGCGGGCGGCCATGCTCCGATAGTAGACGGCGTTCACGCCCGCGTTCACTACCGACAGGTCGCCGACCGCCTTTGATCCGGCGGCAGCGGCGAGCACGCCCGCATAGGTTTCTGCTGCCTCAGCGGCCGCATACCAGACTGACGCCGAATTCGCAATAAACCACGCTAAATCCTCGTCACTGAACTTAATGGAATCAGTTGACATATCATGCAGGAGCATGCGGAGAAGGTCGCGGTCCGACCCACTAGGATTATTCGTGTAAGTGAAGCTCATGTTGTGACCCTTCGTGGTCTCACACTGAAATAGCCTTCCACTGATGCGACCACTGTTCCCGTACCAGACCAGCGGACCTCATACTGGCCGAACCCTGTTGTCGTAATATCCAGGTAGTAGACGCCGGCACCTGTTCTCACGATTTCGCCGGACGACGCGGAATAGGTGTGCGAGGCCACGCTGCCAGCAGGGTTTTCTACGTGGCATTTCACGGTGGTCGGGTCGGCTGCCGCGCCGGCAGCGTTCGTGAATGATGCTGTTTCGCGTGGCCTGTCACCGATATCGTATGTGGACGCCATTCAGCCTCCGGTTAGTGTGAGGGTGACGCTGTCTGAGGACTCGGTTAGAGCTGCGCCGCCCGCTTCGGTTTCTCCTAGTGTTGCGTCTCCCGCCAGTGTAAGAGTATGTGATGCTGAGTGCGGGCCAGGGGTTTGTAGGACGAGATTGCCGGCCGCAGAGGATATGCAGGTGAGAGCGCCGAGAAGGCGGCGGCCTATAAGGGTGTCTGCTGTGCTCGTGCTCGCCGACAGGACGGTGCCATAGAGGTTGCGGCCGATAGTGAGTGCGGCAGCCACAGTAGAAGTAGCTATAGCGGCACCCTCAATCTCGCTGACGATCTGGGTGGTGAGGGCGGCGATAGTGCTGGACGCTGAGGCAACCGCGCCCGTAATGCCGCGAGATAGTTTCAGATTACCCGCGGTAACGGAGGATAGACTGACAACCGTGCCTTCCGCCTCGCGGATCACCTCCAGGTCGGCGGTAATAGAGGAGGCTGATATGGCGGCGCCTGTGAGCGGATGCCCGACCTTGATATCACTGACCGTGCTGCTGGCAGACGTAAGGGCGCCCGCGAACTTGTGGCCGATCTTCAGGTCGCCGATAGTTGTGGACGTTGAGGTGGCGGCACCCGTGTACGCGCCGTACACGAGTGCTGTCAGAACGCCAGCCGTCGTGGAGGCTGCGGTAACCGTCCCAGCCAAAGGTTTTGTCACAGTGACAGAACCCGCCACGCTACTGGTACTAGTGGCAGCACCCGTCAAAGCCCTAGAGACGATGATGGTGGCCGCTGTGGACGATGCTGAGACTGCTCCGCCGGTTAGGCGACGCTGAACGATGAGAACCGCGGCCGTTGTCGAAGCGGAGGTTACGCTGCCCGCCAGTTCGTGTTCTATCGCGCCCGTCACCGAAGTGAGAACACCCGACGCAGCGGACGCCGAGACGACAGCACCAGTCGCCTTCTTAGTCAAATGACTAACAGCCGCGGTAGTGCTCACCGACGTAGCGCCAGAGGCGGGCAGACTGATAGTGGCCTGCGTATCCCCGACAGTGGAGGACGCTGAGGCGGCGGCGCCTACCAGTTTGTGAGCGAGTTTCAGTGTGGCGGCAGTAGTGCTAGCGGACGCGACAGCACCATCGAGTTGTCGGCCAGTGGTTAGGGTGGCAGCTGTGCTGCTAGTTCCGATAGTCTGGATTAGTCGCGCAGCGAATTTGGCTGGAAGATGCGCGGGGTCTTCCGCCCCGAACGCGTAGATGGCTACCCATGTGTCTTCGGCGCTGCCATTGTCTTTTATCAGAAAGACAAGGTGACTGGTCGCGGACCAGCCGGGCCTAGCCGCGACCTCTGCGACTAGGGTTGTTACGTCCAGGCTGTATATGCCGGTTGTGGTGGGTTCCCAAACTAGCGAAGCATCAGTGGTGGGAATGGCCCCGTATTCAGCCCAAGTTGTCGGATTGGTTTGGTCGTCAGCGTCGGCCGCGTAAACGAGTAGGGTCGGTAGGCCAGCCAAATAGCCTTTCAGGGTGAGGGTGGCTGATCCGACTGTGGCTCCGGCCGGCATGGCGGGCAGAACACGAATCCAAGCGTGGTAGGGTCCGATTCCTTCACCGGGTCCGCCAACCAGGAAATAGCCGGAGAGGTTGTCCGGGTCTATCCCGTTGTCCCAAGTATCACCGTCGTCGGCTGTGATCAGGGGACCAGCCCGTAGGGGTGGCATCAAGTCTACGTGTTTGTGTATGCTGCCCGTGCTAGTCGAAGTTGAAGCGACTGCGCCCGATAGTTCATGCGTTATCTTCAATGAGCCTGCGGACGTGCTAGCACTAGTGGCAGCACCCGTGCAGGAATGAGCCTGTTGGGAAGTGAGGGCAGCTGTCGTAGAGGATGCGGTGATGGCAGCGCCTGTGGGCTTGTGCGCTAGTTTTAGTGATGCGCTGAGACTGGACGCTGATGTGGTGGCGCCAACGGGTTTCTTCGCGAGTTTCAGGCCGATAGTGCCGGAGGCGCTAGTGCTCGCAGAGGTTGCGGCGCCTGTCAGGTTTTGTGGTTGCCCGCCTGCGGCGAGAGTCAACGAAAGAATAGGCTCCGTTTTGGTGCTGTTCTCGAAGGAGGCGGGGGAACGATACCGGCTAGCACCAGTAGTTGTGGAGTCCCAGTGGATTCCTATGTCGTTCCCCGTTTGCCAACCATCCCGAGCAAACAGTGCATCAAGAATCACAGACAAATCCGGTGACACGTAGCTGGTCCCCAGCGTCCAAGCGCCAATCGCATTCCAGGCAACTGACGCCTGGGTATGGTTAGCGTGATCCGTTACCCAGTCGGGAGCACCCGAACTATAAGAAGTTGGGGCGGTATGATCGTCTACAGCTATCCCATAAAAGGTACTATTGACGGGTGTACCACTGTCGTTGTAGACCGCGACAACAGCGAGGGTGGCTGCCGTACAGTCTTGCCCCTTGGTGGCAGCGATGGCCTGGAACCTGAGCCAAGAATGAAGTTGACTATTGTGACTGCCAATTGCCAAGTAAATACCGGAGGGATAGAAGGCTGGGGGGTCACCGTAAATGTATCCATCATCTGCTCCGGCGGTGATCGAATAGTCCGGGTCCACCGTCACCGGGAATACAGCCCCGGCGAAGTCAGGGGTCAAGGTGATGTGCCCGGCCTCATACTTCCATGGGATGGGCTTCGACTGCGGATGCTCAGACGAGTCCGACCATGAGGGCGGGCGAATGAACCCGACCGGCTTCCCGTCCTTCGCCGAGACGAGTACCCCGTCCTTCAAGGTCAGGCCGGTGAGGGTGACGGGCCAGCGGATCGGCCTGGCGACAAGCGCCGTCTTCAACGTCAATTCAGTGCGGCAGCCCCTACCGTTGACACCGATCCGATACGCGTGGGTCGGCCGGTCGTACTCAACAACGTTCTTGGTCGCAACCGTGATCGACGCCACACCCAGGCTGACGGTGGACCATGTGCTGAGCACCTGCCATTGCAGCGCACCAAACT
>Ga0180007_10002278_pt1 | contig 23277 bp, 48 predicted proteins | sample MM_PC_MetaG_FD_121122 | JGI IMG/M metagenome (GOLD analysis project Ga0180007, IMG submission 121122) | Groundwater microbial communities from the Aspo Hard Rock Laboratory (HRL) deep subsurface site, Sweden - MM_PC_MetaG | ecosystem: Environmental > Aquatic > Deep subsurface > Groundwater... | reverse complement strand
GGTCTGTTATCCGTATATGATGCGACTTTCTCTTAGTGCCGTTACTGTAATATCTGCATATTTCCTGTAAGGGGCAAAGTATCATCTCTCTCCTAAAGCATTACTCATAGAGCTTCCCGCCGTAGATTAGCTTGTTTTCAATTATCGGTATCTGTTCCACCCAGAACCTTTTACCAAGAAAATGAACAAGCGAGAAGCCATGTTGCCAATTGGGACTCTTAATCCAATCGGGGTAAAGACTGCACAAACAGAAGTTTTCCCACCATCCATGCGTTCCAAACCTGTCTGTCTTGTAATACGAACCTCCCCGATGGCAATGACCAACCATCCCATTCCCGCCGTGCTTCTCGTATGTTCTCTTGGCAGTATAACCGGAATGGACACTGGCAATTTCACCATGAGTCACAAGGAATGAACTGTTAATCATTAGTCCCTGCTCATAAGCAATGTGCTTAATGCCAAAGCCTTTCAAATCAAATAGCTCTGAGATAGACAAAGCTGTTATCCCTGCAAACTCAGGTGCTTTTGTCCAAAGGAACTTCTGCAATCTGTGTTCGTGGTTGCCTTCAGTCATTACCTTTTTCACATCAGGGAACAGTCTATTATGCTTCTCAAACATCACTTTTGTATTGTTAATATCCTTTTGCATATCGCTTACCCGCTCTGGATTTCTATTAAACGTAGAAATCTGATACATATCATTGACATCACCATTGTAAATAAGGTAATGAAATTGTATATCTTGCAAGAAACGCTCAACTAAATGCAGGGCAGGCACATCTTGATATGGATTGTGGGTGTCGTTTATAATAGCAAAGGTGCGCAACTTCTTTTCAGTATCTAGCGTCAAAGCTACGTTTATTTCACTCGGCTCCCACCCTTGATTACCCAAGACAGGGAGTCTGTATAGACCATATCCATCCCTGACAGAACCTATAAAAGCCTTCTTATTACGGTAGCCATACTTCTTTGCCCACGCTCTCAGTAGAGTATCATCTGCAATTGGATACAGCCTCTCCAATTCTTTATACTCCGCTGTCCCCTTATCTGGTAAGTATGTTTTATTCCCCATTATCTATCGCTTTCTCCACTTGGTAATTGTAATCCTTCATTTTAGTATCTCCAGCATTCTATCACATAATTCCCGTTTTACTTGTTCCCTTGCTATATGAATTTCAATTCTGGACTCAACTGGTTTTACTGAAATCACTCCTTTGATTTGCCCAATGGCTTTAATGGTTGCATCCGCATCATCTTTGCGGGTTTCCCTATCTAAAGTTACAATGAACCCACAGTATCTGTCTGTCATTCTAGTGCCTCCTCCGCTGCTTCAAAGAGAGCCATAGCTAGAGTTTCAGCATAAGCCGATTTATCATCTACTTCACCAATCAGGCAGCAACTGCAATCATCGGACTCGTATTGGAGTAGTTCAACATGATAGCGCCTTCGTATTAACTCTGGTATGACATAATCTCTTAGGGCATCAAGTGACTCGTAGAAGTTGGGAAGGCGGCGTGCAAATCTCTCTCCCTTATAATACCAGTAGTCAACCGCCATTTTGCCGAAGGCAATATACACAACTCCGTGTTCGAATCCTACCCCCTCCGCCACTTTTGCATTTCTTTCTTCTATGGTCATTTCTCCTCCTGTATAGTAATAATAATCACAGGTTCTTCAGTGCCAATTAGTGGGTCAGTAGTAGCCGTCTGCATGTACCTGTCGTTTATCCCTGTGGTTTCCTCAATGGAATCACAGATTATTTTCAAAAGATTGTGCAAATCAGGGGTAGACCGCTTATCCCTAAATACACCAGAGACGGACACCTTGATAGGTTGCTTCCAATCCTCAATATGATATTCTTTTATTCTCCATCCCAACTCATCCATCCATGCTTTGGCTTCTGGCTTGGTATAGCGACCCTGGAATTTATAATGGTTAACAGAAATTACAGCCCCAAGATAGGGTATTTCTATGGTCACGCTTTTAGCTTTATACTTCTTCATAGCTCCATATCACTCTCTACTTCATTTCCCCATATTAGCTAACAAGAACCCCTATGTCCACTAGCCTGCGTAGCAGTTATAGTTTCTACTCGTCTAACCCTTTTTTCTTCCTTTTTCTCTTTCCTATTTATATCTGATTTCTTGGTCTCTTGTTTTTCTATCTATTTGCTTTTCTTCTTCCTCAGTCTTAACCTTCCTCATTTGAGCTAGTAGACCATTTATAGCACCCCTCAATTCAGCCAGTTGAAATGATGCACATTCCACCTGAATCTGTGTTGCGTAATATTCCTCTGCATCACTACCATAGCCTAAGTGAAAGTCCGCAAACTCAAGCACCCAATAAATTTCTCCGCTATCATCGAAGTCTGTGAACTGCTTATTACGCTTCCAAACATAGCAGTGTAGTTCTTTACTTAAAGAAACCCCACACATAGAGCAGGTTTCCAAATTGTCCGCTGCTACTTTAACCATTATGTTCAAAGGTTGAGGTTTAATTTGGCAATCTGGTATCTCGTGAACCTCAATGCTATTTAGATACTCCTGTAATTTAGCTAGTTCAAAGCAGGTAAGGTATATTTCACAATCTAATTCAGGATTATCTAAGTCTCCAAAGGACAACATATAACAAGATATTCCGTAAGGTGGCTTGCGTTTACTCGCTCTTTCAATCCAATCACCCTTTGCTCCTATTAAATCTATAGAGCCTGAACATTTCCTATGTCTTGATATTCTAACTACTACTTCCATAGCTCCTCCTTTCATCATATATTATCTTCAACCTTCCCTCCTATATAGGGTAAATAAATTCATACCTGAAGTTCCAGGAATTGCTTAAATAGGGATACTTCGGGTTGATGGAGTCCCATAAGGATACATAATGTTTGCGTGGGATTGTAGAACTCTGAACCTTTCCATTAGGTGCAAACGGCGGGATGCCTTCTTTAATAGCATCTTCCTCTGTTATCTCCTGCAATCTCTCTGCTCTCACATCTGTTATCTTGATAAAATCACGGGCTACCCATGCTGGCATGAATAGAGGGGAACGCCATTTACCCATATTACCTTCAGGCCAGGGGTTACATTGTGTGTCCCTCGGACTTGGGTCATCTAACTTATACCATCGTGGTAACCTACCGTATGCTGGTATCTCGCTAGGTTTGAGGGAATCATGCAACTTTATTACTGCCCATGCCTCTTTGATATACACTACCTCACCTACTTGGTAGCGGGGATGAATAGTCCTTTCGAGTCCATCATCGCTCAGGAAAAAGAAGCCACTAGGGATATTAGCGATAGAACGATATTTCCACTTATCCGGCTCTTGATTGATTTCCTTCAGTCCAGCAAGTCTTCGTGTCTGTGTCTTTCTACCCTCCCGGATAGCCTTGTGCATATCTGGCTTAACTAAGATTCCTTTCATCAGCCCTCCTTAATCTCTACTCCATTGAGGCTCTGAGTCTACGATTTTAATTCCATGCTCCTTAGCCTGGCAACTATTGTGTGCCATCACGCTGTTCTCAAGACTGACTTTACCACCTCTTGACTTAAAGTGTTTCTCATGAGGATGTAATAACTCATTGCCTGCTTGTTGCCCGCATATCTCACAGTAACCACCGATACATTGACCGCCTATTATCTCGCCGCCGAACCATGCCACTGGTTGCCAGAAGCCACAGCAACGCACGCATAAATCCTTTCTTATCTCAACCTCTTTTACTAACTCAGCTTTACGCTTATTTGATATAGGATTTAGCTTCTTCCGCACCCCCTCAATAATCGGTGATTTTCTCATTCAAGACCTCCCATATTACTTATCCCCATCTACAGGCATATCAGAGAATAATGCCTCATCACGGTAGTATTGGTTCTTTTTATCCTCTGCATCTTGAAAGACTTCATAAATCGCCCAGAATAGAGCATCCCCGATAGAGTAACCTTCTCTTATTTTTTTTATCCATTTCGCAAATAGTAATTCAAGCCCTCTTACACGGTTAGTTGCTTCATCAAACCTACTCTCTAATTTTTTAACTACTAGAGGCACAGCATACTTAATGAGATTGTTGGGGTCTATGGAGGGTATTCCATAGAGGTAATCTCCTTCGTATAGATGCCCGCACTCATCATACCATTGCCCATCGGGTTCATAGTGGTCTTCTACCCATATATTATCTACTATCTCAAGCCCACACCACTCCAAGACCTCCTTAATCTGTGCGTCTGTAGGTTTATTCATTTTATCCTCCACTTATATTAAATCACACATTTATCTATTTGTCAACAAAGCCCCTTCTGTCAACCTATAACCTCATGCACATCCTGAAAGTTCACGCCATTCTTTATCTTGAATTCTAACTTTAGGGAATAAGGGTCTATATCAGTTAGCTTCGGGATTTTTATTTTCTCAAACCCCAATGAATCCTTGTCCATGCCCAGATACAATGTAGGTTCAAAGGCAGTTGAAGCCCCACCGAAGGCTAATTTCCTATCGCCTGGTGGTTTCTGCATTGCCACAACGGCAATCCCCCTATTGAGTTTATTAAATATAGCAAACAGGCTATTACCTATCTCGTATGTTTTGCTCATATCTACTCTAAGGTAATCAATAACGCTAAGATTATCTGGATTTATAACATCGGAAAAATGCTCGGTTCTGCGATACATCTTGAATGGCGGCGGCTTGGGTATGAAAGAATTTAGAGCCTGAAACTTTGCCTTCATCATCTCAGCACCCTCACTGACATAAAAGTCTAACTTGTTTGCCCAGAGTTCAAGATTGTGATTCACAATGTTAATACACAATGCCGTTTTGCCTGCATTGTATTTTCCTGCTACGATAATCAAGGAAGGCAATGGTATATAGCAGTATTTGTTTAGTCCCAGTGGCAACATCAGGTTATCCCCGATTACACCATCCCCATCCCACCAGCAAAGCTCCTCTAACTTGCAGTCGGCAGGTCGCCACCAGCCATCGCCTTTTCCCTCAACGGGGTAAGCAATGCCCTTATCTTTGCAACGGTGCATAACGGTTCTTATATAAGAATACATATCAGGCTTTACCTGCCCATCCATAACCTTTGTGTAATGAAATACGCCAGTTGCCTCTGTCTTTATCCATTCCTCTATTTGTGCTTGCGTTAAATCAGCCATTATGCCCCCAATGATACAGATGATACACGTGATACACGTGATACGATGATACAGAATGATACAGAATGATACGGGAATGATGCGTAGCTATTTAGCTTTGGGAATATCATTGAAAGCCTCCTTTATTACTATACTATATATATATATAAGATGTAGGCTATTCCTCAAGGTGTATTTTATCATACTTATAGGTTACTCCCTTCTTATTGGGTTTGTCAAGGTGTTCGTTGAACTTATCTTGAATATAGTGTATATGACCTTTGAGTTGGTTAAATTCCTCTCGTGTTACAGCCCCCATAGGTATCCATTCAAGAGTATCCCGATAAATACCTTCAAGCTCGTCAGTGTTACGGGTTTTAAGCCATTCCGTAGTATCTCTACTACCCAATTCAAGAATTCTCACCGACTTTGCCCAGCCATAGAGAAGGTTGGCAACCCGTTCAGCGTGCTTTCTGCCTGGCTCATCGTTATCGGGTATTATAGCTACTTTGGTATCTTCAAGCACATTAGTGTATTCGGGCAACCATTTCCCTTGTGCCCCGCCTGATATTGATGTTGCTGCTATACCATAATGAGCTAAATTTATGCAATCCTTTTCCCCCTCAACGAAGTAGATTATTTTATTGTTTTCTTTAGCTTCTAAAACTTTAGGCAATTGGAATAATACCCGCCTAACCCCGTTCAAGTTCCAGTCGCCGTTAGTTTGTCTTTGCTTGAATGATTTAGGGAAAAACCTCAATACTTGGAATAGAGTATTGCCTTCCTCATCGGTATAATCGTAAATTGCCTCCAGTTCAGGCTCTATATAATTGGGAGTAATATCCATTGCCTTCAGAATATCGCCAAAGGAGCATCCGCAAAAGCAATGCATCAATAATTTCCCTTCATGCTCCGTTACTGATAGGCTACGATTAGAAATATCTTTATGAGCGGGGCAGAACGCTACATAGCCATTCCCTGTTTTTCTTACCCCCTCCAACCTCGGCAAAATGTTACTAAGTTCCATTACTCTTTAACCTCCTCTGTAAGTAAATCCAGCAATCCTGACAGTATCCCTCACTGCAACGCAAGCACCTTCTATATGGACACCAAGTTCCCTTCTTGCTCTGGATGTTCATAAATCTAACCTCATTGCCTGTTGCCTATTTCTATTAACTGCTAATTGGCAGTATTCCTCAGATGTGTCGAAACCAATAGCCTTTCTACCTAGTTTCTTGGCTACCCACAATGTAGTTCCAGCTCCCGAAAAGGGGTCTAGGACTATGCTCATAGTTTTTTCCGCATTGCATTTACAGGTGGGTTGCCAGCCTAGAGTTTCACTTATCCTATCTCCCATAAAAGGCATATTGGGGCGTGAACCACCCACCGATTCAAATTGTTTTTCTGTTGGCGACCTGATAGCCCTGACTTTATAAGAATGGTTTGTTATCCTCTCCCACGGTGCCCCACACTTACTACAGCATCCTACTTCTGGTGTGGCTGCCTTAATACATATCTCTGGTAGCTTCTCTGGGAAAACTGCAAAATGTGCATGTGGATATGGCTGAGTAGGGAACTCCCATACTGAGCGGATGTTGCGACCAGAATTAAGATTATTAAATATCCTTGCCCTTACCTCACTCGGGTTCTGAACACCTGCGGTTTTATAATCCTTAATGCCACCCCTTGATATATCTTTGCCAACACGGGGGTCATTGATAGTAACATCACTGTACTTCTCTCTCACCGCATCAGCATCCCAGTAATAATTTTTGGATTTAGTCAGCATCAAGATATATTCGTGGCTCTCAGTAGGTCTATCAGTAACGCTCTCTGGCATAGGATTGGGCTTTGACCATATAATAACCGACCTTACCCACCAGCCATCCTCCTGTGCTGCTATGGCTACTCTAAAGGGTATGAGGCAGAGGTCTTTGGGCTTGATAATAGGATGCCTGCCTATCATTCTATTTGGAACATTATCTGTGGGTGAATGAGCATCACATTTAAGTCCCCCGTGCTTATCTGGGTTTGTTTTCCTATCCCCACCAGAATAACTATCCCCGATATTCCAGAAAACGCACCCGTCTTTTCTCAGGACACGGCGTATCTCCCTTAATATCTCAATGGTATGCTGAACATACATCTCAGGATTTGGCTCTAATCCATAAGCACCCTTCCAATCACCACAGAGGGAACAGGTATTTGACTCTTTCCTTTCGTGGGATGATGTCCTTGCTAAGGCATTACCTACACGCCCAACTTCGTAATCACCAACGCCGCCGCTCTTTGGTATACTACTATCTACCCACTGATGCTTACAATCACTATCCCCCCATATCAAATCCTGCTCACCAGAATACTTGCGGAGGCCCCAGTACGGAGGGCTAGTTACTACGCACTGCACACTCCCATCAGGCAACTCATTCTTCCTGAAGTCCATGCAGTAAAGAGTGGTATGGTTGTCTTGATAAAAAGGCTTCACTGAATATACCTCACTCCTAGAGCATAGACTTAACATATTTATCGCCAAAGACTTTACGCTCAAGTCTCTCCAGCCTTGCCCTCGTATCATTTGTAGGCTTGAACCACTTGCAGTTCTCTATCTCATCACAAAATACCAGTCCCTTATCCTGTTCACATTCTGCTGCACGGCAATGAGACCTTGAGCCAAATGGATTAGTGCTTTCATAAAACCTGCAAGAATCACCCTGACATTTCAGCCTCACTCCTTTTGTTGGATGGACTTTCTCAGGTGGCGGTTGAGTTGGTATTTTCTTACTTGGGGTAAGATAGGGATTAATCCAAAAACAAAACGCCTCTCTAGTAGTCATTCTCCTATCCCCTTACAGTATTTAGATTTGATAATTTGATAGTCCAAGAAGTCTATGTTGAGTCTAATGTGGTCAAGGAAATCTGTGGCGTGAGCTTTGTTATCTAGTTCCTCAAATATCTCCTCGGCTATGATGGGGAAGGCTTTGGTTAGTTGGGCTTTTTCTATTACATCTATTATCTTGTTTGTGTCCTCACTGGCTATGTATCCTGATTTTTGGTAAAACAGCGTAGCTTCCTCCATTAGCTCTCTTACCTGCCCAAACAGGTTCATGTCTGTCAGCAAGCACTTCTCTACCAGTTTATCTGCCATTCCTTCGCCTCCTTCAGTCAACATTGAAATACAATCCAAACATCTTACGTGCTATAATTTTCTGTCCGTCTTTGCCTAAATCTATAAAGTAAATCTCTTTGCCTATTACCGTCTTGCCAATTAAGTGCAATTGTTCTTCTACTATCTCAGTATCAAGATAAAATCCGTCATTAAGTGCTGCCATAGCCATTGCTGTAGCCCTATCACCGCACTTAGCGTTACTACCCAATTCGGGCAACTCGTATCGGTCTACCCACTCCTTGAGTTCGTTTAGACTCTCAAATTCTCTGAACGCTATAGGTGCGGGTACTTCTTTTATAACCTCGACCTCTATTCTCTCTGGTGGTATAGTTATGTATATTTTCTCCGGGGGCAAGGTTATCGTCTCAGTTATTATTTCCGCTGGTAAGGTGATATACTCAGTTACTATCTCCGCTGGCAAGGTCTCATACTCAACCACTATTCTAGGGTAGATGTTAGCAGTCCAATAGCCTAGAGATATGGAGGCTAGACAGAGTATTATAATCATAAATGTTTTCATAACTCTATATCACTCTCTACCTATTACCCATATAATAATCGTTTATAGCTGAACCTGGAGCTATATTTGGTTTAGGGCGTGGCTTCCAATATTTACAAGACGTCCTCTCTTTTATTTTTAAGTGATGCTCACAATGGTCATAGGCAAAATAACCACAATCATAATCACAAACACTGGTTTTTTTCTTCATAGCTCACTCTCTACTTCATTGCCCTTGGCTTTCCACTTGTTTCTTTATACCATCTACTTCATATCTGAAATAACACCAAGCCCTTATGAAACCTTCAACCTTCTCTCCTTCTATCATGGCTCTGGTGAGGCTTTTCGCTAATTGCACGTAGTAATGCAACTTGCCCACCCACCCTCATGCTACTCTGACCCCACCAGAGCCTTTACCAGCTAGTAGCCAGTGTTCATTAGCCCTTTTACTGCGTTCCCAGAAGTTTCTAAGCCTGTCATATTCAGGATTCCTTCTTTCCGCTACCTGCCCTTTCGGGTAGCTGGCAATCTTGCTGGCTGTTACTCACATCCATTTATCGGTTCTAGAGGCATAGGGTAGGTGTCTATTCCACCGCTATCCGTGACGACTGGCTGGCTCAGCACCAGCTTCTTTTCCTGCGGATAGTCCGTAAGTCTGCTGTAGCACTCATACAGACTTGGTCTCGCCATCGGTTTGTAGGCTTTTCCGCTGCCTTGTTTCACCCTAAGACTACTGCACCAGCAAGCCTATTATTTGTTTATCTGCGCTACTTAAACTGTGGGAGTTTAGCACCATCAAAGGGTATTCTGGTAATTGCTAAAACTTCACCACGATACCACTTTACAAGCTCAATAGCGATTTCCACACCAAAGATTTCACTAAGTTTACCTGCTCTCTGCATTTCACCTATTTCCTTTATGACCATGCCCACCGCTTGCGGATTTGGTTCGGGTGTATGTGCTTTTGGCGGCGTGCTATCCGGGGGTGGAACGGTTGCACTTGGCAAAGCATCCCCAGCAGACTGAGCACCAGTAACATTCCAATATTGCCCTTTCTTCTCCAGTGTAACTTTAACTGCCATATTAGCACCAAAGAGATTCCAGAGTGCTTGGTCAAATATATTATAGCTGTGCTCCTTGCCGTCATCGCCATCAACGGTGACTTTAAGATAAGGTGTTTTGTTTGCTGCCAAGCATTGTTCTGTGCGTTTAACTACTATTACCTTTTCTATCATTGTTGTGCCCCCTTATATTCCTCATTTAGTTTAAGCCTAGTTTTTATCCACAATTCCACTGTTTTGTCTGGCGTATCCTCAATCTCTCCATACAGGTGTAGTGTGAGCATTGGGTAGCCCTTTGCTGTCTCCTCTATCTTACAATCACACGGTGGCACTAATTGTTCTGGCATCTCATTTCCTCCTTTTACTTACTATTTGCTAGGGCTAGGGCTTGACGGGCTGGTGTTATGTCCAGCTTTTCACCCAATGCTAATCCTGTATCTATTCGTTCAGTGAGATTTCTCAGTGCCTCATACATAGCTGGTGCTGCTGCCTTACTTACAAAGTGAGAACAATATGGTATTAACTGCCAAAAGGTTCGATACTGCTGGAGGACTTTACAAATTGTAAGTCCTGTCAATTCGCTCTTCTTTAGTTCGGGTAGAAGATTACAGCACATTCCACAATAAGGTTTTATTTTCCCCTTAGTATAATCAGCCATTAGATACCTCCTTACTCCTCTGAATTACCCCCAGAGCCATAATCCTCAGCTAGAACTTCGGCATAACCATCGTCCTCTGAGTCACTTTTGATTTCCTCCCAGATTTCACATACATCACCGCTTACTAGTAAGCAGGGGTGAATCCTACCTGACGGTTTCTCACTTAGCATACACAGGTCAGTTGATTTATCATCGAAATAACCTATACTATTCATGTGAGGGCATCTTATTGTCTTAGCCATTACTATTTACCTCCTTGCTAATTCGCCTAGCGTTATGTTGCCGTGCTTCTTGAGTATCTTATCCCATGCAGCCCAGACATCCCTTGCCTGACCCCTCAAGATGATAAGGAATTTTACCTTTGCCTTGTTCCGTCTCTCTGCCTTGCGTTCTAAGTCTCTTGATATTTTCATTGCTATCCTCCCTTACTCAATATCTTTACATGGCAATTTCCTATCAACCAACCTAACTTACGGCACGCCTCATCTGCTGAAAAGGCTGACGCTTGATAGGTCTGCTGAGTAACTCTATTCGTGACCTGATAACGCTTTGCTTTTTCTAAGGTAAATCCTTTATAAGATGTGTTCATTTCACCCCCTCTGGGAACGGGTCGTGTTTATTGTTGTAGCCCTCTTTTAAGACGTCAAGGGCGTGCTCTAAATAGCTGTCGTCAATTATGTCCTCACCCATTCTGCCCTCACTGACCTCCCCGCCACTCTCTGTAATCATTGCATCCCCCACATCATCCATTACTGATACTACAAACCTTAGCATTTACTTACCCTCCTTATTAACATATTATATCAAATAGGTCTCTGCACTCCGTCTCAATGGGGCACTTGTGGCAGTTATGTTTTTTGTGGCACGACCAGATAATATCTGTTATTTTATTAAACACTGCCCACCATTCTTTTGATTCTAGCCGTAATCCAGAGAGTTTAGCACGATGCCTCACCATATAATCGTACCCTATGGGGGCAATCCTTATTTTTATATTACTCTCATTGCAGTTCGTTGTCAAGTTCATTCACCTTTTACTTACTATTTGCTAGTACTTCCCAGACTTAGTATATTCAAGTTTAGCACGAACTAACTGCCTTTCAACCTTATTGAATGCCAATTCAGCTTGATTAAAGCGATATTGCAAAATCCCTAAGCATTGTTGCGGAGTGTGTGATGGTTGCTCCTTAAAGTAGGGGTCATCATTATAATGAGTTCCACATAGGTGGCATATTTTATCAGTCATTAGTTACCTCCTCTTAATTCACTGAATTATCGCACAATGTTTGGAAATAGTCTGTTACTATCACCAGTGTTTTCCATACAGGTAGAGACATCAGGCATGAATCAAGGAATCTCTGACCGGCACAGATAAAACCATGTGGACTATAATTTATTGTGTTTTCCATTCTCACCTCCTCTTATTGATAAAACTAGGGGCTAAAGTTCTGGCAACATCAAGCCTTGTTTTTACATCTACCAGCATTAGATTTTCCTCATATGTGCGGTCAGGTTTATTCTCTAAACGATTGACAATACTGTTTAGAACTTCTATTAGTTTGTTAAGTTCTTCGCTCATCATTCCCTCCTTCTTTTCTCCTCTTACTGATTAGGGGTTACAGGCTTGATATGTCTTCTTACAGTCCAACCATTTCCGCAAGTTGAGCATTTATATTCCTTGTAGGGTTGGTGTCCTTGTTCCCATGAATTATCTCTCGGCTGAATTATGCCGCTTCGTTTTCTGCATATAGGACAGTAATTATTCGGATTGTTTGGCATTATCCATTACCCCCCTTCTATCAGTTTCTTTAGGGCTTCAACATATCTAACTATTGACTCTATAAATGATATGTCATCCTTGTAGAATCCCCTCTCTTCAATTCCCCATACAATCTTCTTTATTGCCTTATCAGTAGCGGTATTGGCTATGGCTCTATCATATTCTAGTTCTAGTAGTTCAGTTTCCATCTCTCTTGCCCAAGGATGGTTAATCATTATCAATTCCTCTGGTGTCAGTCTAATATCTTCTATGTTCATTATGAATCTCCCCCTTTATATTTTATTCTGTTAGTCTGCTTATCCCAGCCCCTTGTCACCGGAGTAAATAGACTAACTACCTTTGTAGCCATTAGGTTTAAGTGCCTTCAAAAAGTCGGCTATCCTTCTTTTCCTCTGTGCTTCTTCCCGCTCTATAATGGGCTTACATAACTTCCAAAGCTCTGTTAAAGTCATTTCCCTTACCTCTTATTTATTCTAGTGTTAAGGTGCTAATAAAAAAGCCACCCTGCTCGGATGATAATATTTCCGAGACGGCGGGTGGCTATGACCACGACAGCCTTTTGATTTTACTTGCGGAGACTGCGCCGCAAGTCCCTTATTTGGCGGTTTCTCATCTTAAGCCTGCCCTCGAGGGCATAGACCTTAAGAAGAGTTTCTAGTTCCCTGCGAGTTTCACAGGGCCCCGCAATCTCTATATCAGGATTGCGGTCTTGTGTGAAAGCCCACCATGCCGGTTCTTCATAAGCGGTATAAGCAGGCTTTCGGGTGAAGGCTATCTGGATTTGATTTCCTTCAAATGTTTTCATGCTGGTTCTCCTTACCACCCGCCTCAGAGTGGCTTGGAGTATTCTATTCAGTTGTTAAGGTGCTATGCCATCTTCTTATTAAAGTATCCGTGTTTTCCTTTCGTTATACCATTCAATTACGGCTTTAGGGTTAAGGCTTCTATTAGTTGACTTGTATCTAAAGGGTCTAGCTCAATGAAGTAGCCTTCCTTCAAGTCTATGACTAAGTAGTTACCTTGCTTCTCAATTTTACTTATATTTGCATTGGGGATAATGTCTATACCCTCGCCCCTTATATCTCTAATTCTCATTGAGCCTCCCTCAGATTTACTACATTAGCGTGATTAAGATAATGCCTAGCACAACCTTGACAGACATTTTTAGTTATATCTTCTGTCTTGCCCGACTGATAACTCAGGCGATAAGTTAGACGATATATTGCCTCATTAGTGCAAGGTGTTTGATAGATACCAATTGTTTTCTTTTCTTGGCAGTTCAATGTCTCTCTCCTATACTTGATATTACTGGTTAGTCTGCTTATCCCAGCCCCTCAAGTTCTGCCGTCCCCTCTCAAGTGTGTGAACCGTAACCGGAGAGGCTGAGTAAATAGACTAGCTTATGGTTTCGGCTTTGAGGAACTCGGCTTCTTGTCTATGATATACCGCATCACAGGCCCGCTTTACTAAGCCCCAGTCAGGCTCAGGTTCGGCTTTAACTACTGAAGTAACATCTTTTAGTGTAAAGCCGTGTGTTGTATAGAGCTTCCCATAATCACTTTTGCTTTCCTCGTCAAATCTTCGCCTTGCCTGTTGCTCGTCAGCAGCTTCTACGATAAAATGTCTGTAACGACCAGTCCCTACATTGACTCTGTATTCCATTATTCCTTTACCTCCTATTTACTTTGATACTAATGGGCTATTATTCAATCCCTACTTTCCGTAAGTCCTCAATGCTAACCTTGGCCATATCCCTGAAATAATAAGAATCGCTACTATTGAATTTATGGGCCTTGTAGGGCATGAGTGCTCTTTCCTTGCCAAAGGATACCCAGTCCTTGATTTTACTGTCCCATTTAACTCTGAGTCCCCAAGGGATTACTAAGTTGCCTACTATCTGATGGCTAGTAATTCTATACCTTAGATTTGCTATGCAGTAGTTACTCCCATATCTGGCAATCTCTCCTATTTGAGGGAGTAGGTTCCTTTGTGTTTTTATTGATATTGCCATTCCCTTGCCTCACTTGTTACTTGGTATTACAATCAGTCTATACTTTACAGCAATTTGCGTTAAAATCTGGGTTGTCTATTTCACAGTCCTTTTCGTAAGAACAAGTTTCGCAATCACATTTCTGGAGCTGGGAGGTGTCACCGAATATTGCCCTCAGTAGTATTTCTTCTACCTGTGATTTCGCAAGTTTCCTTTTCATTCCCTTTACCTCACTTTTTATTTTTATCGTATCATAGCTACGAGTTAGATTGCAAGTCTACTGGCGGGAATTGTCAGGCGTTTAGGTGGTATAATTGTTATTGTAAGGTAGCTTATACTCTTGTCACCTTATAAATGCTATGTTTTTTAATCTGGACTTGACAAGGAGATTGAGTGTGTTATAATGTAGGTGTGGCAAAAGAAGTTTTTAGCGTAATCAATGGTGAGTGGCTATTGAGTAAGCATGGAAGGGAAGCTATGGCAGCATGTAACCGGGCTGACCGCTTTACGCCACTATGCAAGGAAAGCAAAGAACGCAGACGGCTGCGTCTGAAGCAGCTTGAGGAGTCTATCAAGCCACCTGATAGTAAAGAGCTTGCTAAGTATCCTGTGGTAAACAAGAAGTAAAGAGCGGATATTAAAGGAGCTAAACGGCTGTGATGCACTGGCGACTAGGTTCCCTATATGATTGGTAGTCTATAAGATAATGGAGTAGTATATAGTGATGCCGTATATTGTATGCCTTATGGCACTACTAGCGCTAGGTTTTCTAGTGGGCTATGCCATTGGACGTAAGTAGTATATGAAGACACGTTATTTCTTGTTAGGATTGCAAGTGGGACTGATTTCATTTGGATTGTGGTTTAACTACCCAATGTAACACACACTTTACATTATGTAGCTATACTTTACATTAGTAGAACATATGTTCTAGTTTTACACAGGTTACAGTAGCTAACATGACATAATACATATAGTGCGTCCCACAATTCATAGCTAGTACAGGTGCGAAGGAGTGAAATCAGAACTAGGATTATATAATGGTTTAACCCCTTCCCAACAATTCAGTATTTTAATATCCAGCTACGGAATAAAGTTAAAGGAGTAAAGGAATGGATAAGTATCAGATAATATATGCTGAAGGGAGAACGGGGTGAAAGGTAATATACATTCCAGTTATTATGTAGATGAGGGTGGAGCTATTGTTTTACCCAAGAGATGGGGGTTAGGTGGTACATTTTGGGAAGCAAATTGGAAAGAACATAGAATCTTAGAAATCAAAGCAGGCAAACCTAAATCAGTTACCTTTGAACGCAGAGATGGAGAGTGGTATGCTTTTGGTAAAACCGAGAAGCATACTTATTGCCAGTACAGGATAGATTTTGAGGATATACAGTTATTATTCCAGCCTTCTTGTTGGTTGTTGAGTTTAGGAAATTGTCAATATCTTACCCTAATCTTCAAATCGTATCTATTTGGGGATGGTAAAGAGAGAAGCAAGCGATACGATATATCCTATCCCGATGAATCTGATTTGAGGCATTTCCATCTTGGTAGAGATATATTCATTATTCATAATCATAAAACATTACTCCAACTAATGGGAAAATTGGATAGGGCACACTTTAATGAACACTGGAAATATGCAAACGAATGTCATTTTAAGGAGGGTAACAATAAAGCAATTCTGGAAGATATAAAATCTTGGGGGGGAATGAAGTAGAGAGCGATATAGAACTGCTACCCTTCCCAACAAAATGGGGAATAAACATCTCAGATATGAAACAAGGTTCAAGATTAAGTTGACAAACAGTTAAGGATATTGTATAATAGGGATAAAGGAGGTGAAGCGATGAAAGATAAAGAAGCAAGGGAACATATAGGGCATGTAAATTTTGGGTGGTTTGAGGGTGGCAGCATTACAGGTGATGGCTTACTCTTTGAGGTGGAGTTATTAAGGAGGAAAGTTGCTAACTTGGAATTCCCGTCAGCCTTATCCGTCAAGGACTGTCCCAAGTGCAAGCACCCCGTATTAGCAGTTTTCCACCCTGAAGAAATTGAAACCACATACTACGCATCTCTCTCTGGATGGTGGCGGTGTCTCACATGTGGGGTAAAGTTTGTGTGTAGTAATAAGCAAGTCTGTGAGGTGGTGAAGGATGGCTAAGCAAGAAGAGATAAAGGCGGTATATGAGGGGCATAAGTTAGCACAGGAACACTTAACTATGGACTTTTTGGTTAGCAAGAAGTTAATGCAAACTAAGCAAGAGCAGATAAGGGAAGGGATAGCGGTTAGGTGTGTTGAGAATTGCGAGGGTATGAGTCAAGATAAGTGTGATGAGTATCAAAAGTCATACGAATCGGATGCTTGTTGTTATTGCGGTGCCGACCAAGTGCTATCTTATCTACACTCTCAAGGCGTAGTGATAAAGAAGCATTACTGTGGAATGTCACACGAAGGTACATGGCAAGAGGTATTTACCGTAGAATCGTTGGTGGAGGAGAAATGAATTGTTGGAAATGCGGAAAGAAAATAGACAGAGAAGACGGGGGAACGACATGCAAAGGCATTGTAGTGCGAGTAGACCTATGTCTTACAAACCCAACTGAGGCAGACATTAAATACTTCAACGAGCAACTCGGCAAGTATAGTGACGGCAGTGGCGGTTGTGAAATTGTTTCATGTTATGAATGCCATATCGATAGACTACTTTGCTGTGGGGTTAATGAGTTGCTATGAGCAAGGCTTGACAGGTATGTTATAATAGGATAGGGGAATGAATAGACAAGAAAAGCTAGATTATTGGATAGATGAAGCTATCAAGGAATGGGATAAACTTGAGGGTAAGTTACCTCCCTTCCCAGTTTTTCTCAAGAACTACATCTCTAATAAATGTTCTAAAATTAGGAGTGGTGATGCAGAAGTTTATCGTTAGAGATAAAGAGTTAATTCACTGTCCCACCAATTTCCTTTTAGCTGATGTTTACTTGAGAAGCGTTGTACTTGAAAATAATAACTTTTTGGCATTTACACGTGATGAGATGAGGCAAGGTACAATCCTGCATTGTGATAACAAACCGAGGGATTTGCCCATATACGGTATTTATTGGGAGTTATTGACAAATTAGTTCGCTTTGAATAGGAGGAAGTAATGGAACAGGAAGTAGCAGGAGTTCCAGACAAGGTTTTAGTTTGCGATAGCTGTGGAGAGAAAGCTGTAGTAAAGTGCTATTTCTGCGGTAAAGATTTATGTGCCAGGTGTCTGGCTTGGGTGGAATTTATGGATAGGGAAGTTGTGAGGGGGAAGGCTATAAACTTTTATTATCACAAGCCGATGTGCAAGGGGCACCTACCAGAAAGAAGGGATTGCGAATAGTTAAGGAGTAGCTTATGCCCAAAGAAAAGGTTATTTGTATAGAATGGGATGATGCTTCCTGGAATAGTGGTTTTTATGATAAGGATAGACCAGGCGATTTTACGCCTGTGTTGACAAAAACAGTTGGGCATCTTGTTAAGAGAAGTAAGACTTGTATAATTGTTTCGCAAGACAGATTTTATAAAGACAAAAAAGTTGATGATGACCGCCATATAAGTGTAATACCAATGAAAATGGTTAGGCGGGTTATTGAATTAAAGGAGTAACTGATGCCTGTAAAGATTAAAAAGATTGACGGTTTTCAGGTAAGCACTCCAAGCGGTGTTAAAGCCAAGCATACTACAAAGAAAAAGGCTGAAGCACAAGCTAATCTTTTGCGTGGTATAGAACACGGGTGGAAACCCAGAAAGAAGAAGTAATTTAATAGAGAGGTGAAACTTATGTATGGCACGGCAGGTGACTATACGATAGGTAACTATTTTCCTGCATATCCTACTGTCCCTTGGAATCCATACCCTTATTATTACTATTGGTATTACCCCTATTGGTATGACCCCTATGGGTATTACCCCAATGGTTATTATTACTATCCTCAACTATATAACTACTGCCCATATTGTGGTAAGAAACTAGGACAGCATATCTGTGGTGAAGAAGAAGAAATGAAGTGAGGAAGAAAAAAGGAGAAGAACACAAACTATTTCTTGAGTGGCGTAGCACACCACCCAACGAAAGAGAGCCAGCTACTTTAGCTGGCTTTTCTCGTTTAACGGGTGTTAGTCAGGTCACTCTTTATAAGTGGGATAAAAGTGTTGCCCTAGCAGAAGGGGATGCTGTTTACAACTCTGAGAGTTGGCTTGAAAGCCAAACTCAAAAGGCTGATGAGGCTTTAGTTAAGGCTTGTGAGAAAAACAATGCCCAAGCCCTCAAGATATTTTACCAGATAAATAAGAGATTGATAGAGCAACGGGAGGATACGTTAAAACTTGACTTTAGTGCAAACGACTATACCCAAATCGGCAACAGGGTCAAACAGCAATTACGAGACGATTTTCAGGAATTCGGGGGAATCTGCCCTGTGTGCTTTAAGTCTCAAGCACTTCGCCGCGAAATATGCGTGGATACAGAATCAAAACAACCAGAAGATAGAGAAGTGGCAACCCTGGCCCTACCTGCTTGACCTGGTCGATATAATTCAGGAATATGACCTTATCTATATCCTCAAGGCTTCGCAACTGGGGATTTCGTGGTTGCTTGCCATTATCAATCTCTGGGTAGTAACCTTTGGCGAGACTGCAAAGTGCCTACTTTTATCGCAGGGGGAAAGAATGGCACAGGATTTGCTGGATAAGGTTGATTTTCTCCACGAAAACCTGCCTGGTTTTCTCAAGATGCCCACCATGACCAATAACAGGGGGACATTTGAATTAAGGGATAATCGGGCTGAAATAATAGCATTGCCGTCTGTTGCTAAGGCGGGACATGGATTTCAGGGAACAATGGCTACCAGAGATGAGTTAGCCAGGCATGAATTTGCAAGGGAGAACTTTAGAGCTATTGCCCGTTCTGGGGCAAAGATGGTAGAGTTATCAACTGCTAATAAGGAAGACCCTACTAATTACTTCAGTGAAACGACCAGCGAGTTTTATAATGACCCCTTAACTGTTAAGTATGTATATCCGTCTGGTGTTGAACTTTATACCAACCCCAAGAAACCAGGGCAATGCCTTGTATTTCTAGCGTGGGATTTGAGACCTACTAGAGTTGAAGGTATGTCCCTTGGGGAGTGGTGGGACAGTAGGGTTGTGCCTCGTTATACTGCTGCTGCGATAGAAGAGCAGTTCCCCAAATATATAACCGATGTTTTTAAGGCATCCCTTGTCAGAGCTTATTTTGAGGCTCAAGCCTTAGAAGATATGGACTATGATGTTATGCCACCTATCAAGCAGGATAAGGTAAACACCTTTAATAACGTAGTCAGGGTTTATAAACTGCCAATAGTAGGAAGGAAATACCTAGTTTTCACTGACCCATCTGATGGTGTAGGAGACCCGTTTGTTACGGGAGTTATGGATTTTGTAACTGGTGAGGTTGTCTGTTCAGCTACGGGTATGGAACCAATAGACAGGGTGGCTGAGATACATGATTACCTTGTTAGGGAATATAGAACTGGTGAGGGCATTGGTGCTACTAATTCTTATGAGTATAACGGTAGTGTTGGTGGTGCTATGTGGAAATGTCTTGATGGGTTAAAAACCCCAAATCAAGCACCTAGGCGGAAGACAGATGGCTCAATAGATATAGAGAAGAAGGGGCAAACTGTATCAGGACAACATAAGGAGAAAACAATCGGTGAGTTGGCGTCACTAGGTATTTCTAAGCGTCAGATTATATGTCACGACAGGGAGTTCATGCAGCAGGCAAAGATGGTGCAAAGAGATGGGGACAAACCGATGATGGATAGAAAGCAGACATTTGACTGGGTGATGATGATGGCGGGATTATGGCAATTGCAGAAGTATATGCCGTCAGGAAGTTATGGCGTAACTAGCGGGAATTATAGGGAGACATTATGACTTTATCAATAAAAGAAATTAAAGAACTGGAAAACCACCTTGTAAATACGAGGCACTCCCATAGAGTTGAGGTGCAGCAAGATGACCAGACATATTATGACGATACATTCTCTCTGCCATTGATTAAAGATGCCTCATATATTGTCAGGACAGGTGCCCCAGCAAGGCTTATCAATGGGATAACAGAACAAATTGTCACCGATAATCCACAAGCGTTTACTAAACCTAGAGAGAATACTAATATAGCCAACGCATCCTCAGTCAATGTGGCAAAGGAATTTAACCGTCAGCTTCAAATCTTGAACAAGCAAAACCCTAATCCCTTCAAAGAATCCATAAAGAATAAGCTGGTGCGTGGCGATAATTATATTTATGTTATTCACAATGAAAGCTTGGTGAATTATAAGGGGGATTGGCATAAGGATATGCCTGACGCAGTTCCAGTTAAGTATATTGTCTTTGACCCCATGATTGTATTCTTTGACCCCGATGAGGGGGAGGAGAACGGCATCCCCAATAGAGTAATAATCAGCTTTAAGAGAAGTGCCGGAGAATTGCATCAAAGATACCCTCACTGGAAACCAAAGAATGGAATGGAAAGGGGAAAATGGGGAGCAGAACCAATCCCCTTCTTCATGTATTGGGACAACAAAATCAGGTATTTTGAAGCTGATGATTCCGCATTGTTGACTGATGATGAGGGCAAGTTAGCCAATGGGGAGGGAATACAGAAAAACCCCTATGGCTTTGTGCCTTTAGTGCATTCCTATTCTGGGTTTGGCAAGGATTCAGTGGATAAAGACCCTGCTTCCTTAGCGGTTAGCAGAATCAGGATGATAAAGGATATGTATAGAGAGGATTGCACAATGCGTTCTGATTTTAGTTTTATCATCCATAAGTTTGCCCATAAGCATTATGACCTTATTAACAAAAGTGGGACGAAGCTATCCCCAGATTTGTTTAATAACTATGATGCTGGAGCAGGGAAGTGGAATGTTGTAGATATTCCCCCTGGGGCAGATATTGAGGTTAGGGAAACGCTGTTACCCGATGCTCAAGTATTTCAATATTACAATATCATTCGAGGTGCTTTGGCTATGGGGGACTTGCCAATACTTCGTGGCGTCCCTGTTAGTTCAAGTGGCAGGCAGGATGATATAGCTCGCAATACTGGTATGAAACTGTATAGCTCAGTGATAAACAATACTGCCAGAGAATGGGCTACGGCACTGGATATGGGAGCGAAAGTCAGCGAGAAAATGATGATGCTTCCAGTCGGGATTAAGGAAGGTGATTTTGAAAATTATACTGATACCAGAGTAGAACTCAGGTCAATAGACCCGATTGAAGCGGAGAGAAAATCGCTATCAGGTAGGGCACAGGTGCAGGCTGGGCAACTCAGTCTCAAGACCAACTTTATCAAGTTCCAGAATATGACTGATGGGGAGGCGGATGATGAAATAGACCAGATGATGGCTGAACAGTATATTCTGCAAAACCCTGACATAGCTATGTTTATCGGTGCTAAGGTGGCTGAGAAATCGGGGTTAGCTGATGAATTCGCTGCTTGGAAGGAACAGAGACAACAAGAAGAGGGCAAGTTCCAGTTGGGTAGACCGATAGGCAGTAAGGGTGGCGAACCCAGAACAGAGAATATACAATCAGCGAGGGGAGCCGAGGAAGCTGATATTACTAAGCGTGCTGGGCCAATAAGGAGACCACCAACACAATGATAAGGGAAGGCAGATATAATAAAATTATGACTATTATGGAGAAACGCATTAACAGCGTCTCCGAGAGGGTAGCCAAAGAATTTAAGAATACCAGACCATTTGATAAAGAACTCGTTGATAACAAGCAAAGGTTGTATGAGTATGACCAGATACCAGAAGAGCAGAAGCAGTTTGGGAGACAGAACTTCCCAGACGAATATGCTATGTATGAAGAAGACATAGAAAAGATAAGGAGGCGATACAATGCCTGAAATAACTGGATATGGCGGACAAATACCCTTCAGTGAATTCCAAAAATTCCGTGATTGGTTTCAAAAAACCTATGGTATATGGAAAGCGATGCAGTATCCCACTAACATAAATACTATAGCGAGCGACCCTATCTATCAGCATTGGGTATCTATTGGTAGACCAACGGAGAAGGTAAAAGCTGCAGCAACACAAGCTGACTTAATTCAGGGTGTTAGGGAGAAAGTAACTCCAGAGGGGACTATTCCTTATGAGGGCAATGAGAATTTAACTGAGTATCTACAAAGCGTAGGTTGGGAATTAGTAGAGTCTGACGAATTAGGGGCATTGCCTAGCGGGGGAAAATTCTATCGCAAGAAAGAAGTGGAAAAACCTGACCCCACCAAAGAGACTGAGGAAACCAATCGGAAGTTAGCCGAGCAAATGGGTATATCATATCAAGATTTACTTAGGTTGCAACAACAGGCACCTACTTCGTGGCAAGAAGAAGAGGCAACAAGACAAGAGAAGATTGATGAGAGGCGGTGGCTAATAGAGCGGTCAGATATTGCATCCCAGAGAGACCAAGCAAGGTGGGAGCAACAACAAAACAGGGAGCTACTCGCACAAGGGGGATATGCTCTTAGAATGGCTCAGATAGCAGGACAGAAACAGGAAATGTCTGAGGCTGAGAAGGCTGAAATGTGGCAACAGATTCGGGGCAGCTTACTTGGTTCAATGAGGGGGCAACCTGCATCCTGGCTAGACTATAAGCAGTTAAAATTACAAACTAATCCTTATGGAGGAGCATCAAGCACACCGTATAGAGATACACTTGCCTTGCGTCAAGAACAAAGAAATACTGCTGAAGCAGAGAAGAATTTATGGCAAGAGAGAGCTACTGCAGCTGGTGGGATAGAAAACCTTACTAAATTCGCCCAGCAAAAGTTAGAAGAAAGTTTAGATAATTTTGAAAAGATTGATACGAAACTTGAAAAGGCTCAAGTGAACTTTGAGAAATCTGGTGAAATAGAAGCAGGACAACCCAGACAAATACAGGGGGGTTATGAATTAGGTTGG
>Ga0180007_10002277_pt1 | contig 23283 bp, 21 predicted proteins | sample MM_PC_MetaG_FD_121122 | JGI IMG/M metagenome (GOLD analysis project Ga0180007, IMG submission 121122) | Groundwater microbial communities from the Aspo Hard Rock Laboratory (HRL) deep subsurface site, Sweden - MM_PC_MetaG | ecosystem: Environmental > Aquatic > Deep subsurface > Groundwater... | reverse complement strand
GTAGGCTGTTGGATCGGTTGCCAAACATTCGCCGGTCCATGTGTCCGCATCTGATTCATAGATATGGGCAAGATCTGTGTTGTTTGAACAAACTGCCTGAGCTTTGTCTATTATTAAAATGTGCCTTAAATTGTCTTCGTCAACGGTTATAAGGACATCATCTCCGGAAGTTACCGCGGCTAAATCTACTGCTCCATTGTTGAGCTTGGCTGGAGCTGGCATGGAGTCAATGTCTGCACGGGCATTTCTAGTGTGCAAAATCAGGAGTGTTATAAATGCTATTACTAGAGCGTACGCGAAGTAATTTAGCACTTGGCGGGCATTTTTTGTAAGCATTTGTAACTGAATGTTTGTTGAGTTAAAGGTTTTCCTTTAATCTATACTATTATTTTATATCATAAGTGGGGGAAAATAGTCAAAATAAAATATTTTTTAAGAATATGCAAGCGTTACTGGTATCAATCCGTAGACCTTTTTTACATCTTCAACAAGCTGATTCCAATTATTTCCTAGCTGGTCCATAAAACTCTCTTTGCGTTTAAAGCTCGTCGAAAAAAAAGGAATGATTGGCCATGAGTGCGACTTCTTCTTTTGAGAAATTCTTCCGAATGATGGGAGTAATTATTTTGAGGAGCCTTTTAAAACGAAAAGAAACCATAGAAACTCTTATCCCAAGTGCTTTTCCTATTTGCTTGAGATCAAGAGTGGAGAGTGAAAAATAGTATTGAATAAAATACGGTGCTGTTGCATGTTCTTTTGCTGAGCAATTGTTTTCTTCAAGAGCCTTTTCGACAAGATTGATGAATTTTTCAAAAAGCCTTTTTCTTACTTGTTCTGCATCAATTTGGTGTAGAGAAAAGCTTCCTACCGAAACAAAAGGAGTGTTTTTTGGGTTGACGGAGCTTAATCCACATACATGCTCGTCTTCTTCTGCGCGGTTTTCCCGAAGAGGGTCCATGCCAAAGCTGTTTGCAGAAACCCTTTCTAGGCCCTTGTGCCATTCTTTTACGGTTGCTGTGCGTTTTATCGGTTTTCCGGTGTTTTTGTTTGTAGAGGTAATGGTTAGTTGGGCGTCATATTCAAGGTTGTGCGCGCCTTCAAGGGCTTTTTCAACATCTTCAAGGTGGCCCCAGCAAAACCTGTCTTTGCGGCTTCCAATGCTTACTCCCGTAAATTTTCCGGCGCGTGATGCGTCTAACAAGGCGTTTTTTACACAGCTTCTTACAAAGGACGCCAGTGCGTTTTCTGGGCATGGATGATCCTTTTTAATTTCAACATTACGAAGGTACATAATGACCCTAAGGCAACAATCTCCAAAAAGGTCGCAGATGGCACTTGTGTTTTCTGTGTGATAATTTGTAGCTCCTAAAACCTGACGAAGAACACGAAGCTGAAATCCTACACACAGTTCATCAATGAATTGCTCTATTGGTGCGTTTTTTTGTAGCGCTTCGCCAATTTCGGCGAGCCTTTCGTTAGAGATTGCTTCGCGACGGCAAATTTTAGTTAAATGTTTGAGGATTTCGGACATTTTAAAATATAGTTAAAGCGCACAGGGGGTGGATTTTACATGGCTGAACGGGAAAAACAAGGTTTTTAGCGTTTGGGCTGTTGTGGCTGGTTTGTCTTGACTTTTTTGAGAGGAGTGTTTAAATTCTTTTTCAGCAATAATCTAAGTATTATTTTATGGGAATAGAAACGGGTGGAGAACAAGACTTTAATCTGGATGCTCTTGATGGGCGAATTTACCCGGAGGCGGAAATGTTTTTTAAGAAGGTGATTGAATGTGGTTCTCAGGATGAGTGTCCGTGGGGAGATTTGACTCAACTAAAGAAGGGAGAACTTTTGGATGTGCCTTTTGCGCTTGAGATTGGCGGAGGAAGAAATACTGTTTGTTTGGTTGATCAGTTAAGATATATGGGGGTAAGCCTTAAGGGGATTATTGAGGCGAAACCATATTTGCCGCAACCGTGGACCGATGGGGACAAGATTGCTAATTTAAAAATGGACATAACAAGTCCTGGGGAAATTGATTTGGGAGGGGTTAAGGTTCCATTTGTTTTTTCGGGGAATGTTTTTAGCGGAGATTCGTGCGGGGTTTGTTGGCCGTCCGAGGAGGTTCGGGAAAAATCTACGCGGGCATTGTGCGAGCTTGTTATTCCCGGAGGTGTGATTTGTTTTATGGGGAATTTTATTGATGGGGCTGTTGATAAAGAGGTTTTGTTTGAGGAGTTTGGGGCTAAGGAGATTCCCGGGAAGATTGGCCGGGGAAGCTATATGCTTCAGATTGGAGTTTGATTTGGGCGAGGGGTGTGTTTGATGATGAAAATTCAGTTTCCTGTGGACGACATGAGGAGTCTGGCGAGGAGTTTGTTTGACAAAGCTAAGAGATAGTGGTAAAGTTCTCTCTTAGCTAGTTTAACAAGCATTGCAATGGAAAAAGGACCAGAGTTTGAAGATGATTTGCCGGAAGTTCCGGATTTTTGGGGAGAGGTTACGATTGTTGTTGATTTGAGTAAGTTTGAAAAGCAGCAAGAAAAAAGAGGTTTTTTGCGTGATGTGATGTACGGTTTGTCGAGGGGGACGGGGATGTCTTTATTTTCGAAGCAACCAAAAAACGAAGAAGGAAAAGTGGAGAATGGCGACAATAGAATAATTCTTGTGGGAGTAAATCGTGCTTCGACTTCCAAGGAAACAACACAAAAAGTGTTGGATGGATTTGTGGAAAGGTGTAAAGCGGATGGCGTGATTGTCGATTCAATCAACTTCGTTGTTTGCTGATTTTTCAGGCGGTTTTTACTTTTTCTGAGGTTTCCAGTTTTAACAAATGGAGATCTAGTGAGTCGAGTTGCTCAAATAGGGCTTTTTTGATATCGCCAAATTGTTCGTGTTGTTTTATTTGGGGGGGGATGGAGTTGAGGTAGTTTGTGATTTCATCTTTTAGGCCTATCAGTTTTTTTTGTAGGGCATAGTTTTCTCGCGGGAGTTTTTGGGGACTGATGCTTTCGCAGATCTCCCACCATATTGAAGTGCCATCTTGAGGAAAAACGGAGCACATTAGAGGATATAGGGCTTCGGTAGTGTATTGATGGAGGGTTTTGAGATTTGTTTCGTTGCTTAATTGGGTTATGGCGGTTTTTGTTTGCTGTTGGGTAAATTGTTCTCGGAGGGTGTCTATGTACTTAAAGTCCAGGTTTCTGTTTGCAATTCGAGTTGCCTGTTTTGACCGAAATTCAATGGCGGGGAAAAGTTCGTTGTCATGTTTATCAGACAATCCTGCGTGTTTCATTCCGAAAAATACATGTACCCAATTATTACCGGCTATGCCTGAATCGATGCGTCTCATTAGGGCTAGAAATTGGCTCAAGGTAGTCACTTCTGGCAAGTTCTTCATTTCACAATAAACTACTTTTTGCTCTTGTAAGGCCATTATTGCGTAGTTTATGGATTCAGATTGATGGCGACATCGTACTGCTTGAAGATCTTTTATTATGTCTTCGATTATGGGTTTCAAAACCTCTCTTCCCCAGGCCATAAAGGTTTCTTTAATTTCCTCTTCCGAGGAATCGGGACATAGTGTGAGAATTTTTTCGCTCAGTTCGTGGTTCTCTAGATAATATGAGTTTTCTAAAGGTTCCATGCTTGAATTCATTTTTTAATATAAAGGAGGCGATTTTAACGGAGAAGAGGGTGTTTTGCAAATTTAATTGTGGGTAGTCCAAGAGGCCTTGACAAATGTCTTTTTAGCGACTATCCTAGAAGACCTTTAACGGTGATATTATGGAGACTGAGGGGTCAAAAACTGAAGTAATAAATGTGCTTATTCTGGACGAGGATTTTAAACAGGCGGTGCTTGGTTTTGCAAGAGATTTAGAAAGTGAGCGCGCAAGGGAAGTTTTGTTTGATGCTTTGACAAAGGCATTATCTTTCTATGCTTTGCCGGATGTCGTAGAAGCGCTTCGTTTATTTGCTGGAGCTGATGACGGTCAAAAAGTAAAAAGCTTAACATTGCCAATCTTGAGCGAGGCGATAGGGCGACTCCTTGATGAAGCTTATGCAAAAATGGGGAAAGTGGAACAGGAAGCGCCGGTTTCGGATGATTCTTCCTGGGTGGTTGCTCTTACGGATGGCTTGGCTAAACAGATGGGAGCAGAATCAGACCTAACAGAAAAATAGTCCTAACAATGAAAAAAATTTCCACAAACATTGGCAGAATCTTTGCCCACTTGCAATCAGTATTTGACGAATTGCTTGATTTTGGGTTTAAGAAAATGAAGGAAGCGGGCGGTACGGAGGAAAAAAAGGAAGATTCGGGAATTAAGAGGGGGGCAAAGGCTGTTTTGGGATTTTTGGGTGATGTGGGTGAGAGTTTTTATGATGCTTATGAAAAAATAAAAGCGGAAAAAGTTTCCAGACGAAAAAACGCTCCGGAGAAAAAGAAAAAACTTGACAAAGCCTAGCGATTTGTGGGATAAAGAGATCCTTTAATTGCAAATATGGATCTTTTTGTTGAGCGGCAGTATCTGGAAAAAATTAGTGGAGGAGAGAGGGAAAAGTTTTTGAATCTTTATGATGTGGCTTTTGCTCCTTTGTTTAAGTATGTTTCGAGGAGAGTGGATGACAGGGAGGAGAGAGATAAAATTCTTGAACTTACTTTTTTGGATGCTTTGTTGCAGATTGAAAGAATTCCCGGAGATGTGACTTTTTTGGTGTGGCTTTATTCTTTGGCCAGGCCGCGAGTGCAGAGCTATTTAAACAAGAGGGGGCGGCAGGAAGCGATGTATGGGGTTAGGAAACCGGAAATGGGGGCTGATGCTGTTGAGAAGGTGGGAAGATTGTTTGGAAAATTGAGTTTGGAGGAATCTGAAATTTTAAGGTTGAAGTTTTTTGAGGAACTTTCCGATGTGGATGTTCTTTTTGTTATTGGTGGTGAGGAAGAAAAGATTGGTTCGAAGGTTTATAGGGTTTATAAAAGAGCTCATTTTTTGTTGTTTGGCGAGACTGAACAGCCGCAGGGGGTTTATTTTGGAGAGTTAAATGGTGTTTTGTCGAGGGTGCGGGATCTTGAAGAAATTGAAGTGTCTGAACCCTTGAAGTTGCGGATTAAGTCGGAATTGGGTAGTCGGATAAACAGGCGGGATTTTGCGATTGATGTTGAGGAGGTGGAGCAGGGGGCTAGGCCGGATCCTTTTGAAGGGGCGAAGGGGAGTGATGATCCAGCGAAGATTTTTGTTGAGGCGGTGAGGGAAATGCGTGAGGAGGGTGAGGCTATGCCTTTTGAGGAAGATCGAGAAAAATATGAGAAAAAAGAGAGGATTATTGAATTGTTTGATCGGTTTAAATGGATTATTGCCTTAGTGCCGGCTGTTATTTTTGTTTTTGTGCTTGGGGTGGTGGTTTATAGTTTTTTAAATTTTGGGAAAATTCAGAGGGAGGCTTATACAATTTGTGAGGCTACTGTGGAGTTTGAGGGAGAATTTTCTTACGCTGATAAAAATCTAATTCATGAAAGTTTTAGCGATAGGGTTTGCGAGTATTACGAGGGGGTTTCGGCAATAAAATTTGAGAGAGGGCAAGAGGATGTTCGGGTTTTTGTTGAAAAAGGGACCGGAAATCTGGAATATGGAGTTAAGGAAAAATATGATAGATGGATTATCGATTATTATGCAAAAGTTACTGATAGCAACAAAAAATCCAGGGAAGTTTAGGGAGATAGGCGAGGGGCTGGATGGCCTGGGGTTTGAGTTTTTGTTTTTAGGCGATATGGATGTGGAGGATGGGGATTTTGTTGAGGATGGGAAAAACTTTAGAGAAAATGCTTTTAAGAAAGCGTCGTACTATGGGAATAAATTGGGGATGATGACTTTTGGTGAAGATTCGGGGATTTTTGTGGAAGCCTTGGGTGATGAACTGGGGGTGCAGACGCGACGCTGGGGAGCTGGCGAGGCTGTCAGTGACGAGGAGTGGCTGGAGTATTTTTTGCGGAGGATGGAAGGGGAGGAGAACAGGCTGGCCAGGTTTGTTTGTGCCGGATGCTTGTTTGACGGAGGGGTGTTGGGGGAGTTTGAAGGGCAGACAAGGGGTGAGATTTCACAGGAAATTTTGGCACCAATTTTGCCGGGAATACCCTTAAGTTCCTGTTTTATTATGGATGGTGCAGATAAAGTTTATGCGGCGATGAGCGCGGAGGAAAAGAACAAGGGTAGCCACAGGGGGAAGGTGCTGGCTCAGGTACGGGAGCATTTAGGCTCTAAGGCTTATGGCCAAGCCCGTTCCGATATTTAGGATGGAAGTTTTTAGTTTTGGGTTTGTTTGGACAGCTTTTAGGTATGGGCTGAGCTCTTTTTGGTGGCTTAGAGCGTTGTCTGTGATGATTATGGAGCCTTTGCGTGTGCGGGGGAGCAAAGCTTCGAGATAGCTTAGGTGTTCATGTTTTGTGGCGTCCAGAAAGATTAGGTCGAAGGTTTTTGGGAGAGTGGGGAGATCTTGAGGGGCGTGCCCGAGGATTGCGGTAATTTGTTCTTGGAGGCCTGTGGCTTGGATGTTTTGGAGAGCGAGGGGGTAGCGGATGCGTTTGTTAGATTCCATTGTGTAGAGGTGGCCGCCTGTTTCCTTGAGAGCACTTGCCATCCAAATGGCGCTGTATCCGTTGGAAGTTCCTATTTCCAGAATCTTTTTTATCTTGGTTTCTTTTATGAGGGTGTGCAAAAAAATGCCCACTTCTCTGGAGATATTCCAAAATTGTTTTTGGGTTTTTTCCAATTTGTTAAGAATTTTGTTCATCGGGGGGGATTTTAATCCCTGATGATTGTTCTGGCAACGATAACTGTAAAGAGAGACATCATGGCCGCACCTACAAAGGCCTCTATTGCTGCGATATAGCGCATACCATCAATGGCGTGGAAATCTCCGTAGCCGAGGGTTGTGAAGGTTACGATGCTGAAGTATAGAGAGTCCAAGAAGGAGGGCACTATTTCTGTGTTCTGAAAGAGCAGACTGTGGTCGGAAGTGTAGAGGATGGCGCAGGCAATGATTATTATAATGGACCAGAATAAGACTCGATTGAAGGATGTTCCATATTTGCAAAGAAGGTCTCCAAAAAGGAAATTAAGCCACCTTTTTGGGTGTTTTCTGTCGACGATTTTTCTCTTGGCGACCATTTCTTTGTAGTGGTATTGATCGGCGAGGTCGTGGAGAGAGGAGTTTTTGTACATTTCTTTTATTTGCTTGTATTCGATTGAGGCAAAACGATGATTTCCCTCTTTTTCGGAGTGTAGATCTCGGCCAAAAGTGGTCTTTTGGTCGACAATTGTACTGCTGAGTGTGATATCTTTTATTTTTGCATCGTTGAAGTCGCAATTGATCAGTTTTGCTCCGTGAAGATCCATTCCTGCTAGATCAGCCTCCTGAAAAAAGCAGTTTGAAAGACTGGTGTTTTGAAAGTTTGAGTGTTCGAGCTCGGCGTGTTCGAAGTAACAGTCATGAAGCTTTCCATCTTGAAAAGTGCAGTGTTTTAGGATGGCACCTTCGAGGTGAAGGTTGGAGAGAATTGCCAGGTTTTCGGCAAAGCCTTCGTCGTCATCCTGGATGGAAACACGAAAATCAAAGCCGGATAGCTGTATTCCCCTAAGGTCTATTCCATCTTCGACTTCATCGTCATTGATTCCGGGGAAGTTTTTGATTTTTTCCCGAAATAGCACGGGGCTTAGGTAGCAATTGCTGTCCTTGATTACTTTAATAAGTTTTTTCCCTTTGGTGGTTGTCCATCGGTTTTGAAGGTCTTCGATTTTTTCTTTTGTATAAAGCATAGGGATTCAAATTTATCCCTACATTATACCAGAAATAGAAGTTTTATCAAAGGGGAGTTTATTTTTCATCCCCATCCTCTGGTGCGAACTCGTTCAGGGGAGGGAGGTCGTCCAAGTCTAAATCTTTAAAAGAAATATTGCTTGAGTTTTCCAACAAGTCTAAATCTTCATGAGGTGTGTAGGTAAGGCCACCTTCTGGCATGGTTTTATCAATTTGTATCGCTGAGAGGGGAACCCCTGCAAAATCTATTCTATTTAAGATTTCTTCAAAGGAAAGGCTTATACCGCAGGGAATATAGGTGAAACCATCGATTTCGGTTATGCTTATTTCTTCATCGATACTGAACCATTTCTGAAGATCCTGCATTCGTTTCTGAGTTAGAGATTTTTTGCTTATTTTTAAATAAAATCTGTCTTTTTCTTGTTCTATTTTTTCTATTCTTTTTGCTCTTTCAAGGCTTTCGTCTCTTTTTTCCTTTTTCTTCCTGGCGTTATCTTCCAGGGCGTCTTTGGCGGCTTGGATTACCTTTTGGTTAAGGTATTCTTCTGGATGGTTTACTCGGGATGGCTCAACGATTCTCCTTAAATAGCAATCAGGGTGGTCCAGTGTTGTCCAGCCTGAGCTTGAGTTGCTCTTTTCTTCCTTCATATACGCCCCTAGTTTAAAAGCCCTTTTCTTTAATATTTCAACGGCAGTTAGCCTGGCGCTTGTATCTGCTCCGAACATGGCAATTTGGAATAATTGTTTGTTTATAGACCTGTTTCCGTGAAAATCTATCTTTAAAACATTGGCGTCCATGTAGTCTCGAATTTTGTGCCTTAGTTTTCTGTCGGTTACTTCTTTCGTTGATATTCTTAGGTTGGAAAGTCTTTCGAATTCGTTTTTTTCAATTAACCTATCAATGTATTCTTCTGTTATAGAAGGAGCAATAGATTCCATGGCGGATTCGGCGGTGTCGTTGGTAATTTCCGCGGTTTCTTCTGTTGCGGAAGGGGAGATGGATTCCACGGTGGGTTCGATTTTGTCGTTTTCTTTGCCGTTTTCTGGAAGATTCGTCATGTTGCAATTGTTAATAAAATCTAAGTGTTGCACAATAACACTTAAAACAGGAGTTTGTCAAGGGGTGGTTTATTAATCTTCTTCAACTATCTTAATTTCGATTGCTGATTGGTTGCTGTAACCGAGCTTGTCGATAACTTTTGCAACTATGAGGTGGCGGGTGCCGGGCTGTAAAAGGTTGGAGATGTTTAGATATCCTCTGTATGGAGCGGTTGAGGTAAAGTATTCTTTTTTGTCGTCCAGGTAGTATTCAACTACTTCTACACCGTTTGGGGCGGAAAGTTCGATATTAACCGTGAGACTGCCTTGTTGAATTTCTGTGTGAGAGCTGGGGTTTTGGATCGTGATTGATGGGCTTGAGGCGGCTGTTTCGGCTGTATGGATGTCGTCAAAATCTTGTGGAGGTATGCCGATAAGGACTTTTCCGTTTGTTGATGATTCTTCTTTTCCGGAGTAGTAATTGATGATTTCCTGTTCCCAATTTAGTAGCGGGGCGATTGGTTTGAAATTTTGGTATGTGGCTGATTCTGTGGCATCTTTTGGGGTGAAAGTTGTGGCTCTTTTTCCGGATATTTTATCTATTTTTACTGTATAGAAGGTGTTTTCAACTTCTGTTGGAACTGAGAAACTGGCGAAAACTTCTTCTATAATGTTTGATTCCGGAGTTGATGGGCCGGGGAGTAGGCCGGAGGTTTTGCTGATGCGGATGTGTTTGATTCCGTCCGGTTCTTCAAAAGGTTCGTCTTCTTCGAAGTTTGAGAAAGCTTTTGTCATAATCTTTTTAAAAATTGGGGCTGCAGCATCGTAGCCGTTGGCGTTGTAGCCGAGGCCGGATCCGTCGGTGTTTCCCACCCAAACACCTGTTATCAGGGAAGGGCTGTATCCGATTGTCCAGGCATCGCTGGGGCGGACTTCTGTGCCTCCCGATTCTTTTTTGTTGGCCTTAGTACTGGTTCCGGTTTTGGCGGCATTTGTGAAGCCCTCGACGAATAGTCCTGGGCCGACAGAGTTGGACTTGTCTGAAAGAATATTGGTGATTAGATAGGCGATTTGGGGGTCGAGAACCTCAGGGAAGATCGCGGCTTCCGGGTCAAATTCTTCCAGAACATCGCCGTTGGCGTTTTCGATTTTTAATATTCCGGTGATTTTTGGGGAGCGTCCCATTGTGGCGAAGGCACTATAAGCTTTTACCATCTCGAAAAGGGAAACTTCTCCCGCACCGAGGGCTAGTGGATATCCGTAGCTATGAGATTTGTTTAGGCTGGTTATTCCGAGTCTTTCGACGAGATCGATGATTGGTTCTTGTTGTCCGGCAAGGAAGTAGGCTTTGATGGCGGGGATATTTCGAGAGTTACCCAGGGCTTTTCTTATTGAGATTTGGCCCTGCCAACTGCCGTCGTAGTTTTCCGGTTGGTCTTGGCCGATTTTTGTAGGAATGTCGTAGAGGATGTTGCCGGGTGCGTAGCCTTGGTAAAAGGCTTGTGCATAAGTAAATGGCTTAAAGGATGAGCCGGGTTGCCTTGGGCGAAGAACAACATTTACATTTCCATCGATTTCTTCGTCAAAGTAGTCGCGGGAGCCAACCATTGCCAAGATTTCTCCGGTTTTTGGGTTGATTGTAAAAATGGCGAGATTGTTGGCGCCAAAGGAGCTTTCGTTGTGGGCTCCATGTTCAATAGCGATTTCTTCAGCGTATTGTTGAAGGTTTGGATCAATTGTTGTTGTAACTTTTAGTCCGCCTTCTTCAACTACATCTTTTCCGTATCGTTCTTCCAATATTTGTTTGATGTAAAGGACGAAATGGGGATGAGTGATGCTTTCGCGATATTCGTTAAACTCAATTGTTTGAATTTCGTTGAGAGCTTCCTGGCGCTCTTCCATGGTGATTGTTTCAAGGTCGAACATTCGTTTTAATACTAGATCACTTCTGCCCTGGATGTAGACGGTCTCACCGTTTCCAAGGTCTACATGTTGGCCGATTAAACCTCTGGTGTATTCTTCGATATATAGGTCTGATTCTTTTTCGATTGTGCGTTTTTTGAGCTCTTCTTCGGTAAATTCTTTTAGTAGGTGGGAATATTTGTTGTTGCCGAAGGGATTATATCTGCTTGGGCCTTGAGGAAGGGCGGCTAGAATTGCGCTTTCTCCCAGAGTTAGCTCTTTTGAATTTTTGCCAAAGTAAATTTCTGCGGCTTTTTCTACTCCATAGGCGTTGTTTCCGTAGGGGATTCTATTAAGATAAAGGGCTAGGATTTCTTGTTTTGTAAGGCTTCTTTCCAGGCGGATGGCCAAAATGAGCTCTTTTAATTTACGAGTATAGGTTCTTTCGTTTGAAAGAAAGGTGTTTTTGATGTATTGCTGAGTGATTGTGGATCCTCCGCGGGGGGTGCCGATGCCAAAAACCTCGTATAGGCCGGCTCTGCCGAAGGCCAGAAGGTCAAAGCCTTTGTGTTCCCAAAAAAGATCGTCTTCGATGGAAACAGTAGCATCTATAAGGTAGGGGGAGATGTCTTCAAATTCCACTTTTTCTCGATTTTCTTCGCCGTGGATTGTGTAGAGAAGGTTGCCTTCACGGTCAAAAATTTCGGTTGATTGAGCTTGGGAGTTTTTTTCGATATCAGCAACATCGGGCAAGCTGATTGAGAGGATTGCAATGGTTCCGGCGATGGTAATTATCCCTAAAATCCCCAGAGAGACTGCAATAAATAGCAACCAAATTGCGACCTTTTTTAAAACCCCGTGTTCTTTATGGGGTAGATATCTTCTTAGCATGTTGAAATACTACAATTTTTATTCCTTTTTATCAAGTTGTTTGACATGGAGGGCGAGGGTGCATTGTTTGCTGAAGTTTTGTAGGAAATCGGTTTCTATGAAGCGGAATTTTTGGGGGTTGCTGGAGTAGAGGCTTATTGTTCCAATTGTGTGGTCGGGGAGGATTAGGGGGATTAGAATTAAGGTGGTGAATTTGTGTTGTTTTAGGAGGTTTTTGCCTGAGTGTCTGCGGGAGTTTTGGATGTTGTCGAGAATTAGGGGGCGGCCGGTTTTGAAGGCTTCTTCGGCCAAGCTTCCTGTGAGGGATATTTTTGATTTGTTGTACCATTGTTGGCTGACTCCGAGACAACTGTAGAGATTTAGGATCTTTTTTTCTTTGTCGTAAAGTCGGAGAACTGCTCCGTCACATTTTGTGAGGAGGGCGAGGGCGCTTATTATAAGGTTGGATAAGTTTTTAAGCGATTCGTCTGAGGCCGCGGCGTTGGAGATTTCGTAGATGTAGTCGATTTGGCGCTTTTGGAGGCCGAGTTCTTTGTAGGCATCTTGGATGGTTTCGAAACGCTTTTGCAGTTCGGAATTTACTCGTTTTTGGTTTGTTATATCACGGTAAATCACGAGGTATCCGACAAAACGATTGCTTTGGGTGCTTACTTTTGTGATTGTCATCGAAACATCTATTAGGTCTCCGGATGCGGTTTGACGCTTTGTTTCAATATTTTTCAAATAGGTTTTTCGGCTTACTTCTTCAAGAATTTCTTTTCCTTCGGCTTGTTTATCTTTGGGAATGATCAATTGGGCGATTGTCTTATTGATGGTTTCGGCTTCTTTGTATCCGAACATTCTTGCCGCTCCGCTACTCCAAAGTTGAATTTTCCCTAATTTGTTTAGAACTATAATCGCTTCCGCGGAATTTCTGACAATCTGCTCGGCGATTTTTTCTTTGGCGGCTTGCTGTTTTGTGCGGGTTAAATTTATGTGAACTCCGTAGGTTCCTCCAAACCTATTTGGGGTTCCCACTATCAGCATGGGGATCTTTTTCCCAGATTTGTTGATGTAGGTGGCTTCATAGCTGGAGGCAAAACCTTTTGGTCTGAGTTGGTGATGTTTTTCAATGGTTTTTTTGCTTTCTTTATCAAAACAAAAATCGCTTGCCTGGCCGATGCATTCTGGGAGGCTATACCCGGTAGTTGCTCTGTAAATCTCGTCACAGTAGAGGGTTCTGTGGTTTTTGTCACCAATCCAGAAGGCGTGCCCCATTGCTTTTGCCAGCTTCATGGAGTGTTCCATTCGAATTACGATATCCTGCTCAATAGGCTTGAGTTTTTTTACTAAAAAGTCCGCATCTTTTTTCCCAACTACTTTGATAAGTTCTTTTTCGCGGGAGGTTTTTGTTGAATCAAAGTGTTTTGACAATGAGGGATTAGAAAAAAGCCTGATGATGTTTTCGGTTTTTGCGGGAGTTTTGCTTAACGGGGTGGAAATTTCCCTGACAACCTCCTCAAAAAGATGTGGCAAAGCGTTTTTCATGTTGTGCGGGCTAATCCTTGTTGACATAATTGCAATTTTCTTCTGTTTTGTCAAATCTATTTGCCGCGAATTTCTCCTCCGAGGGCTTCTAAGTTTTTGAAGATTTTTTGTTGAACTTGAGTCATTTCTTCGTCGGTGAGGGTGCGATCTTTGGCTTGGAGAGTGACTTTGTAGGCCATGGCTTTTTTGTCCGGGCCGATGTTTTCTCCCTGGTAGATATCGAAAAGTTGGATACTTTGAATTAAGTGGGTGTTTGCTTTGTTTATGGCGTCTTTTAGAGTGGCGTTTTCGGTGTTGCGGGGGATTAGGACGGAGATGTCCAGCTCTATGCTTGGGAATCGGGGAGTTTCCTGGTATTTGGCTTGTTCTTCTTCGAATTTTTGGGCTTGGGTGAAATTTATTTCGAATAGGGCTACTGAATATTTATCGAGGTCGTAGTTTTTGGAAACCTGGGGGTGAATCATGAAGATTTTGGCGAGGGTTTCGCCGTTTTTTGCTAGATAGCTCAGACATTTTATGGGATGAGCGTACGGGGTGTTTTCTACTTCGGGTGCCTGGTTGGCGCTAATATTGAATTTTTTGAGATAGGCTTCCACGACTCCTTTGGCTTCGTAGAAGGGATTATCTGTGCGCCCTTTTTTTGCGATTACGCCGCTGATAAGTTTTTCCTCAAGTGGCATAAATTCGCCGATCTCTTTGTAGCTGCGGCCGATTTCGTATAGGCGAAGTTCGGGGGCGTATTTTAGATTTTCCTGGGTGTTTTTTAGGATGTTTGGAATTAGAGTTGTGCGCAGGTGGGTTTGATCTTCGGAAAGGTAGTTTAAGAGTTTGATGTGGCCGGTTTCTTTCATTAAACAGTTTTTGAGATCTTTTTCTCCGTAGAAGGAGTAATTGTAGGCCTCGGAAAATCCGAGGGAGTATGAGAGAAGTTCACGCACTCGGTGTTTTTTGAAGCGTTCGGCGTTTTCTAAGGGGAGCTTTGTTGGTAGGGAGGGGAGGATAGCGGGGATGTTGTCGTAGCCGTAGATGCGGACGATTTCTTCTACCAAATCATCTTCTATCGTAACATCTTTGCTGGATCTGTGGCTTGGAACGGTTACCTTCCAAATTTCGGGATGAGTTTCTACTTTGAAATCCAGGGCCTTTAGAATTTTCTCTATTTCTTTGTCGGCAATATCTACTCCGATTTTTGATTTGGCTTTTTTGATGTCGAGCGAGAGCACTAGCGGTTTTTCGTTGAATTTTTTAATGTCTGTGATTGGGCCTGTTATTTTGGCATTGGGGCAAAGTTCAAGGACCAATTGCGCGGCTCTTTGCATTGCGAGGAGCGGGAGGAAAGGATCCAGGGATTTTTCGAATCTTTGAACGGAATCGGTGCGGATGCCGAGTGTTGTTGAGGTTCGGCGGACTGAAGCGGCGTTGAAGTTGGCGGCTTCCAGAATTATTGTTGTTGTTTTTTCGTTGATTTCGCTATTTTCTCCTCCCATAACACCGGCTACTGCTACCGGTCTTTTGTGGTCGGCAATTACCAGCATGTCTTCTTTGAGATTGTGGTCTTTGCCGTCCAGGGTGGTGATTTTTTCACCTTTTTTGGCTGTGCGTACTACAATTCCTCCTTCAATGTTTTTCTGATCGAAGGCGTGCATTGGCTGGCCAAGTTCGGTCATTATGTAATTTGTGATGTCTACAATGTTGTTGTGGGTTCCGTGTCCAGTGGCTCTTAGGCGTTCTTTCATCCAATCCGGAGACTGTTCTACGGTTATTCCTTCAATGATAAGTCCGCAATATCGTGGGCAAAGATCGTGATTTTCAACGCGTACATCTACTTTTTGACCTTTTTCGGGCATTCGCACCTGCGGCGCGTGTTCGGTAAATTTTCCTCCAGAAATGGCGGCAACTTCACGGGCGATGCCATAGTGTCCCCAGAGGTCGGGGCGATTTGTGAGGGTTTTGTTGTCGAATTCGAGGATGAAGTCGTCTTTTTTAAGAAGCTGTGCCAAGGGTGTACCGGGTTGCGGTTTTAGAGCTGAGAGGTCGGCGATGTCTCTGGGGCCTTCTTCGGGGTTGTCCAGGCCGATTTCGTTGCTGGCGCAGATCATTCCGTAGCTTTCTTCTCCTCTAATTTTGGCTTTTTCCATTGTTACCAAATCTCCTTCTCCATGCCAGCGAACTTTTGCGCCGATTTTGGCAACAGCAACATACATTCCTTCTTTTAAATTCTCGCCTCCGCAAACAATTTGAACAGTTTCTTTGCCGATGGAGGTTTGGGCGATCTTTAATTTATCAGCATTTGGGTGTGGATTTAAGCTTACAACTTGCCCGGTTACAATGTTTTCAAAATTTTTGGCTTGATCAAGCACACCTTCCACTTCGGCAGTCTTTATTGTTAGGGCATCGGCCAGTTCTTGCGGCTTGGTCTTTGCCGGTAAATCTACGAAATCTTTGATCCAGTTTAGAGAAACGAACATTAGAATTGATTAATAAATCTAGTGTCGCCATTGGAAAGCAGGCGAATGTCGGTAATTTTGTGACGCATCATTGCTAAGCGGGTGAGGCCAAATCCAAAAGCCCAACCTTGGTATTCTTTTGAGTCTATTCCTCCGGCTTTAAGCACATTTTCGTGAACCATGCCGGCTCCCATAAATTCCACCCAACCAAGTCCTTTGCAAACTTTGCAGCCTTTGCCGTCGCAGAGTAGGCAGGAAAAATCGACTTCCAATCCGGGCTCCACAAAAGGGAAGTAGCCGGGGCGGAAGCGGACTGTGACAGGTTTGCCAAAGACTGCGCCGAGCATTTCTGCCATCACTCCTTTTAAGTGGGCGAGGGAGATGTCTTTATCTATAAGTAGGCCTTCTACTTGATAGAAGGTGGTGTCGTGGCTGGCGTCGGTGGCTTCGTAGCGGAAGGTGCGGCCGGGAACGATTATGCGTAGTGGTGCGCCGTATTTTTCCATTGTTCGCACTTGTACGGGCGAAGTGTGAGTTCTTAGCACAAGGCGGCCGAATTTTTTATGATCTTCTTTATCTATGAAAAATGTGTCCTGCATGTCGCGGGCGGGGTGATCTTTTGGGATGTTTAGTCCTTCGAAGTTGTAGTATTCGGCTTCCACTTCCGGTCCGTCCATGATGGCGAAGCCCATTTTGCTGAAAATTTGTTCAATTTCTTCCTGGAGCTGGGAAAGGGGGTGAATGTGGCCTTGGGGCGGAGTTTTTCCGGGAAGGGTTGTATCGAAAAAGTCTTTTTTTAGTTCTTGGTCGACGGCTGCAGTGGAGAGTTCTTGTTCTTTTTTGCTGAAGGCTGCTTCCAGGGCTTGCTTGGTTTTGTTTGATAGTTGTCCGGCTTCGGGCTTTTTGTCCGCGGGCAAATCTTTGAGGGTGCGGAGGATGGCGGTTAATTCGCCTTTTCTTCCTAGGTATTTTACGCTAAGTTCCTGCAATTGCTGGGGCGTTTTGGCCTTATCGATTGCGGGGAGAGCCGTGGCTTCGAGTTTTTTTAATTTGTCTTTCATTGTTGGTGTTCGTTGCGGCTAATTTATAGGTTTTTGGGGGGAGGGGCAAGTGTTTGTGAATGTGCGAAAAGTAAAAATTTTGGGGGTAGGGAGTGTGGGCGGAATTTTTCAAAAAACCGATGTTATTGCATGGCAGATCGGAGAAATGTGTTTGAGAACATCTTGTGAAAAATGCAAGAATGGCTTTTGCTGGGTAAAAACTTTAGAAAAATCCCCGGGGATTTTTTGAGTTGGGATTATTTTTCCGGAGATTCTGTAATCCAGGGTTTGCGGTGGGGGTTTTTGATTCCGGATAAATATTCCAGCGATAGTATTTCTTGGATTGTTTCCATGGAATATGGTGAATTTTCTAGTTTCTGGGAGAGGAGAGAAAATCGGCGAAGTACTAGTCGCCCAATTGCTTCGCTTGTGTAGGGTTCATTTCCTGCAAGGGTTTGTATTTCCTTTATTCCTTGTATGAAGACGGGGAAATTGGTGTTGTTTGTTGTTTTTTCTATTTTTATTACTTCGGCTTTTATGATTTGTTCTTTGGCTTCTTCTGTCGAGATTTCGAAGGCGGTGGAGATTAGCTCCAGTTTGAGGAGGCTGTCTTTGAGAGGGGTGTCTGAGCTTAATCGTATGATGTGTGTTATTAGGGCTTTTGCGGAGGGAATTGGCTTTTTCTTTTCGTCTTTGTTGTTTAAGGCCTGAATGCCGAGGTCGAAAAGTTGGCTATATGCTTTTTGTTCGTATTTATCATCAAGTTTTTCTTCGAGGATTCCTAGCAATTGTTCCAGTTGATCGGGCTCCTGGATGTGTCTTTGAAGGTATTCGTCTATTTTTGCGTATGTTAAATTGGAGTCGCTAAAAAGTTCTTTTATCAGAAGATCAAAGGTGTCGGCTGAGTTGAGGTATTTTGAGATGATTTTGTAGGCGGTGGGAAAGGTGGGGGTATATTCGGAGTTTTCTTCTATTTGTTCTCTGGTTTCGAAGATGATTTTGTAGGTTGTTTTGAGGGTGTCTATTTGGGTGACTGTTTCGGACTTGTTGTTCTCGTTTGCGGAGTTTATTAGCGCGATGGCTTTTTCGGAAAAGGCGGATTCTATGGTTTTTTGGGAATAGGGAACATGAGGGAAGGGTAAGCCAAGTTTTTTGTATAATTCTTCCGGTTGTGCGGTGGGGGTTTCCATTGGCCTAAATTTATCGGGTTTTTCGTGGAGGCTCAAGGGCGGAGTGCTTAAATTGGTGGACAGGACGGTATTTTTCTGCTAATTTGACAAACCAAAATAACCATGCGCAATTTGTTATCACCACATTATACTCCCGTAGAAAGAGAAGATCTGATTGGCTCAATTGATAGATGTATTGAGCAATTTTGCCAAAGTTCAGAAAATTTAGATGTGGTTAGTGGGCGGATTCGGGAAGAGGCAAAGAAAATTCTGGGGCTTTTGCCCGAGATGGTGGTGTCGAGAAATGTTATGGTAAGAAGGTGCTTGAGTCCTGCCGAGGAGGTGGCTGATAGTCTTGATGGAAATGAACAATTTCAGGAAGAAGTGGTGGACTTAAGAAAGCAGATTTGTGTGGAAATTACTTTTATTTTATATGAAGATTATATTAAGGAAATTATTGAATGGATTAACGAGAATGTAGGCGCAAACTTTCTTAATTCTAAAGGTATGTGGAGTTTGGGGGCGTTTACTGAGATTGATGGAAAAAGTAATCCTGCTGGGAAACGCCTTAATGCTTTTTGGCGCAATAATGTCGAGCCTAAGGGGCAGGATTCGGTTTTTCGGGAGAAGATTTTGCCGCATATTTTGCCGGAGTATCAGGAAAAATATAAATGTAGGTGTAATTGGGATGAGTTGGTTTCTTGTGAAGATTGGGAGGGGGTTGCGAGGATTCTTGAGGAATTGCCAAACAAATCGAGGAGGTCAAAAGCCGGAAAATGGGCAATGGGAAGTCTTGTAAATTGGAAAGATAAAGTTGGGAATATGGTTGGAAGAAGTTTCCGTATTTATTGGTTTAATTTTGTAGAGGAGAAAGGGCAGGATTTGATTTTTCGGGAGAAAGTTCTGCCTCATTTTTCTAAGGAGTTGCAGGATAATTATGAAGATCGGGATCAATGTCTTTGTCCTTATGATTGGGAAAAGCTTGTTGGGTGTGAAAATTGGGAAGCAGTTGCGAAAATTCTTGAAGAACTACCAAATAAATCGGGGGGAATAAGGGCTCGGAAATGGGGGGTGGGAAGTCTTATAAATTGGGAAGATGAACCTGGAAACAGGATTGGAAGCAGTTTTTATCATTATTGGTTTAGGTATGTAGAGGAGAAGGGGCAGGACGCATTTTTTAAGGAGAAGATTTTTCCTCATTTTTCTAAGAAATTGCAGGATAATTACGAATTGCAGGGTAAATGCCCGCATAATTGGGAGGAGCTTGCCTCGTGTGGGAATTGGCAAGGGATTGCGAGGATTCTTCGGGAACTTCCAAACAAAAAAATGGATCCAGCAAAGAGTAAATGGTGGTGGGCTAGCATGAAAAATTGGACAGATGAGGACAGAAAGCCGATTGGTCATAGTTTTTGGCACTGGTGTAATAGTCTGGAGAAGCTTGATTCAAGCTCTTTTTTGAAGGAGAATGTGCTGTCTTGTCTTCCTCAGGAGTGGCAAAATAATTATGAATTATCACTTCCATGTCCCCATAATTGGGAGGAACTTATTCTTTGTGAAAATTGGAAAGGGATTGCGAAGATTCTTCAGGGGCTTCCAAAGAAATTGGGGGTGGGGAGAAGTTATGTCTGGGGCTTGGGAAGTCTTGTAGGTTGGGAAGATGAAGAAGGTGCCCAGGTTGGGAGAAGTTTTTGTTATTATTGGCATACTTATATAGAGCCGAGGGGAGCGGATACATTTTTTCAGGAGAAAATTTTGCCGCATTTTTCAAAAAAATATCGGGAATCCTATGTGAGGCGCAAACTGCGTGTTTAAAAAAAAGACCCACCTTGCGGCGGGCCCTTTTTAAAAAACTGCTGGATAGAAACTATCTAACAGCATCTTTTAGAGATTTTCCAGCTTTGAAAGCAGGAAGCTTCATAGCAGGGATCTTGATTTTCTCACTTGGGTTTCGTGGGTTCACACCAGTCCTAGCGGCTCTTTTAGAAACGCGGAAAGTACCGAAACCTGTGATTGTTACATTTTCACCTTTTTTAAGGCTTTTTGTAACCATACCTAGTACAGCTTCAAGAACTTCAGCAGCAGCTTTTTTAGTTACTCCTGCAGCTTGAGCGGCACCGGCTACTAGATCTTGTTTTGTCATAGTAGATTGGGTTAAAGATATAAATTTGGAGCAGAGAAGGATGAACCTTTCTGCCTTAGCCCAGTTGTATTATATGGAGCTAGAACTGCAAAGCAAGGGGATCGTCTAATTTAAGGGGTTTTTTGGGGTGCGGAAGGGGCGGAAAACGGGGCTTTTTGGCTTGTGTTAGCGTAAAACATTTTGCCTTGCCAGATTTTTGAGATATTTCCGTATACACAAGCCATTTGTGCTGTGTTGGTTGACGCAACTTCCTTTCTCCTATACAAATTGATACATACAAAATTTAAAAAATCTTTATATGGCGAAAAATTTGGTAATTGTGGAGTCCCCTGCGAAGGCTAAAACTATTTCGAGGTTTTTGGGAAAAGATTACAAAGTGCTTGCCTCTATGGGGCATGTGCGGGATTTGCCGAAATCGAAAATGGGAGTGGAGGTGGAAAAGAATTTTGCGCCAACATATATGATTAGTCCGGATAAGAAAAAAGTAATTACACAGTTGAAGGATGAATTAAAGAAGGCTTCTAAACTTTGGGTCGCAACGGATGAGGACCGAGAAGGGGAAGCGATTGGTTGGCATTTGTTGGAAGCGTTGAAGGTTGATCCGAAGAAAATGCCGACAGAGAGAATTGTTTTTCATGAGATTACCGAATCTGCCATAAAAGAGGCTTTGGCACATCCGAGGCAGATTGATCAGGGGCTTGTGGATGCGCAACAGGCTAGGAGAGTTTTGGATAGGTTGGTGGGATATGAGCTTTCGCCTTTGTTGTGGAAGAAGATTCGATACGGACTTTCTGCCGGGCGTGTGCAGAGTGTGGCGGTGAGGTTGGTTGTGGATAGGGAGCGGGAGATTGAGGCTTTTAAGCCTGAGGAGTATTGGAATATTATTGGGGATTTTGAGAAAGAGGATGCCAAGATGAAGAAGGAGGAGAAAAGCTTTGCGGCGGAATTATCAAAAAAAGAAGGGAAAAAATATGAGGTGAAGGATGAGAAAGAGGCTAAAAAAGTACTGGCTGATTTGAAAGGAGCGGCGTATAAGGTAGAAAAAGTTGAAAAGAAAACTGCTAAAAGAAATCCGGCGGCACCGTTTATCACTTCTACTTTGCAACAGGAAGCATCTCGAAAACTTGGTTTTTCTGTGAAAAAGACAATGATGGTGGCTCAGCAATTGTATGAGGGTATGGATGTGGGAAAGGGACAAACCGGTCTTATTACTTACATGAGAACGGATAGTGTGAATTTGGCGGATCAAGCTCTTAAGCAGATTAAGGATTTTGTGGTGAAGACTTACGGAAAAGAATTTGCGCTAAGTGCGCCGCGAAAATTTAAAGGACGAAAGGGTGCGCAGGAAGCGCATGAAGCTATTAGGCCTGTGGACATCACAATTACTCCTGAAGATGTGCTTGGACATTTGGAGAAGGATCAGGCTCGGCTTTATGAGTTGATCTGGAAAAGAACGGTTGCCTGTCAAATGAAAGAGGCGCAGCTGGATAAGGTGGCGGTGGATATTATCCCCGAAGGAACTGCTTATACTTTTAGAGCTACAGGGCAGACTGTGAAATTTCCGGGATTTATGGAGGTTTATATGGAAGGGCGGGATGAAGATGAGGAGGAGCAACAACATGGTGAGAAATTTTTACCGGAACTTTCCGAGGGGGAAATGGTTAATCTTGATAAACTTAATTCAACTCAGCATTTTACCAAACCGCCGGCCAGATATACAGAGGCTTCTTTGGTTAAGAAATTGGAGAGTGAGGGGATCGGGCGACCGAGTACATATGCTCCAACTATTTCGACCATTATGGTGCGAGGCTATATTGAGAAAGAGGCGAAAGCTTTGAAGCCTACCGAGTTGGCGATGATTGTGACGGATATGCTGGTGGAGCATTTTAGGAATATTGTTAGTTATAAATTTACGGCTGAAATGGAGGATAAATTGGATGAGGTGGAGGATGGTGAACGGGAGTGGGTGCCGATGATTCGAGAGTTCTATGAGCCTTTTCATGCGACTATTTTGGAGAAAGATAAGTCTTTGAAGAAAGAGGATGTGGTGAAAAATGAGGAGACGGATGAGATTTGTGAAAAGTGTGGAGCAAAGATGGTGACAAAGTTTGGGAGGTTTGGAAGATTTTTGTCTTGTAGTGGTTATCCGGAATGTAAAAATGCCAAGCCGCTTGAAGGAAGTGAACAGGCTAAGATGGAGGAATCTCCGCAGGTGCTGGAATTGAAAAAGAAATTTAAAGGAAAAAAGTGTGATAAGTGTAAATCGGATATGGAGGTAAAAACCGGAAGGTTTGGGCCTTTCTTGGGATGTAGTAATTATCCGGAGTGTAAGAATATTATGCCGATTTTGGTTTTCTCAGGAGTGAAATGTCCAAAGTGTACGAATGGTCAGTTGATTGAGAGGCGGACCAAAAAGGGTGGGCGGATTTTTTGGGGATGTAATAAGTTTCCAAAATGTAAATTTGCAACCTGGAGCAAGCCAATCAAGAATACCAAGGATGGGAAGGGTATTGTTGTGGAAGGAAAAGATGGCGAAGAGGTGACGCTTGGAGCCGATGGGAAAGCAAAGGAATAGATGTAGAAAAAATCGTCTGTGGCGTGTATAGTTGTAGGCGTATATTTCTTATGAAAAAATGCTATGTCTATAAAAATTAAATTGTTTTTGGCCTTGGGCCTGTTTGCTGTGATGAGTGGTTCGGTTTTTGCAGCTAATGAAGTTTTGCTTGGGGATATGTTTGGGCAGGGTGGAGGAAGTTATGGTACTTATGCGAATGTTATTGATGCTGGAGTTACGGATTTTGACTTGGAACAAGATCCTGTGGGAACGGGGTATTGTCCTTTTGATGTTCTGTCGGTTTGTTTTGCGGGGGATTTGGCGGGAGGAGAGGAGTGTATCTATCCTGTTGTTGTTGATGGGACTTGTCTTGGGTCAACTGCTCCGGCTGAGGAGTTTTCGGCTGTGGCAAGGGTTGAAACTAGCGCGGTTGATGGAAGTGAAACTGTGAGTTTTGAAGGTTTTGTCTGGAATAGTAATGTGGGTTTTGTTTCGATGAGTTGTGGAGTGAGTGGGGAATATGTGGAGAGGTTGAGTAGGTTTAGTCCGGAGTTTAAAACGGGTATGGCTCAGAGGAAAAGTTGTGCAAGTGCGGACGGGGAGGTTTACGGTGTGACTGCGGAGATTGATCCTTCCGATGTAAGTGAGAATCGGATGCTTTTGAAGGGGAAGGCTTACAATAAGGGGTTTAGATATATTTATTTTGAAGACATTCCGTTAAATTGCATAATTGATAAAAAATTATGAAAGACCCCGCAGTACTTTT